>Ga0116231_10011343_pt1 | contig 13758 bp, 3 predicted proteins | sample S1TSphgellanicum_2_FD_89695 | JGI IMG/M metagenome (GOLD analysis project Ga0116231, IMG submission 89695) | Host-associated microbial communities from peat moss isolated from Minnesota, USA - S1T2_Fd - Sphagnum magellanicum MG | ecosystem: Host-associated > Plants > Peat moss > Unclassified... | reverse complement strand
TTTTTTTTTTTTATTTTTTTATTTTATTTTTTATAAATTAAAATAGGAGGTTTTTTTGATTTTTTGAAGATAAATTAATGTGGGGGGGGGAAGGGGGGGGGGGGGGGGGGCTATATTTGTAAACTAGAGTGTACCAAATTTGATTACTTTTTAAAATCCATGATAGGATTTTTCACAATGTATTTTTTACATTGAGCCAAAAAATGAAATGTGGGTTTGTAAAAATATCCATCTTTTCCAAAGATCAATGCAATTTTACCATGTATTATAGCCTAGGCTACAATCTTTGTGAATAAATATTTTTTAATTCCATAAAATCATGACATGAAGGACTTTGCCTTTTCCACTAATTTTTAGTGTCATTAAAAGCTAGTAAAACTTTCACCTGATGTTGAAATGACTTAAAGAACCTCATTTTGAAGTTGTAAACCAAGAATTTTTTAAAAAAGAGTCCGTGCATGTTATTTCATGACAAACTATGATTATAGTGAATCCATTTCCAACTTTTATAAAGAATATAACATTGCAACTTGTCTACGGTTAAAAGTTTCAAGCATTTGGAAGTTTAAAAATATTGGTTTCAAATGAACCCACTTTCATGTCACATTAAATCATAAAAGAATCATATGATTAAATCCTTTTTCATAAAACTAAAAAAACTATTTGACATGAGACACATTAAAATTCATAAAGGTGTGAAATGAATACATTGTGACATTCAAAAATGGACACTTTAGCTTGCAAACACCTTGAGAATTTCAAAATTACTTCTTAATCAATGTGATAAACATACATTCAGGGTTCATAAAGATTAAGTAACAATAATAATTTTTGATTTTAAGCCAATGAAAATTTCAAAACATGGGGCAAACTCCTTTAGTCCTTCGCAACTAACTTTAAGTAGTAAAAGTTCTAAGATCATAAATGACAATACACTTTGCCAAGGGAAAACCATAAACCCTTTCGCGTGTGCATGGAATAATTGAAACAAATATTTCACATGGTTTGAGCCCAAACTAAATTCAAGATTCATGTACATATCATTAAAGCTCAAACATTTGAAGAAGGATCTGCTTTCTTAATGAAATACTTTGTAAGTCCAATTGTGGATTATGTTGGAATGGTAAATTAAAATTTCTAGGATCCTCAAAGTTCTCTTCCCAAATGGAACATATTAATGTTTTCCAAGTTTGGAGCCTCATAACTTTTTCAATATTGTTTTTTTGTACCTTGTCAACAAGAGTTTTCTAATGCCACATCAAACTCCTTAATCAATGTATGATTTGACATTTTGAATTACAATATTTTAAAATGCATATGTAATCCATCGCACTTTGTACAACCATTCTCAATTTATTAGGCCATTTCAATAGTTAATTTGGTGATTATTAAAGAATCACCTAAGTGGCTAACAATGTTTATTGTTGTTACATTTGCACCCAATGGAACTAATGCAGGGAAGGCCATACAATTTTGGAAGAAGGTTTCGATACATGCCAAAAACATCCATTTGTAGCTATGATTGAAGGATAAAATATGATATGTTGAATTCATTGAAGTTTTTGAATGAAAAATATTTTTTTGTGTATGAAAATTATTTAATTACCCCATAACAACCTAAGTTTAATAAAAACATGCAAAAGGAGGTTTCGAAGGAACTAATTATTAAATCAATTATTTGATTAAATTGACATCATTCATTTTTGAAACTAGATTTTGGGTGTTAAGGTCATACACAATAGGGAAGTCCTTTTACTATGAGCGATTGAGGTGATAAACTTGAGGGTGCTACCCCAAAAGTCTGTCACCTCAGCTTGAAGAAGTTTTAAAATAAACAAATTCCTTGCAAAACCTAAGAATTTCAATGGGTATGACAATAAATATCTTATAACAAAAAAATAAATATAAGATTACAATGGGTTTAATGACAAAAGCTCAGTGTAAAACCTGCCATGGAGTTGTTTTATATGAAATATTGGTATAAAATAATCTTAGATGGAAATCCCTATAAGATTTCAATTTTGCAATTTATGACACTTGAATTTGCATGAGAAAAGAAATTCCCAAGTCTTTATGAAGGTGAAGGACAATGACATTGTTCATTTAACACATGGTTAGCATATAAACTATTGGATTTCAACATATAAAGAATATGAAATTTTAAGCATAGAACATGTACTTGTTTAAATACTTGAAATAAAATATAGAAAATGACATAGTCACAATTCATCATTAATGTGCATTCCATTTTGTAAATTGACCATGGGTTTTATGCTAGGGAAATTGGTAAGGTTATCACACCTACAACCATTTCCAAGGAGTTTGAAAAATAATGATAATCTTTGGGGTGCAAACATAATAGATACTTGTGCAAGTATAATAATGATTTAATTTTACATGCCTTAAAGTAAAGAAAAATAATATTGAAAGTCTCTACTATATTTTTATGATACTATTTTTTTATAAAAACCAATGTGTTGCTAAGCTAGATTGTTATGTAAAATTTCCCCCAAAAAACACAACCATACAACCAAAATTTTAAATTAGAAAAATGACTTAAAATGAAATATAAACTCAATCTATGTGAATCTAACTAACATGAATGAAAGAGAGACAAAAAAAATGCAAGAAATGAGTGGCAAACATTAATATTTATGATCAATAGTGGATTAGGTTGGTTCAAGATATATAAAACTACAACTGATTTGAATTATATTTGTCTTTGATGACATCAATTATAAAACCTTTAACACTTATGGGCACTCTCAAAACACACATTTCACACCTATAACAAGGAGAAAAGATGTTAGATTCAACATGTACATATAAAAAAAAAAGTTCATTAAATTAAGTACAAATTACAAGCAATTTAATGGTGCCACACAACCTTATGTTTTGACATTTATGTGCCACATTTGAACATTCAAAAAAAGTTTCAAACTACTTCCTTGCAATTGCTTCAACATGTATTTTTCAATCACATACATACATTTTCAAAAATACCAAATTTTCTTTCCTTTTCCACTCCTCATGTGTGGTTTAACTCCAAACCTTCCACCAATTCTCACTATAAGAAATTATGTTTGCCAAAACCTTTTTCCCCTACAACTAGAGCTTTGAAACAATTAATCTATATCTATGTTGCAACTATCCCATGGAAATATGACCTTGATATACAAATTTAAAATGCCATGTCAAAATTTCACAACGTTCTATTGTAATTTCATATTAGTCCCAAAATGGACATTTATACAAATGAATGTACAAATAATATATACAATTTTGGTCACCATGTTTGACTTTGTTAGCAAGTTGCACGATAATCACATATGAAACTATAATATAATTGGAATCATTGAATCACTCATTACCAATTTTTTTGCAATTATTTTATTATTATTATTTTGGTGTAATTACCCAACTACTAGCTATAATAATAATAATGACTATTATAAATTAGGATTTAGATTTTAGATTAATATTTGGTAGTATTACTTATAAAATATTATGAATCATAATAGTTTGTATACTTAATAGATAGCTTATGTTAAAGTAGAACCACCCATCATTGATCATTGGTTGATAATTGAAATTTTTTGGATTTTTATTTATATATATATATATATATATGTGATGTAAAATATCATGGGAAACCAAGGTAACTCTTACATAATATGTTGCAATTTCAAAGGCAAAGGAACAACATAGAAAAAACACAAAGTATGTTGAAATCACATAGTGACTTTTTTTTAATACAACCTTTTATTTTTAAACTTCATATCTTCATTGTTTTTTGTTTGTTTTTAGTGATTTAAAGTGTTATGGGTGCACAATCTACATTAACTATTTGAACTCCATAAGTAAATGAACAACATAAAAAAGCCATGATGAAAATGAATGTTTTGAATGTTAAAATGTGAATTAAGGCTAGTGACCAAACATTGATTTCGTTTGTTTTTGACATCCATATTTTCCTCAATTTGTGTCCTTTTTGAACAATATAAAAAAATTGTGGGTTTGCCAAATCAGGGGTTAAAAAAACCTTTTGCATTTTAGAGATAAAAAGAAAATGTATTAAATTTAAAGCTTTTTGATAACTTAAATGTTTGTTTATTGGCACGTCTTGTAATAATTGTAAGTGAATTGCAATTAGGATGCAATTAATTTTTGTATCCCATATTGTTTGTCCTACTTTTTCAAATTTGTAAATTATGTAACTAAATGCACTAAAAATATTTTAAAATGATTAACATTTGGAATAAATTGATAAAAGAAGGTTTGGCTTTAAAAGTTAAACCCAAAATATAAAAAAGGTTATTCCAAATGATTTACCTACCTAACCTAAACATACCTACCTATCTATTTAAAGCTAACTACTTACCTACCTACTTAACCTAGGAAATGTAAATAGTAATGCATACCTACCTCATGCCTATTTACTTATTCATATAAATGCCACATGTCAACATTTGATTGACTTTAAATTGAATGTTATAAATTAAATTAATAAAAATATTAAATATCAAAATAAATTTACAATTGTCACATGTCCATTGATGATTTGTCAACACATCATTGTCATGTCAACACATTGTTGCCTATTTAATTGCACAATAGTTGAAACATAACAACATAGTAGTTATAATGTAGTGGCATAGTAGTTGTAACATAATGGCATAATAGTTGTAATAATCACTTGCAACATAGTTGCACAAGTTGCATATGTATACAATTTCATATACAATGAGTTGTGATGTGGCAACTCTTGCAATTTCTTTGATAATTGTAAAAATATGATAAGTTGCACATGGTCATTGTAATTCAAAATTGCAACTAAAACTCAATTACAAGCCTAGTTCCAAAACATTTATTTTCTTATAATGTCTTACAAATTTATCTTATTTATCATTAGCAACAAAAACTTGCCATGATGCTCACCTATTCTCATTTTGTTTATTACATTATGGAAGTCCTTATTGTAGTTGTTTAAAACATTGTGTACATAATTACTATTGATTAAAATGTTTTTAATATGTCATTGGAACATTTGCATTATTTTGAAATGAATTTAATGAAAATCCCCAAAAAAAAAAAATCATTTTTGATTGACATACATGGAGTTTGTAAAGTGGTATAGATAGTGATTTCTATTACAAGTAACAAAAATTTAAAAATATGGGGGGTGGAAATGAAATACAATGAGCTAACATGATTACTTTAGAAAAGGACTATATGTCCTTTTTCCCCCAAAAAAACTTTTTCATATGAATGGATTTTGAAACAATTGTTTTTGCAACTTGTTATAAGAAATGTTTATACTTGTCCAAGTGCATGACATCTTTTTTTCTTCATCATTTTTGAATAAATATGAATTTTTGAAAATGTTCTAATTCCTTGTAAATTTAGTGTTTCGTCTTAAAAAATAATAATAAATTTCAAATCATAACCAATTTTTAATTTTTTACATTTTTATGTTTTTTTGTGTAATAAAATATAACTTTTCTTAACACATCATATACATCTTACCCCATTTATGTGTGGCAAAGGATTTTTGAAGTTTTAAAATTTTGGATCGATTTTGGAAAGTTTTTTGAATTTTTAAAGTTTTAGAATTCCACATATTTTAGGGTATGAATGTTTTTTTAATGTGCTTAATAGTTTTTTATCTTCTTAAAATTTTTTCCATCAAATGTGTTTCATTATATGACTCCTTTTGATAGTCCTTTGCAAAATTGACTTTTGTTTGATGCTTTGCTATTCATTTTTAGAGGTTTTAAATCAAAACTTAAACTTAAAATTTCATTAAATGGACTTTTGGTTTGAGTTTCTTAACATTCATATGAATGAAAAAATAATAATTTGCCATGATTGTCATGGCTTTAAATGATAAAACATATATATTTATCCAATTCTGATTGTTTTTCTTTATGATTCAACATATTTTTTGGCTTGTTGGATTGTGATTACACCTTGAAGCACATTCCTTTAATGCTTCACAATAAATCCAAATGCTGAGATGTCAAGGATACATAAATGACATTATATTTTTCTAAAATAAAAAAAAAACCCATTTTCATGCATGAAATAATTGAAACATTGATTAAATGACTTTAACCCAAATTAAATTCACTACTTATCACAAATTCACCTACACTTCACCATGGCTTAAAGGCGTGAAGAAATAACTATTTTCCTTATAAAATATTTTGCATTTTTTAGTGGAAATTAGGTTGGAATGAAACATTTTAATGTTTTGCAAGTTTAGAGCCTCATAACCTATGGCCCAAATACGCTAAATGAAACATGAAATATTATTTTTTGAACCTTTACATGAAGAGCTTTCCAATGTCATGTCAAATTTTTCAATAAGTGTATGGTTTTGTCCTTTCAAAGCACAATATTTTTAGTACAAGGACATTTGGATCTTCAAATCTATTCACAATCTATACATATGTGAATAGATTTGAAGACAAAACTTTCAAAAGGTGAAAATTTTCATTCCTCAAATTTTCCTTGGAAAAGACTCTTGGAATTTTTGCTTTTCTCAACCCCACATGAATGGGGATAACACTTTGAACTTGCTTACCTTTTGTGCAGGCAAAAACTCAAGGTTGAAAATATGATCAACAAATTATAGGATTATTGGAGGGAAAATTTTATGCTTGACCTCCTCTGACACATTCCCTAGCTCCTTGATAGATTTAAATGTGAGTCTAAAGTGAAAACATCGAAAAAACAAGGAGTTAGGTGCACGTTTTCTGGCTCATAGCACTTCGGGGGTAGAGGGGCGTGCTAGAGCTCTAGGATGGGACTAGGAAGATGGACAAGCAATTCACTTATTCACATAGACCTGCACAAACCAAACAACAAGTTGGTTAGTGAATAGTTGGAGCACTTTTGGTGCTAGGATGAGCCACGGGCAAACTCGGATTCATAAGATTCACCATAAGTCGGACTTGGGGGAAGCCACCACCTTCCCCCTTATATTATTCTTTGTGCCTCTCCACAAGGCCCACATCTAAATGACATTTTGTTTCGGGATTCCCAAGTGGGAGTCTTAAAATTCCCAAAATTGGGACTCCTCTAATTTTGGGGGCCCATAACTTTGTGTGTAGACCTCCGATCAAAGTGAGGTCTAAAGCAAAGTTTTAGTCCTTGTCGAGAGCTTTCCAACAATATGTTGCATGCCACCTGCTCGCAAGGGAATTGGGGTGATTCCTGACTTTTAGTGGTCAAGAGTTAAATTGTCAATTCGACTCCCGACTTTTCTTTTGACAATATTGTGTTTCAAGTGTCCAAATGGGTCATGCAAGACCATTTCGGACATCTACGTTCCAGGAGTTTTCCAATGATATACGAAACGTATCAATCCAATGAGTTTTGACCCTTGCAATCACCCTCTAAAAATTTGAGAATCCATTGGGACTTCAACTCCCAAAATGGGAGTTCACTTGGGAGTGTGAGGGTTCATTATCTCACACTCTTTGCACTCTCGGGAGCATGAAATGTGAATCCCGGGCTCAGTCTTGGCTCGCACTTTTGCAAACCCTTGCTTTGGTTGCGAGCCCAAGGTTAGGATTATGACATCCTCCACACCACTCTTATGAATATTTTAGGTTGTATAGGTTCTATTAATCTATTCTTAGTGTCTTTGAGAATGTTTAATTTTTTAAAATATTAAACTTAAGTTGTTATGGGGTAATGAAATATAGTTCTTACCCAACAAACTTTTTCTCACGTGAAAACTTCAATGAATTCAAGATTTTGTGTTTTATTCATACATAGCTACAAATGAGGTTTATGACATCTATTGAAACCTTCTTCCAAAAGCTTGTGGCCTTCCCACTACCAATCCCATTGGGTGTAAACATAATACAAGGAGCAACACATTCACATTTATGTGACTCTTTAGAAAACATCAAATTACCTTATGAGCTAACGTAATGAGTTGAGATTGATTAAATAGTGTGATGGATTATAAAATTCATGAATTTTGCAATGAAAAATGATACCCATGACAAAAATCATCACATTTCATATTATGTCAAGGTGTACAAATTTTTTGCTTGTGATTATGTATAGGATAAAACCTTAAGATGGGGGATTTAGAAGAATAAAAGACCTACCCAAGGTGGGATCTAAAGGGAGGTTTCAAATTCTTGTAGATCCTCCCTTTGTGGAATTCATTTGACATAAAGCATGTGACCAATCTATTAATGGAATAATCATAAATTCTTGCATGAGGCATGGAATCCCATGTGCAAACCATAATTTCCCTCCCACACAAGGAAATTACTCCTTGTAAAGCTTGCATTTATGTATGTTTTAAATCTTAATGTTTTATGCAAATTATTTTACAATAAAATTAACCAGTAGTTATAATTCACATGTCCTTAACTTGAGCATGCATTGGACTCAATTATGGAATGACAAAAAGAAACGTCTTTCTTGATATGAAGGCATACCTTCAAAATTGAGTGAAACATAAGTTCAAAACATGAAGAGGCCCAAGAAAGTGGAATATTCATAATTTACACAAATGGCAAATGTTGGGCATTATGTGAGAAACATGGATAGGACTCCCAATATGAATTCCAAATTGAGAATTAAGATTTCATAGGAGATTTCTTGAATGTTCAAATGAGACTTGAAAAATGAAATCTCTTTTAAATCTAATGATATGTAGGTGATTGGGAAAATCTAAAAGCAATGAAAAATCCTTCTATTCTCAAAACTAGGTTCTTTCCTTACCTTTATAATCACTTAAAGATTTAGAATATAAATGAATCACTTCATTCAATCAAGTTTCCAATCCAGGTTTACAAAATGAGAGCTGAGATTTAGTACCCAAAAACTCAACTTGTCATTCCATACCATATATGATAAGACCTCCAGTTTGGTTTTCAGAATCTTCCTTGAATTTTTGATCATTTTCAAAAAAGAATCGAAAACCGTCTCAATGAAGACTAAATTCAATTTCATTACACTTAACTAAACATTTTAAAATAAAAATAATATGTTCAATTAATGCACATACTTCGAAAATAAAGCTTCTGTAATATTAATTATGCACAATCAGTCCAATGCACCACTAACTTGCCTAAAATGCAAGGCTCATCTTATTATTATTATTATTATTTTGAAGTTATACTGACATAACCTGATCTTATTCAAACAAGACAACACCATCACTGCAGGTTCTACAAAACTCGAAGACTCTTCTAATACAAAGTTCTAAGGTTGTGTTGGATTGTAGAACTTGACTTATAAGAGCTCAACAGCAACCTTCAATCACTAACTTCCTCCCCCATCCTCCACCCATGAACCTGGTGCACTGGTGGGTGCTGGTCCTAAACCTAACCCCTAATCACTGGTTAGGATAATCACCCCATATTGTTTAGGATAACCACTGAATATCGGTTAACTCTTAACCAAAATTGGGTGATTATCTTAAACAACAGAACACCTACAGTTATCAAGGCAATTTTTAGGGTTTCATAACAACAGTTATAAAAAATCAATGCACCAGTTCAAAAGTATAAAACCATAATTCCCAAAAAAATTCAAACAGACCAAATAACAATCAATATTCAAAATCACCCATTCTTTGAGGGCTTTCAAAAATAGGTAACCAGAACTAGCCATTCTTTGATTCCTGTTTTAAAGAACCTTCTTTCCAGAGACTGGAATGGGTGGGTCTCTGCTTTCAAAATAATAAAACAAGGGGTGTGTCACATTAACATTAAAAAGTATCTTAAGGCAAAAGAAGAATTATGGAATTTCAAAGATTTCACCATGCAAAAATATAATCTTCAAAAAAACCCTCTAAAAGAAACCAAATCTTTCAAGATATCTTAATTCTATAACTAATCTCAAGTTTCAACAAAAACCAAAATGCCATATTTCAAAATCCTCATATAAAAATAAACCTACCACCTCAGGGTCAAAATCACTTAAGCTACTCGACTCTATAATGAATCTAAACACAATATTCTTGCCTTGGCTTGGTAGGCAAGGCCCAAAACCAGAACTGGCAATTAACAAAATGAAATATCCACCCAACACTGGCCTTTGCCATCCTGTATACAGGAAACATATCTTATTGATCCAGATTTCAGAACAGGGAACCAGAGCACATTGACTAGACACTCAGAACTAAGGATAGATTTGCACTAATGCAATTTGCAATTCACAAATTCCTCAATCAAATTGCAAATTAATCTCTACAATTGTGAAGACAAAAGTGTGAACTTTGAAGCTTTGTTGTTCAAATCATGGAAGAAAAACATTATACCTAGTATATGGTTTTCCCATAGAACACTTTAATACACAATTGCAAAAATGACCACCCATGTGAAAAATTCAAGCTTTTGCAAGTTGCTAAGGGTATCAAATAGGGTTTAGGGTTTATGTGATACAGCATAGCAAAGACTGAAGTGTTGGAAAATCCCTTTATCAAATTTGAAAGTAGTTTTGCTGAGCACCACTGCAGGACTAAAATTCTAACAGAGATCATACTCTATCCAATGTTTATTGTCATAGCTCTCATGATGAAAGATCCGAGTTGCAGGCTTTGATCTAACCTAAGAGAAACACCCATTCCCAGGAAGCTGAAGGGCAAATGAGACTAGATTTCCAAGGACAAATTAGAAGGCGAAGTGCAGCTGGTGTTGTCCTAAACGAATGAAGATCAAAGGACCAAAAACCAATCCCAAACAGAAATGAATTTTTTGAGCCCAAATGGAAATTCACAAATTTCCAAAGTCTGAATTCACAGAGAGAGAGAGAGAGAGAGAGAGAGAGAGAGAGAGAGAGAGAGAGAGAGAGAGAGAGTCATCTAGTGTGTGTTTGGTCGTAAGAGAATCAGAATTATGTAGTGGGTGCATCTTGAAGTAAGAGAATGGGACTTTTGTGGGTTTTATGGGACATGATGATCTAGTGCTGCTGTAGTAGTAGTAGTTGATGTTGTTGTGTCAGCTGCGAGTAGTAGGATGGCGGAGGCAAGAGTGTTGACGGCAGTGATGAGTCCTGCTACTCCAGCTCTACTGATCTCCGTCTTGGCTTCTTCGATATGGAGCTTACGTTCTTCCACTCCCAGCAAGTCTCTGTGTCGTCTGTCTTTCTTGTCCTCGCAAGCAAGCAGCGTCTGCATTATCTCTACCGTGCTCTTGAACATGGACGGCGCTATTGCAGCAGCTGATCCTTCCAATTCAACGTTGTTTGTATGCACCTTCCTTCTCTTTGCAGCTGCAGCAGCCCCGGCAGCTATCTGATCAGCTTCTGCATCCTCGAAACTAGACTCATCTCCTTCTTCTGCAATTCCACACCCAGCACACCTCCAAAACTCCCTTGTAAGATCAACAGAAGTCTGAAAAAGCCAGAGCTGATTCGTCCAGCTCCATGTTCCGGCAAAAAAACCATTGCAGCACACCATCGCACTGGTGGAGTAAGGAATCAAGAATCATATACCAGAGAGAGTGGGGTCGGGCTCTGAAGAGAGTTGTTCGTGAGCGTGCTGTTCTTGCATGGGCGAGTGCAGCGACGTAGCTTGTATCTGCAGTATGGGGGAGAAGTGTTGTCGCGGAGACCCTGGAGCTGGTGCTGGGATTTGATCAAACACCGCCGTCGGGAGCAGCAGCTTGCGAGCTGGGAATCGACTGTGATCAGTAACGACGTCCTGAAGAGCGCAATATACTTCTTTCAGTAAGCTTGAAGGCAAGCCTTTCTCCTTGCGCTCGTGCTTCTCCATCTTCCAGTACGAGATAGGTTCAGGTGGATTACGAAGCTCCTCGTAGTCGCTAACCTTTTTGTAGTCGCGAAGCAGATTGTCCCATTTATCGCTGCACTGATTTTGGTTCCTCAAACACCCAAACTTCCAGCAGTAATTCTCCACCCATTTCCAGCACACCTGTTGCTGATCCGCGCCGCCGCGAGGCCTAGATTTTCTTCTCTGCAGCTGCAGCTTTGACTGATCGCCGGCTCCTAGTACCTTCAGACGCCGATTGTCGTCCAACTTCTTGGCAGCGATGAGCACAACGGTCTCATGCAGGGTCCAACTGCCCTTACGACACTCGATACGATCACCTGCCTCCGGTTTTACTTGTACTTCGCCGAATGCAATCTGCTGCAGCAGTTGTTGGTTAGAGTCGGCAGCATACTCCGCCATGATCTATCCCGCCGCACAAGCATCTCTCTCCCACCCAGTCCACTTTCTAAAAAGTTTTGCAAGTCCCGCTGTGTGTTTGCGCGAGCTTCTTTCTTCTAATTCCCTACCGTTGCTCCTCCCTCAATATCTCGCGCGCATCACCAAAGCTCTCAGCCGCGGATGTGGCTTGCAGATGTAGCTTCAGATGTAGCACGTGACTTCACATCTGCCAGTGGCTTGTGGATGGATGCAGCTCGAATCCCAATCCTGGTCGACATATTAAGGAAAACAGTTGCTCATTAGAGTCTCCAGCACACGATCGAACTCACGTTATATAAATGCTCATCGAAATCACAAATACCGCAAGCTGCAGTTGCGCCGCATCATACGTTCAAAACTGCTACTCGTGTATATAAACACATGAGCAAAATCGTTCTATCGAATATACAAGCTTGATATGGAAATCGGTGCTGATGTCGAGATACGAAAAGGGAGCTCAAACCCTCAAACTCCTCATTCACCGCTAGCCTAAAAAAACCATTCCTGGAGCTCGACAACTAACTACCACCTATACAAGAAATCTGCATTTCCCGGAGCTCGAGAACTAAGTACCTGTGAAACTAGCTGCCCAAACTAATATTGCTCAACAAGATCAAACTGGAACTGCAACGGTAATTATTTGGCGAAAACAAACACAGAACTCAAATGTTTCGAAGCAGCAACAGCTTCACATGAAGAATAAGAACAGGAAGAGATTGTACCGATGTAGCAGCGTGAGATGCGTTGTAAAAGTTGGTAGCTGCTGAGTTACGAGTCTGTGAGATTCTTCGTGCGTGAAAGACGCGGATGATGCGGATGTGGAGCTGCATCGGTGTAGAGAATCGAGAGAGAGAGAGAGAGAGAGAGAGGAGCATCAGGAGCTGCCGCACGACGAAGGGGGTAGGAATTAAATCAATGTGCAGTCTCCGCCGCCACCTGCCCGGCGTTTTACTCTACACTAGAAAAAAATAGTGTATGTCAGTCTTTCCCCAATGGGCATCCTCAGTCTCATTTTTTTTTTCCATTTTTGGCAAATCGAAACCAAGAATGGCGATGGTCCCAAAAAATATTTAGCATTAGTGGCGATAAAAATTTCAAACAAAAAACTGTCAAAGACAGTTTAATAACTGCCAGAAAGAAAACCCCCCCAAAATTTTTTTTAAAAAATCAGTGGTGGACGGTTATAAGAATCAGGGAAAGGACCCGGAGGTTATCATGGCGGTTCTTAAGATTCACAGCCCTGGTTCTCACGAACCTCAAAAGACCTGGCTTTGGCACCCAACCATGGGTCTCCAAAAAGGAAAAAGACCGGTTCTTTGGAGTCTATATATAAAACTAAACGCTATGTTCTACATGGTAAAGGGTGGCACTAGTAGCATCCAGTGTAGTGGAAGGGATGTCCCACTTATAACTGGTCCAGTCTGGTAGAATGAGACTTGAGGAGACACTGTTCTTCTTTCTTTCTTTCTTTCTTTTAATTTAACGTCAATACTCGGACCAGAGAGATCCATTTGACGACAATTACAAAGTTGACTTGATCAAAACACTCCTGTTGTCTAGGCAAGAAACTAAGT
>Ga0116231_10011342_pt1 | contig 13759 bp, 10 predicted proteins | sample S1TSphgellanicum_2_FD_89695 | JGI IMG/M metagenome (GOLD analysis project Ga0116231, IMG submission 89695) | Host-associated microbial communities from peat moss isolated from Minnesota, USA - S1T2_Fd - Sphagnum magellanicum MG | ecosystem: Host-associated > Plants > Peat moss > Unclassified... | reverse complement strand
TCGTGGACCGAGAAACGCTCCTCGGGCCAGTAGAAGACGGGCTCGATGATGATGGCGTTGGTGGAGAGGGTGGTGAAGAGGTAGCCGAGGGTTATTTGCTGCGCGTCGAGCTCGGGTTTCATGGCGGCAAAGGCGGCTTCAACTTCGGCCAGGATTTTTGGGGCGGCGGCGAGTGAGGCGATGCCGTGGATGGGGGCCCAGCGTTCGCCGGCGGGGCCTAAAATGCTGTTTAGAGGCGGGAAAGGCGTCACCCGGATAAGGCGGGCGATAGAATTTTCGATTTCGCGGCCGTGATGGGCGGCGGCGATTTTGCGGGCCTCGGCGAGGTCGGCGGCGACCGCGGCGGCGGCGCGGCCTTCGGCGATGAGGTGGAGCGAAAAATCGTCCTTGTCCATGATGTCGCGGCCGGCGAGGGCGATTTTGGCGGCGTTCTGCAGGCCTTTGATGAGGGAGCCTTCCTTGGCCACGACTTTGCGAAGCGTGCCGAAATCCTCGGCGAGCGAGGCGCGTTTGAGGCGGATTTCCGAAAGGCCAGGGTCGAAGGCGCAGGTTTCCGAGGCGATGCCGGCGCGGGCCATTTCGGCCATCGCGAGGAGCAGATTTTCCCCGGATTTGAAGGCGAAGGAGCAATAATCCTCGTTCGCGGGGATGCGCATCAGGCGCAGGGTGATTTCGGCCTTGATGCCGAACACGCCGCCGTCGCCGCAGAAGATGCCGGCGAGGTCCGGGCCGTAATGGCGGTAGAAGGGATTCTGCTCCGGGAGGCCGGCGCCGGTGCGCAGCAGGTCCCCATTGGCGAGGACGATGGTAAGGCCAATAACGCTTTCCGAAGACGTGCCGTAGCGGGCGGCGCCGAACATGGCGTTGAGCTGCGACAGGCCGCCGCCGATGGTGCTGACCAGGCCGGACATCGGGCCCCAGAACGGGGTGCGCAGGCCGAGCGGTGTCAGCGCATCATGCAGCGCCTTCCAGGTGCAGCCGGCTTGCACCGTCACGGTCATGTTGTCCGCGTCGATGGCGAGGATTTGGTTGAGCCGGGACGTGTCGAGCGAGAGCGCCGCCGGGCCGGCGGGGAGATAGGCGGCGGTGTAGCTGGCGCCGGCGCCGCGGGGGGCGAGGGTAAAACCTTGGTCGTGCGCCAGGGCGATGACGGCGCGGAGTTCCTCGGTGGTGGCGGGAGCTACGGCGAGGAGGGCGAGGGTGTCGGACCGGCGCCAGATGTCCTCGCTGAGCAGGCGGAGTTTGGCGGGGTCGCGAAAAATGTGTTCGGGACCGACGATGGCGGCGAAGCGGGCGGCCAGGGCGTCTTCGTCGAAATTTTTTGGCACGTCCAGCATTTGCGCTCCGGTGGGGATGGTGGGCGAGCCTAGGGGGCCGCGCGCCTGGGCGGCAAGATGCGGGATTTTGGGGCTGGGCGCTGGGGCGCCGACAAAATTGCCCGCGATACGGACATGGGGGCCGGGCGCGGTTGTTGTGGGGCGGGTTGAGCGGCTTAATGGCGGAAGCGGCATTTGGCGGGGTTTTTATGAGCGAGGCGGCACAAAAATCGGAGTTTCGGGACGGGTGGCCGGCGGTGGTGTCGTCGATGTTCGGGGTGGGGCTGGGGCTCTCGCCGGTGGGTTTTTATACCGTGGGGGTGTTCGCGCCGGTGCTGGCCGAAAAATTCGGGTGGAGTTTTGGGGCGATATTTTTTGGGATCACGGTGCAGACGATCACCGCGGTGGTGTTCGCGCCGCTGGCGGGGATTTTGGCGGACCGGATCGGGGCGCGGCCGGTGGCGCTGGTGTCGTTGGGGTTGTTTGGGCTGGGGTTCATGACGTTCGCGGCGGGGAATGGCTCGCTGGCCGTGTATTATGGCAGCTGGGCGCTGATCGCGGCGGTGGGGGCGGGGACGCTGCCGATGACGTGGACCAGGGCGATTACGCGGCGGTTTGATAAAAGGCGGGGGATGGCGCTGGGGATCGCGCTGATGGGGACGGGGCTGTTTGGGTTTTTCTCAAAACCGCTGACGCATTTTCTGATTGGGGCTGTGGGCTGGCGGGGGGCCTATGTGGGGATCGGGTTTTTGCCGCTGGTGATCGGCCTGCCGATTGCGTTTTTCTTGTTTTTTGAGCCGGCGGGGGCGGTGGTGCGGAAGAGCGCGGTGGTGCTGGAGGGGATGTCGCTAAAAGAGTCGGTGAGGAGCTGGCGGTTCTGGCTGCTGGGGGCGGCGCTGCTGCCGATTTCGTTCGCGATTACGGGGCCGCTGCCGAATATGGAGAATATTCTGCATGGCGATGGGTTCTCGGGGGCCGCGATTACGGATTTGACGTCGCTGATCGGGTTGTCGGCGATCGTGGGGCGGCTGGTGGCGGGTTTTTGCTGGATCTGTTCTGGGCGCCGGCCGTGGCGGCGGTGATCCTGTCCACGCCGTTGGTGTCGCTGTGGCTGCTGACGCAGGGGACGTTGAGCACGTTTGAGGCGGCGAGCGCGATCTGTCTGATCGGGTTCGCGGTGGGCGTGGAGTATGATCTGATCGCCTATCTGGTGGCGAAGTATTTCGGGATGCGGGCTTACACGACGGTGTATTCCATTCTCTACACCTGCTTCGGCGTGGGGGCGGGTTTTGCGCCGTTCATTTTCGGGTGGAGTTTTGACCGGGCGCATTCCTATACGCCGATTTTGGAGACGGCGGCGGTGCTGTTGTTGGTGAGCGTGCTGTCGCTGTTGACGTTGGGGCGGTATCGGCGGCCGGGGGATGAGGCGGCGGTCGGCTGGTTGGCGGCGGATCAGGTGGGGCCCGCGGAGTAGAGAACGTTCGCAAAACGAAGAAGAATTATCCGCAGATGACGCAGATAATACCAGCCCGCCTAAATTATGACCCACCGCCCCCTCCACGTCATGGCCGGGCTCGACCCGGCCATCCACGCCTTTCAGGCGGCGAATTTGGGCTCGCAATGAGTCAAAATTAACGCGGCGTGGTATAAGAAGAAAATCCACTGATTTTCTTTATCTGCGTCATCTGCGGACAGATTTCTTTGCGCAACTGATCAGGGGGCGCGATTTTGGCTCATGTTTCCTTTGCCTCTATCGCGTTGGCGATTTGCCAGGCGGGGCCAGCGCGGAGGAAGTCTACGGTGGCGGCGTGGAGGGAGGCGGGGTCTAAGGGCGCGAGCGCGGGGCGGGGAGTGGGAGAATACCAGGGGTCAAAAATGGCGGCGCGCCAGGCGGCGCGCCAGGCGCGGAGGAGGTGGGTGCCGTCCCAAAGGGGGGATAGGTCGAGGGCGCCGTGTTCGGCGAGGCCGGGGGGTGGAAGGGGTGGGGTTGTGTTGGTCATGGCGGCGGCGATGACGGCGCCGAAATTTTGGCCGGTGACGGTGTAGTCCGAGAGGCCCAGGGTCTTGCACTGGGAATGGATGAGGGCGGCGATTTCGGCGGCGGTGCCGGGCATTTCGGATTCGTCGAAGCCGTGGCCGGGGAGGTCGAAGGCGATGATCGGACCGGCGGTTTTCAGCTCGCTTTCGAAGACGCGGCTGGAGGCGCCGGCTGGATGCAGCAGGACTCTCGGCTTTTCGGCGCCTTGCAGCGTGCCGCGCCAGAAGGGGGTGGGGGCGGGCAAGGGTGGCGCGGCGTCGCCGGGGGACTGTGAAAAGGCGGCGACGATGGCTTGGTGGAGGTCTTCTTGGGTGTCGAAGAGGGTGAGGGGGAGTTGATCGAGCGGCGGGCGGGCGGCGTGGCTGCGTAAAACATCGGTGGCTTGAGTGAGCAATTGCGGCGTGATGGGCAGCGGCAGGAAATCGGCGGGGTCGAAGGCGAGGGAGGCTTGGTAGATGGCGCGGTAGGCGTCGCCGGAATCCAGCATGTCCATGGCGTTGCGGTGCAGGTGCCAGGGCGGCGAGAGGGCGACACCGCGCCAGGTGGACTGGGTTTGCTGGTGCCAGGGGAAGAACAGGGATTGGGTTTCCATGCGGGACCAGAGCCAGGTGAGGTGAGAGCCGTCCCAGGCGGGGATGAAAGGCGGGGCGTAGGTGTCGCGGTAGGCGGCGCGTTCTTCAGGCGTCCAGGCGGCGATTCCGTCCAGGATGAGAGTCGTGACGCGGCTGGGGTGCCGGGCGGTAAACGCGGTGGCGATGGCAGCACCCGTGTGGGTGCCGTAGAGGGCGAATTTTTGCAGGCCGATCGCGTCCACAAATTCCTTAAGCGCGCCGGCGAGGTCGGGGATGGTGAGGTTGGGCTTTTGCAGCGGGTCCGAATGGCCAGCGCCGGGGGTGTCGGGCATGATGGCGCAGTGGCCGGCGGCGGCGATGGTGTGGGCGAGGCCGGCCAGCGCGCGGGAGGATTGCGGGGAGCCGTGCAGGAGGATGGCGGCCGGGCCGGCGCCGACGGCGCGCCAGGTGATGAGGCGCGGGCCGATGCGCAGGAAGCGGGGCGGCGGGATCAAGAAAGGAGCGCTTTTTTGAAAAAAAGCGCGCAAAAAACTTTTGATCCCCCCGGCTTTTGAGCGGCCAAACTGTGGCCACTCAAAATCCGCCGCGTAACAAAAGTTTTTTGGTTACTTTTTTTCAAAAAAGTAACTTCTTTCTTACGCCTTTTCCGCCGCGACCCGCACGATCGCCTTGCCGAGGTGCTGGCCGCGGAGCATGCGTTCGAATTGCGCGGGGGCGGAGTCCAGGCCGTCGGAGGCGTCCTCGTGGAAGGTGAGCTTTTTCGCTTCCAGCAACGGGGTGGCGAGGGCGACCCATTCGGGGAGGCGGTCATAAAAATCGTACACGACCAAGCCGTAGATGGCGGCGCGTTTGCCGACGATGGGGCCGACAGGCAGGACCGGGGGCTGGCCGTCGCTGTGATAGTGCTCGGCCAGGCCGCAGAGGACGACGCGGCCATAGGTCTGCAACATGGGAAATACGGCTTGCAGGACGGATTCGCCGACATTTTCGAAGTGTATGGTGGGGCCGGGGGCGGTGGCGGCTTTGAGTTTCTGCTGCCAGCCATCGGCGCGGTAGTCGATGCAGTCGTCGAAGCCGTAGCTGGCGGTGACCAGGGCATTTTTGGCGGCGCCGCCGGCGATGCCGATGGCGCGGGCGCCCAAATTCCTGGCGATCTGGCCGGCGGTGCCGCCGACCGCGCCGGCGGCGGCGTCCACCACGAAAATATCGCCAGGGCCGGCTTTGGCGAGCTGGGTGACTCCGGCCCAGGCAGTGAGGCCGGGCATGCCCAGCACGCCGAGATGGGCGGAGATGGGGACGGCGCCGGGGGCGACTTTTCGCGCGCCGGCGGCGGGAATGGCGGCGTAGCGGGTCCAGCCGGTTTCGGTGACGATGAACTCGCCGGCGGCGAATTTTGCGTTATCGGATTCGAGGATTTCGGCGACGGCGAAGCCGGGGAGTTTTTCGCCGGGGGCGGGGGCGGGCTCGCCCATGTGGCGGCCGCGGAGGCGGCCGCCGAGATAGGGGTCCATGGAGAGGGCGATGACGCGGACCAGCAAGCCGTCCGGCGGGGGGCCGGCGGGCATGGGGCAGGCCAGCACGTCAAAATCCGCGGCGCGGGGCATGGCGGCGGGGGCGCGTTTTAGGACGACGTGGCGGTTGGTGATCATGCAGGTCTCCCTCAGGGAGGGAGATTACGGGGTGGCGGCGCGCTTGCGGGCAAAAAGGGGCGGCTGCCCGCATGGTGGTGCGGGTGACGGACTTGGAGAATCGTCGCACCCGATAAAGGATGCCACCGGCCAAAAAATGCGATAGGAATGACTTATGGGCCCGCGCATGAAGGGCGCCGTAAAGTTGGAGAAAGGAACACCGATGGCGGTTCTATCAACCAAGAAGGACAACGCTCATAAGGTATTGCAGGTCTTTTCACATTTTAGGGCCAGGCCGGGGCATGTCTTGCGGGTTAATAATTTTGTGGCCGTGGGAACGAGGCGACGCTGGGAAATGAGTGATCTTCAGCAGGGGCTTGAATTTGCTTCGGAACAAGGCTGGGTAAGGCAGAATGGCGCTGCCATCGAGCTTACGGAGCAAGGTTTTTCTGAAATGCCGCAAAGTCACTGACCTGGCTGTTTTGGCATCACAGGCGGGAGCCGAAATTGGCCCGGAAAGACGACCGCAGCGAAAATCACTTGCAATGGCTTGTTGAGAATCGCTCCGCCAATCAGCGGGCGACACTCGAACTATTCGTTACCTTAACTCAAAATGAGAGCGCGATTAGCTCGAACATCGTTTTTGCCCAGGTATCTCAGGAGCTCGCCGGGATTGCATTCTCGCTTTGGCGCGCCGTATTCCTGAGCGATCTGACCGAGGATGTGGAAGATCAGATGGTCGATGTTAGGTCATTTTTGGGATCGTTGATCTCCAACAACGCCATTGGTTATCCGCAGGACAGAAGTGCCCGGGAGTGGACTTTCACCTACTACCTCAGCGATGCTCGGTTTCGGCTGCAGAACCTGGCGCGCCGTCCGCCTCCGATCATAGAGTCTTCCGACTTGGACCAAGAAGCAGGATCAGCCAAGCAAGACTGGGAAATTGCCCAGCGGACTTTGGAAAAGGCGATACGGGAATTTGCCCGGCTAACTGGACCACCCGCCCCGTCGCGGCCCTGACTGGCGACGAAACAAATTCAGTTTTGCAATCATAAAATTTCGGCCGAACGGGTTTGGCGGTTCAGTGGCCGCGTTATATCCAAAGACTTTGGCTCATGCGATCCGCGTTGCGCTGCCGGAAAGGCGTGGTTACCCGCAATCGCGGGCATGACGTGGATAGAGCGAGGGATCAAATTCAGGGTCAGATGGTCGAAGTCACCGGCGTTGTGGGTGGGGCCTCAAGGGCGCTCACGCGGCGACGCCGTAGCGGCGGGTGGTGCCTTTGACGGAGGTTTTCACGCCGTACAGGGCGGTGTCGGCCTGGCGGTAGAGGCCGGCCAAAGTCGTGCTGTCCTCCGGCGCGCAGGCATAGCCGATGCTGACGCCGATCCGCGCCTCGCCCGCCTCCTCCAGCCAATAGGGTTCCTCGATCGCGCGGATCAGGCGGCCGGCAAAGCCCTCTGCGTCCTCCGGCGGCATGCCCGGCGCGATCACCACGAATTCGTCACCGCCGACCCTGGCGGAAACGTCCGCGCCGCGGGTGGCCGACGCCAGACGCTCGGCCACCATTTGCAGCAGCCTGTCGCCGACCAGATGGCCATGGCGGTCGTTGACCTGTTTAAAACCGTCCAGATCCAGGTAGAACAGAATCATCCGCGGCACCTCGCCCAGCGAATGGTCGCGCAACACCTCGTTCAGGCCGTGCCGGTTCAGCAGACCGGTCAGCGGGTCCAGCCGGGCCTGCTGTTTGCTGTCATGACTGGCCTGCAGAAAGGCGACCGCCAGTTTTTGCAGACGCGCGATCATCGTGATGGACGCGAGATAGTAAATCGGCGTCAGGAGGCCGAGCACGCGCAGAAAATGGTCGCTGGCCACGAACGTCGCGGCCAGGAACGGCAATATGACCAGGCTGAACATCAGCAGCGCCAGGCGCGGCGCCGGATAGAAGCGCGGGGTGCCGCCGGCGGCGGCGATGACGTTGGCGGTGGCGATAATCTGCAGAGGCGGAATGTTCGAGCTCATCGCGAAAAAGCCGATCGCGCCGAGCATGCCGCTCCAGGCGATGCTGGTGATAAGGTGAAAATTCGTAGGCGTGGGGCGGCCGGTCTTGCGGACGGTGAAGAGGCGGTGGATGACCAGCAGCCGCAGGGCGCCGATGGAGAGGTCGATGAGCATCAGATAGCCGAAGATGCGGCCGCCATGCAGCGCCAGGGCGGCGACGTTGACGACGCTGGTGGATAGTACCGCCGCGACGATGACGCCGGTCGAGGCGAATAATTCGCCGAGCAGAACATCCCGGATATGGGCGGGGACGTGGCGCCCCGGATTTGTCAGCCAGCGCAGAACGGCGAACGAAGGCTGCGCGACTTTAAAAGTCTCGTTGGTCGTCATACCCGGTTCGTGCCCCGCTCAACCTGTCCGTGCCACATGAAAGTCAGTTCATGTTGAGTTTAATGAGGATGATGAGTCTGGCAAGATGTCAAAATGATCAAGGGTTTTCACCGGCGAAAAATCGCCCCGCCGTCAGGGCGCTATGTGGGGGCGAGGCGTTCGATCAGGGCGCCGTCCGGCGTTGTTGTGACGTGGCAGGGCGCGCCGGCGTAGATGATGCCGGACGGGAAGGTTGGGGTGCCGGGGATGCCTGAGGGAGCCAGGAGGGTGACAATGGCGATTCCGGGGGGGAGTTCGGCGTGGGAAGTGGGCCGGGGGGTGGCGGATGGGGGGTATTGGTCGAGTTGGAGGAAGGCATCGGTGCCGTGGCCAAGGACGGCGATTTTGTGTTTTTGGGTGACGGGCAGGCCAAAGGCGCGGGAGAGGGTGCTGTAGGCGAGTTCGAAATTGCCGGCGCCGCTAAGGCCAAGGGTGGATTCGAACCAGGCGCGGGTGACGGCCAGGTCCGCGCAGGCGTGGACGGCGATGAAAAGCTGGTCGATTGGTGTCTTTGCGCGGGGCAGGCGGGCATGGGGCTCGTCGGCGCGGATTTCGGTTAAAAAGATGATTTCGCCGTCGGGGCCTTGGACCTGCATCGGCCAGATGGCGGGGGCGCCGTCCAGGGATTTGGGGGGGCCGATGATGGTGAAGGGGGATTCTTTCAGGCGCTCATGGGTGGCCTGGACGTTTTGGATGCAGAGTTCGATGGCGGCCCAGCCATGGGTGCGCAGCGGCTGGTAGTCCGGCGGCGGCGTGGCTTGGATGAGGCGGAGGTAGGTTGGTTCACCGGAGGCGGGCCCAAGAATGTGGTAAAGGCGGCCGGCCATGGCGGGGGCCGACCAGGCGGCGGCGAGGGCGGGGTCGATGAGGCCGGATTCCAGGAGGCGGTAGTCGAACCATTGGCGGTATAGGCCGGCGGTGGCGTCGGGGTCGGCGACGGTGAGGGTGGCGGCGCGGAGGAGGCGCATGGCGCTATAAGGGGAGGAAGGACTTCTTTTTTTGCAAAAAAAGAAGCAAAAAAACTCCTGATTCCCCCGGCCTTTGAGCGGCCATACTGTGGCCGCTCAACGGCCGGGGGGAATCAAAAGTTTTTTGCTTCTTTTTTTCAAAAAAGAAGTCCTTGCTTTTTCTCTCTATCACGATTCGCGCCGCAGCTCCGCGGCGACGTCCTCGGAGGCGACGTCGCCGCGGGCGTCATGCAGGACGGCTTCGCCCTCCTGCTGGACAATGCGCAGGATGCGGGCGAGATATTCCTGAATCCAGAGGCCGCGCTCGGCGGATTCCTCGGGCGTGGGCGTGAAGGATTCGATGGCCGCGCGGACCGGGATGCCGTTGGATTCCAGCACGCGCTCCAGCGTGTCCAGGCGGTCGCGGGTGACGGCGAGTTCCTGCGCGACCGCCATGGTGATGGCGAGGACGCGCTCGGTTTCGGGGTTGAGGAAATAGGGGCGTTTGCCGGCCGGCTTGGCGGCGGAATCGGCCAGGGCGTCTTCGATACTCACTTTATTCTCTCTACAAAATTACTTTTTGGCGCCGATGAGGCGCCAGGAGGCTTTGCGGCCGTAATCCTCGGTGGTGTCGTCGGCGGCGTCCGGAAAGATGTCTTTGTCCACGACGCCATAAACGTGGTCGTGCAAAAAATTTTCGGGGGCGAAACCGGCTTCCTCCATCATGGCGTCGAGGTCGATGGCGTGCAGGGTGCTCCAGAAAGGTTCGTTGTTGTTGTAGGAATCCCAGTCGCGCATGGCCTGTTCGAAGAGCGGCATGGTGGGGGCGTATTGCGGCTGTTCGACGTGGAGCATGATGCCACCGGGTTTGAGGAGGCGATGGCACTCGGCGAAGATGGCGCGCATCGAGGTTTTGGAGAGCTCGTGCAGGAACATTGTGGTCTGGATCCAGTCGAAACTTTCCGACTCGTAGCTCGATAGGTCGGTGCCGTCGGCTTGGACGAAGGCGACGTTGCCGATGCCGAGGGATTTCGCGCGGGCCAGGCCGTAGCGCAGGACGGGGGCGCCGAGATCGACGGCGATGACTTCGGCATCAGGGAAGGCGGCGGCGATGGGGAGGAGGTTGTGGCCGATTGTGGCGCCGATTTCCAGGATTCTTTGCGGGGCGAAATCGGGCATCGCGGATTTCAGCCATTTGACGATGCCGTGGCCGCCGCCATCCGTGAGGCGGCCGAGCAGGCCGCCGGTGGTGGCGAAAATGGCGTGGTCGTAATTGGCGGCGGCGGAAACGTCGCCGGGGAAACGCTCGGCGTGGTAGCTGCCGGGCATGGTGTGGTGGTCCACGGCGCTGACATAGCGGGGGATAGGGAGCGTGGGGTCGAGCGCGAGGCGCGGGTCACCTTCGGTAAGCGCCGCGGCGGTTTCGGCGAGGTCCTCGGCCTGGCGCAGGGCCGTCCAGCGGCCGGCCTGCTGGCGCTGTTCCATGGTGAGGCGGCGCAGCGCGGACCAGGTTTGGAAGACGGGGTCGGCGGAGAGGGCGCGGCGCACGTCGTGGCGGTCAAGCGGCGGGGAGTTTTCGGCTTCCAGCCGGGGTTTGACCCGCAATTCCCAGGCGTTTTTGACATGCGGCATGATTCGGGCGGCCAGGTGGCGGTTCATTTGGGCGAGAAAATTGAGGCGGGCGATTTCGTCGTGGGTGGTGTGCGGGAAGACGGCGTGGCGGCCGACGGCGCGGTAGTCGGGCGGGCCTTCGGGGAGTTCGGGCGGCTTGGTGTTTCTAAGGGTGGCTGTGGCGCCGGCTTGGGGCTTGATTTCGTTCACTCGTGCTTTCCTATCAGTGGACCGGCCTTGGGTTAGTTTCGGCGATCACGGCGGCATTCTGAACGGCTGTCAAACGGGTGCCCGCATCGTGGACGGACCATATCTCGGACACGGCGTGAATTCTGTGCGCTTCCCGGCGTGAAATGCCGCATGCATGGCGGTGTTTCGCAAGCATGAGGAGCGGGGATGGCGTACCGGTTGGGTGTCGATGTGGGCGGCACGTTCACGGATTTGCTGCTGCTGGATGAGGCGACGGGGCGGTTTTGGCGGCGCAAGACGCCTTCGACGCCGGCGGATAGTTCCGTGGGCATTCTGAACGGGGTGGAGGCGGTTTGCGCGGATGCGGGGATAACGCCCGCGCAAGTAAAACTGTTTTTGCATGGGACGACGGTGGCGACCAATGCGATTTTGGAGGGCAAGGGCGCGCGGGTGGGGCTGATTGTGACGGATGGGTACCGGCAGATTATGCAGATTGCTCGCAGTTTTGTGCCGGGGGGGCTGGCGGGGTGGATTGTGTGGCCGAAGCCCAAACCGCTGGCGGCGCTGGTTGATACGGTCGAAGTTTTTGGACGGATGAGCGCGCATGGCGAGGAGATTCGGCCGATTGATGAGGGGCAGATTCGCGCGGCAGTGAAGAAGCTGGGGGAGAGCGGAATTGAGGCGCTGACGGTCTCCTTGATGAATGCGTATGCGAACGGGGAGCATGAGGCGCGGATTGGGGAAATTGCGGAGGAGCTGCTGCCGGGGATTCCGGTTTCGCTGAGCCATGTGGTGCTGCCGGAGATGCAGGAATATGAGCGGACGCTGACGACGGTGGCGAACGCCGCGGTAAGGCCGGTGGTGGGGAAGTATGTGCGCAGCTTGCGGGGCAAGCTGCGGGATACCGGGATGGCGGGGCGGATTTCTCTGCTGCGGTCTGATGGGGGGCTGATGTCTTCTGAAAAGTCTGAGGAGCATCCTGTGTCTTTGCTGATGTCCGGGCCCGCGGGCGGGGTGACGGGGGCGCTGTGGGTGGGGCGGAATGCAGGAATAAAAAATATTTTGACGCTGGATGTGGGCGGGACGTCCACGGATGTGGCGCTGATCGAGAATCTGGAGCCGCGGCGGGTACGGACGACGGATGTGGGGCATTTGTCGGTTAGGGTTTCCTCGCTGGATGTTAAGACGGTTGGCGCGGGTGGCGGTTCGATTGCCTATGTGCCGGAGCTGACGCGGGCGTTGCGGGTGGGGCCGCAATCCGCGGGCGCGGTGCCGGGGCCGGTGGCTTATGGCAAGGGCGGGGAACTGCCCACGGTGACGGACGCGAATGTGGTGCTGGGGTATTTGCCGGAGGCGCTCTTGGGCGGAAGCTTTACGCTGGACCGGGAGGGAGCGAAGCGGGCGGTGCAGACGATTGCCAATAAATTGGGGATCGGGCTGATGGCGGCGGCGCGCGGAATCGTTTCGATTGTAAACGAAAATATGTTCGGCGCGCTGCGGATGATTTCCGTGCAGCAGGGCTATGACCCGCGGCATTTCGCGCTGATGGGGTTTGGCGGGGCGGGGCCGCTGCATGTGAATGCGGTGGCGAAATTGATGGGGAGCTGGCCGGCTGTGTCTCCGGTTTCGCCGGGGGTGTTGTGCGCGCTGGGGGATGCGACGACGCGAATGCGGACGGAGACGGCGCGGTCGTTTTCCAAGCTGGCGTCTGAGACTTCCGTGGAGGAGATTGCGGAGTTGTTGGAGGAGATGGCGGGGCAGACCAAGGATGAGCTGATGGCGGATGGGGTGAGGGAGGGGGAGATAACGTCGTTGTTCGAGGTGGATATTCGGTATGCGGGGCAGGCGTTTGAGGTGCCGATTACGATTGATGCCGAGATTCTGAGGCGGGATGGGATTGCGGGGCTGCTGACGCGGTTTGATGCGGAGCATCACCGGTTGTTCACGTTTAATATGAAGACGGAGCATGAGCTTGTGAATGTGAGGGCGGTGGCGCTGGGGGTGGCGTTTGATTTGCCGGCGGCGAAGTTGGAGGAAGGGGATGGGGACCCGCTTGCGGCGAAGTTGCGGGACCATGAGGTTTGGATTGATGGGCAGATGCGTCCGGCGGTGATTTATGATCGCGCGCGGTTGCTTGCGGGTGACAAAATTCCGGGGCCGGCGATTGTGGTGGAGATGGACGCGACGACGCTGATTGAGCATGACTGTTTTGGGGTTGTTGATGCTGTGGGCAATATTTTGATCAATCCGGTTTGAGGAGGGGCGCGTGGCGACGACGATACTTCAGGATAACACGACGCCGTTTAACAAGGTGGCGATTGATCCGGTGACGCTGGACGTGATCGAGAACGCGCTGCGCAATGCGCGGGTGGAGATGGATACGACGCTGGTGCGCACGGCGATGAGCCCGGGGATACGCGAGCAGGGGGACGCGTTTCCGTTGATCGCAGACCATTTGGGGCGGATGATCGTGGGGCAGTTCGGGAGTTATATCGGGCCGTTCTTGGAGGGGTATGACGGGGTTCTTGAAGACGGCGACATGATATTTTTGTCGGACCCGTATTCGGTGGGCGGGGCGATCAGCCATTTGAATGACTGGCTGGTGTTGTTGCCGGTCTATAAGGATGGGCGGTTGATTGCCTATACGTCGATGTTTGGGCATCAGTCCGATATTGGGGGGATGGTGGCGGGGTCGATGCCGATTGATGCGACTTCAATTTTTCAGGAGGGGGTTAGGATTCCGCCTGTAAAAATTTGGAAGAAGGGGGTTTATAACGAGGATTTGGTGAAGCTGGTGATGTACCAGACGCGGACGCCGGAATGGTGCACGGCGGATTTGAACGCGCTGATTGCCTCTTGCCGGGTGGCGGCGCGGCGCGTGATTGAGATGTGCGAGCGGTTTGGGGATGATGTTTTTGTCTCGGCAACGGAAGAGCTGCTGGCGCGGAATCATCGGGCGATGGCGGCGTTGATCGAAAGCTCCGTGGGGGAGGCGCCGGTTAGTTTTGAGGATTATGTTTGTGATGAT
>Ga0116231_10011341_pt1 | contig 13760 bp, 13 predicted proteins | sample S1TSphgellanicum_2_FD_89695 | JGI IMG/M metagenome (GOLD analysis project Ga0116231, IMG submission 89695) | Host-associated microbial communities from peat moss isolated from Minnesota, USA - S1T2_Fd - Sphagnum magellanicum MG | ecosystem: Host-associated > Plants > Peat moss > Unclassified... | reverse complement strand
TGGCCCAGGTCGGGACGCACCTTGAAGCGGTCCACGATGGCCTCGACCGTGTGCTTGCGGCGGACGTCGAGTTTCGGTGCCTGGTCGAGTTCGACGACCTTGCCGTCGATGCGCGCGCGCAGGAAACCGCCTGCCTGCAGCTCCTCGAGCAGTTCGGCGTGCTCGCCCTTGCGCTCGGCAATCGCCGGCGCGAGCAGCATCATCGCGGTGCCCTCGGGCACAGCGAGCACCGCATCGACCATCTGGCTCACGGTCTGGGCCGCGAGGTCGATGTGATGATCCGGGCAGCGCGGCGTGCCGGCGCGTGCGTACAGAAGCCGCATATAGTCGTAGATCTCGGTCACGGTGCCGACCGTCGAGCGTGGATTGTGCGAGGTCGACTTCTGCTCGATCGAGATCGCCGGCGACAAACCCTCGATCGTGTCGATGTCCGGTTTTTCCATCATCGAGAGGAACTGGCGCGCGTACGTCGACAAGGATTCCACGTAGCGCCGTTGTCCCTCGGCATAGATCGTGTCGAAGGCCAACGAGGATTTTCCGGAGCCGGACAAGCCGGTCAGCACGATGAGCCGATCGCGCGGCAGATCGAGATCGATGTTCTTGAGGTTGTGCGTCCGGGCGCCCCGGATCCGAATATTTTGCATGAACCGGACACTATACAGGCGAGGTCAATCTGCGCGAAGCCGCGAGATTTGCCCTTCTTGCGGCTGCCGCGCCGCGTGTAGAATGCCGCCATCTCGTGGTTCCAACTGAGGGTTCGTCATGTCGCGCGGCGTCAACAAAGTCATCTTGCTGGGGAATCTGGGCGCGGATCCGGAGACACGCTCCATGCCGAGCGGCATGACCGTCACGAACATCCGCATTGCAACGAGCGAGTCTTGGAAGGACAAGTCCTCGGGTGCCCAGCAGGAGCGCACTGAATGGCACAGCATCGCGCTGTTCGGCCGGCTCGGTGAAATTGCGGCCGAGTACCTGCGCAAAGGGTCACAGGTCTATGTCGAGGGCAAGCTGCGAACCCGAAAGTGGCAGGATAAGACCGGTAACGACCGTTATACGACCGAGATCATCGCCGATAACATGCAGATGGTCGGCGCCCGCGGCGGCATGGGAGGCGGCGGCGGCGAGCGAGGTGGCGCCGGTGCCGGAGCGGGTTCCGGAGCCCCCGCGCGCGATGACTATGACCAGACGCCGGCGCCGGTCGGCGGCGGCAAGGAAGATTTCGACGACGACATCCCGTTCTAGTGGATCGCGCGAGGCGCGCTCGCCGCCTTTAGTCGTCGCCGAGCTCCTGACCCGGAAACAGCGCCTCGCTGAAGCCGAATTGGGTCAAATCCCGGATGCGCCGCGGATACAGAATCCCGTCGAGATGATCCACCTCGTGCTGCACGACGCGCGCATGAAAATCTTGAGCGGTCCGATCGATCGGCGCGCCCGTGGCATCGAAGCCGCGGTAGCGCAAATGCCGGTACCGGGGTACGAGTCCGCGCATGCCGGGCACTGAGAGGCAACCCTCCCAGCCCTCGTCCATCGTGTCCTCGAGCCGCGTGAGCACGGGATTGATGAGCACCGTAAACGGCACCGCCTCGGCGTCCGGGTAGCGCGGATTGTGCTCGACGCCGAAAATCACGACGCGCAGGTTGACGCCGATTTGCGGTGCAGCAAGGCCGGCGCCGTGCTCGTGCCGCATCGTGTCCTGCATATCCTGCAGCAGCGCCTCCAATTCCGGAGTTCCGAACGCCGCCACGGGTTCCGAGACCGCCAGGAGGCGCGGATCCCCCATCTTGAGAACTTCGCGTATTGCCATGGTTACGAGTATCTTATCGGCCTTTTCGGCGTGAGCCTATGTCCGGTTTCTTATACATCAAGACGTTCGGTTGCCAGATGAACGAGTACGATTCCGCGAAGATGCGCGACGTCCTCGAGGCGAGCCATGGCATGGCGATAACCGACGATCCGGGCGCCGCCGACGTGCTGCTCGTCAACACCTGTTCGGTGCGCGAAAAGGCACAGGAGAAAGTTTTCTCATTGCTCGGCCAGTGGCGGCTCTTGAAGCAAGAGCGGCCCGGGCTCGTGATCGGCGTCGGCGGCTGCGTCGCGAGTCAGGAGGGCGAGGGCATCACGGCGCGCGCGCCGTACGTCGACCTCGTGTTCGGACCCCAGACGCTGCACCGCCTCCCCGAGATGATCAACGGCCTGCGCAAGACCGGCCGCGCCCAGATCGACGTGAGTTTCCCCGAGATCGAGAAGTTCGACCGCCTGCCTGAAGCCCGGGCGGACGGCGCCACGGCTTTCGTATCGATCATGGAGGGCTGCAGCAAATACTGTAGTTTTTGCGTCGTGCCCTATACGCGCGGCGAGGAGATCAGCCGACCATTCGACCAGGTGCTCGCCGAAGTGCGGGCGCTCGCGAGCCAGGGCGTGCGCGAAGTCACGCTGCTCGGCCAGAACGTCAACGCCTATGCCGGACCCACGCCCGACGGCGGCGCCGCGGATCTCGCGACGCTGATCCACGTCGTTGCGGCGGTCGACGGGATCGAGCGGATTCGTTTCACGACCTCGCATCCGCTGGATTTCAACGACAGCCTCATCGAGGCCTACGCGAACGTACCGAAATTGAACAATTTTCTGCACTTGCCCGTGCAAAGCGGTTCGGACCGAATTCTCGCCGCCATGAAACGCGGGCATACTGTGCTCGAATACAAGCAGAAACTGCGCCGTTTGAAGGCTGTCCGACCCGAGATTTGCATTTCCACCGACCTCATCGTCGGATTTCCGGGCGAGACGGATGCCGATTTCGAGGCGACCATGAATCTGGTCGCGGACGTGGGATTCGATCAATCGTTTACGTTTCTGTACAGCCGACGGCCCGGAACTCCGGCCGCCTCCTTGAGCGACGAGGTGCCGCACGAAGTGAAGCAACAGCGACTGAATCTGCTGCAGCAACGCCTGAACATGCAGTCGCGCGCGATTTCCGCGGCGATGGTCGGCAGCACGCAGCGCATTCTCGTCGAGCGCTCGGCGAAGCGCGATGCGCGCCAGCTCGCGGGGCGGACCGACAACAATCGCTGGGTCAACTTCGACGTGCCCGCCGGTTCTCGCGATGCCTGGCTCAATCGGTTTGCCGATGTCGTGATCACCGAAGCCATGCCGAACTCGCTGCGCGGCCGGCTCCATGCCGACCGTGACCCCGACCGCGGCTACGCGCCGACCGACCGACCGTGAGTTCCATTCCCGCGACGCGCGACGTATTCCTCGATCCCTCGGACAATGTGCGTCTCGTCGAACTCTGCGGACCGCTCGATGAGCACCTGAGACTCATCGAATCTCGTCTCGGCGTCGAAATCCGGCGGCGCGGCAACCGCTTTCAAATCCTCGGCGAGACACCGGCCGCCAAGTGCGCCGAAGCCGTGCTGCAAAGCTTGTATGCGCGCGCGCAGCGTGAGCCCGTCGACGCGCAGCGCGTGCACGTGGCGCTCCAGGAGATCGGCATGGAGGGCCGTGCGGGCGAGCCGGGCAGTGGCGAAGCGCCCGGTTCTCAGGCCCCCGATGAACTCAAGGTGCGGACCTCGCGCGGCGCCGTGCGCGCGCGCGGGTCGAATCAGACCGAGTACCTAGCCAACGTCCGCAGCCATGATCTGACGTTCGGCATCGGGCCGGCCGGCACCGGCAAGACCTATCTTGCGGTCGCCTGCGCGGTCGAGGCGCTGCAGTCGGAGAACGTGCGTCGCATCGTGCTCGTGCGGCCCGCGGTCGAAGCGGGCGAGCGGCTCGGGTTTCTGCCGGGCGACCTCTCCCAAAAGGTGGATCCTTACTTAAGGCCGATGTACGACGCGCTCTACGAGATGCTCGGTTTCGAGCGCGTCGCAAAGCTCATCGAGCGCAACGTCATTGAGGTCGCGCCGCTCGCGTTCATGCGCGGGCGCTCGCTCAACGATTCGTTCGTGATCCTCGACGAGGCTCAGAACACGACCAACGAACAAATGAAAATGTTCCTGACGCGCATCGGTTTCGGCTCGAAAGCCGTCGTCACGGGCGATATCACGCAGGTCGATCTGCCGAGCGCCAAGCAGTCCGGGCTGCGCACGGTCATCGACATTCTGCGCGGCGTGCGCGGCATCGCGTTCACGATGTTCACTTCGCGCGACGTCGTGCGGCATCCGTTGGTGCAGAGGATCGTTCAGGCCTACGAGGCGCAGGCACCCGATCAGAGCTCTTGAGTCCTCGGCCGATCTCGCCAACGCCGGGCCGCGTGCAACTCGAACTGACCGTTTCTTATGCGTCGCGCAGCCCCTGGGTGCCCGCGCCGCGCCAGTTTCGCGAGTGGGCCACGGCGGCGCTCGCGGGATCATCGCGGCCGACCGCCGAATCGGCGCGGCCGCTCGCCTCGCGCAGCCCCGTCAATGCCTTGTCGGTGCGCGTCGTCGGCATGGCGCGCAGCCGCAGCTTGAATGCGGCTCATCGCGACAAGGACCGCCCCACCAACGTGCTGTCGTTTGCGGGCGCGGGCATGCTGCCGGACCACAGCCGCGATCTCGGCGAACTCGTGATTTGTGCGCCGCTCGTCGCGCGCGAAGCACGAGTAGGCGGGAAAACGCGCGAACAGCATTGGGCGCACCTGACCGTCCATGGCGTGCTGCACCTGCTTGGCCGCGATCACGAGCAGGCTCGCGAGGCGCGCAAAATGGAATCCGAAGAGGTTCAAATCCTTGATCGGCTTGGGTTTTCAAACCCATACCTGTGATCGAGTATCCTGGTAGCCCATGTCCGAACAGCCTCAAGGCGGCACAGGCCGCTGGTTAAAGCGCATCACGAAGTCGATGTCGGGCGAGCCGCGCGACCTCGCCGAACTCATCGAGAAGCTGCGTGAAGCGAGCGAGCGCGGGCTGTTCGACGGCGATGCGCTCGTCATGCTCGAGGGCGTGCTGGCCGTGGCCGACATGCAGGTCCGCGACATCATGGTACCGCGCTCGCAAATGGTGTTCATCGAACGCGATGAGCCGCCCGACCGCCTCGTGGCCCTCGTCGTCGACTCCGGGCACTCGCGCTTCCCGGTCATCGGTGAGGATCGCGACCAGATCGTCGGGATCCTGCTCGCGAAAGATTTGTTGCGGCTCCAGGCCGCGGGCGACGACTCGTTCGAAATCCGTGAATACATGCGACCCGTCGTGTTCGTTCCCGAGAGCAAGAGGCTCAACGTGCTGCTCAAGGAGTTTCGCCGCAGCCACAACCACATCGCGATCGTCGTCGACGAATACGGCGGCGTCTCGGGCTTGGTCACGATCGAGGACGTCATCGAGCAGATCGTCGGCGAGATCGACGATGAACACGACGTCGAGGACGATCAGACGATCCGCAAGGATGCGCCGCGTGAGTTCACGGTGCGCGCGCTGACGCCGATCGCGGATTTCAACGAGTTCTTCGGGACGCAGTTTTCCGACGAGGAATTCGACACGATCAGCGGCCTGCTGATGCAGGAGTTCGGACGCCTGCCGCGCCGGGGCGAGACGATCAAGGTCGGCGGCCTGGTGTTTCGAGTCGTCCGCGCCGATCGCCGGCGCATCGACGTGCTGCGCGTGACGACGCCCACCGACATCGAACCGCCGAAGACGCCCGAGTCGGATTCTTGAGCGCGGCGGCACGCGGCTCTCGGGCCGCGTTTCTAACACAAGCGTGGTGGCGCAACCTGCTCGCGTTCGCGCTCGGCGCGGCGCTGAACCTGGGCTTTGCGCCGTTCGGCTGGTGGCCGATCGCATTGCTCGCACCCGCGGCGCTGTTCGCCTTGATCCGCGGTCTGCCGCCGCGCCGCGCGGGCTGGGTCGGCGCCGCGTTCGGCGTGGGTCTGTTCGCGTTCGGCACCTACTGGATCTTCATCTGCTTTCACGGCTACGGCCTCGTGCCGATTTGGCTGACGCTGTTCCTGCAGGCGGGGCTGATCGCGATCATGGCCTGCTATTCCACGCTGCTCTGTTACCTCGCGAATCGCTTCTGGCTCAAAGGCGGCGCGACGCGCGACTGGCTCGTGCTGCCGGCGCTTTGGGTCTTGTTCGAGTGGCTGCGCGGCTGGCTGTTCAGCGGCTTCCCGTGGTTGTCGCTCGGGTATGCATTCCCGGGATCGCCGCTCGCCGGGTGGGCGCCGCTGTTCGGCGTCTACGGCATCAGCTATGCCGCGGCCTACATCGCCGTGGCCCTGCACGTGGTCTTGTGGCCGGCGGCGCCCGCGGCGCGCCGGATCGTGGCCGTCGTCGTTCTGGGTGCGGCATTCCTCGTGCCGCTCGCGGCCTCGCGCGTCGCGTGGACCCAAGCGAGTGGCGCCGCGTTTCCGATCGCGGCCGTGCAGGCGAATATTTCGCAGGACTCGAAGTGGCAGGCTGCGAACCGCGACGCGACGTTCGACCGCTATGCGAGTTTGACCGCGCAAGCCTGGGGCGCGCGTCTGATCGTCTGGCCCGAGTCCGCGCTGCCCGTGCTCGCGACGGACATCCCCGGGTATCTGAGCGCGCTGCAAGCCGCAGGAAGGCAGCACGGCGCGGATTTCGCGATCGGCCTCATCAACGACGATCCGGCGAAAAACGAGTACTACAACGGTTTGCGGGTACTCGGGCCCGACGGCGGCTGGTACTACAAACGACATCTCGTGCCGTTCGGCGAGTACTTTCCGGTGCCGTCGTTCGTGCGCACCTGGATGCGCCTGCACAGCCTTCCGTACGACGACATCAGCGCGGGATCCGATCATCAGCCCACGCTGACCGCCGCGGGACAAAAGCTCGGGCTCACGATCTGCTATGAGGACTCCTATGGCAGCGACCAGCTACGCGTGCTGCGCGAGGCGACTCTGCTCATCAACGTCACGAACGATGCCTGGTTCGGGGATTCCACGGCGCGGCATCAACACCTGCAAATATCGCGCATGCGCGCGCTCGAGGCCGGTCGTTACTTGATCCGCGCGGCCAATGACGGCATCACGGCCTTGATCGGCCCGCAGGGTCAGATCCTGGCTCAGGCCCCGGGCTTCCAACAGGCGGTCCTCAAAGGGGTCGTCACGCCGATGCGTGGGCTCACGCCCTATGCGCGTTGGGGCAACTATCCGGTCGTGATCGCGGCCGCCGCGCTGCTCGCCTGGGGCGTGCGCCGGCGCCGCACGCAGTGATCGGTCGCCGCGCGCCATCGCCGGTCGGCGTGCGCCATCGCCACGCTGTTTGGCACGGATCCTGCTGAATCCCTCGGGGAGTGGAATCGACGCGGCTGATTTCGGCCATTGACGAGCTTGCGCACCCCCGACGACGGGGGGAGCGGCAAAACCTGGCCGTGGCCGGCAGCGGCGGCGATTCGCGGCGGCAAGTGACAGCCGCCGCACGCGCGCGTAAACATCAATCATCAGGAGCGACCATGTCCTCATCCGGAATTTCTTCGATCGTCGCCAGCCAGGCACAAACCCTGCAATCACCGAGCTTCGATCATCCGGCCCGCAAGAAAACCAACGCGGCCGGCCAGACCGATTCGAGCGCGGGCGCGATCGGTCAACTGCCGGTCGGAGCGGGCCAAAACTTGTTCAGCAACGCGATGCAGGCCATCGAGCAAACGATCAGCAAAGCCCTCTGATTGACGGGCGGCCTCGAGGGTCTATCGGTACGATAGGCCCGTCATGGCCCCTGGATCCAAGCCCCGCTCGGCGACGCATTTCGGCATCAATCTGTGCGCGCTGATCGTGGGTCTCGCGACGGTGAGCGGCCTCGTGCACGGAATGCTGGGCGACCTCGAACCGGTCGTCATCGTGCTGATCACGAGCGCCGCGGTCGGTCTCGTGATCGCCGCCGGCGAGTTTGCGTGGCGACGCGGTGCTTTGGCGACCGATACGGGTCTTTCGGGAAAGGCGCTGCGCCGGCTCGATCCGGCGCGCGTCCTGACCCGACTATGGGGACTCCTCGCCACGCTCGCCGTCATCGCGCTCGCGTACTGGATCTTTCCGGAATATCACCGCGAGTTCTACGCGCCGTTTTGGCGCTTTCTGCGCCTGCTCGCGCCGGTCGCCGTTCCGGTCGCCGTGCTCTATTTTCTCTGGAGCGATACCCGGCTCATCGAGCCTCGCGAGTCGTACTGGCGCATCGGACGCTGTGCGCTCGGGCGGTTCGCGGATCGCCCCTCGGGGCCTGAGCTGCGGGCCTACGCGCTCGGCTGGCTCGTCAAGGCGTTCTTCCTGCCGCTCATGGTCGGTTACGTGGTCGATCAGGTCAAAGAACTTAGGCTGGTCTTTGCCGCGATGGCCGCGAGCGGTTTCGTACCCCACTCGTGGCACCTCATCTTCTGCTTCGCGTTCATGGGTGATCTTTTGTTCTGCGTGGTCGGGTATGTGCTGACGCTGCGCCTGTTCGCGTCGCAGATTCGCAGCACCGATTCCACCGTTTCGGGCTGGCTCGTCGCGCTCGTCTGCTACCAGCCGTTTTACTCCGTGATCGGTGCGTATTATTTGCGTTACGATGAGAGCGGCGATTGGGCGCATTTTTTCTACCCGGCGACTCCGCACATCGGCGACACCTGGGGCGTCTGTATTTTGGTTCTCGTGAGCGTCTATGGCCTCGCGACAGTCGCCTTCGGATTGCGCTTTTCGAACCTGACCCATCGCGGCATCATCACGAGCGGCCCGTACCGCTACACGAAGCATCCGGCCTACCTCGCCAAGAACTTGAGCTGGTGGCTGATCTCGGTGCCGTTCCTGAACAGTGCCGGCGTGGTGCCCGCGCTGCGCCATTGTGTGATGCTCGCACTGCTCAACGGCATTTATTTTCTGCGCGCCAAGACCGAGGAGCGGCATCTCTCCCGGGATCCCGTGTACGTCGCCTACCAAGAGTGGATCGCGACTCACGGCCTCATCGCGCGCGCGCGACGCTGGTTCCGCGGCGCCGCGACATAGGTCCCCAAACTATCGTATTCTGATGGGCATCATGCAAGAACGCTACGATCCCGCGGTCGTCGAGGCCGAGGCCCAGCAGTATTGGGCGGAAAAACGCTGCTTCGAGGCGCGCGAGGACCCGGCGCGCGAGAAGTATTATTGTCTTTCGATGTTTCCGTACCCGAGCGGGCGCCTGCACATGGGCCACGTACGCAACTACTCGATCGGGGACGCGCTCGCCCGCTTCATGCGCATGAACGGCCGCAACGTGCTGCAGCCCATGGGTTGGGACGCGTTCGGGCTACCGGCCGAAAACGCCGCGATCGCGAACGGCGTGCCGCCCGCGAAATGGACCTACGACAACATTGCAACGATGCGCGCGCAGCTCAAGGCGCTGGGGCTGGCGCTCGACTGGCGGCGCGAGCTCACGACCTGTCGGCCCGAGTATTACCGCTGGAATCAGTGGCTGTTCCTGCGCATGCTCGAAAAAGGCATCGCGTATCGCAAGACCGGCATGGTCAACTGGGATCCGGTCGATCAGACCGTGCTCGCGAACGAGCAGGTCGTCGACGGACGCGGCTGGCGCACGGGCGCGCTCGTCGAGAAACGCGAGATCCCGATGTATTACCTGCGCATCACGCAATACGCGCAGGAATTGCTCGATGCGTTGGCGCAGATGCCGGGCTGGCCCGAGCGCGTGCGCACGATGCAGGCCAACTGGATCGGCAAGAGCGCCGGCGTCAACGTGGGGTTTCCGTTCGAGATCGGCGGGAACGCGGGCGTGCTGCGCGCCTTCACGACGCGCGCCGACACGATCATGGGCGTGAGCTTCTGTGCCGTGGCCGCCGAGCATCCCTTGAGCGTCCACGCGGCGCAGGGCAATCCGCGGCTCGCGGCCTTCCTCGAAGAGTGCAAGCGAGGCGCGTCGATCGAGGCGGAGTTCGCGACGCAGGAAAAGAAGGGCATGGATACGGGTCTCGTCGTGCGCCATCCCTTGAGTGGTGAACCCGTGCCGGTCTGGGTCGGCAATTACGTGCTCATGAGTTACGGCGAGGGCGCGGTCATGGGCGTGCCCGCGCATGACGAACGCGACTTCGCGTTCGCGAAGCAATACGGTCTGCCGATCAAGCCGGTCATCGACGTGGACGGCCGAGTTTTCGGCACGCACGCGTGGCAGGACTGGTACGCCAACCACGGCCGCTGCGTGAATTCGGGAGCGTATGACGGCCTGGATTTCGAGGCCGCGGTCGCCGCGGTCGCGGCCGATCTCGAGCGCCTCGGTTTGGGCGCCAAGCAGACGACCTGGCGCCTGCGCGATTGGGGCATCTCGCGGCAGCGCTATTGGGGTTGTCCGATTCCGATCATCCACTGTGGCGCCTGCGGCGCCGTGCCGGTGCCCGACGCCGACCTGCCCGTCGTGCTGCCCGAGGATCTCGTGCCGGACGGATCCGGCAACCCGCTCGCGAAGCATGCCGCGTTCATCGCTTGCCGTTGCCCGAGCTGCGGCGCCGCCGCGCGGCGCGAGACCGACACGATGGACACGTTCGTGGATTCGTCGTGGTACTACCTGCGCTTCGCGTGCAGCGACGACGCCGAGGCGATGGTCGATGCGCGCGTGAATTATTGGTTGCCCGTCGATCAATACATCGGCGGCATCGAACATGCGATCCTGCATTTGCTGTATTCGCGCTTTTGGACGCGCGTCATGTACGACATGGGCGCCGTACCGTTTCAGGAGCCGTTCGCGAACTTGTTCACGCAGGGCATGGTGCTCAACGAGGTTTTCTTCCGCAAACCGGCCTCGGGACGCGTCGAGTATTTCAACCCGTCCCAAGTCGAAGTGCAGATCGATCCCCAGGATGGCCGGCGCGTCGCGAAGCTGCGGTCGGACGGCACCGAAGTCGAGTCGGGCGGTGTGGTCACGATGTCGAAGTCGAAGAACAACGGCGTCGACCCCCAGGCCCTCGTCGATGAGTTCGGCGCCGACACGGCGCGCTTGTTCACGATGTTCGCGGCGCCACCCGAGCAAACGCTCGAGTGGTCGGATGAGGGTGTGCACGGCGCGTACCGTTTCATCAAGCGGCTCTGGAAGGCGGTTTTCGAACACGTGACCGTGGCGCCCGCGGGTACGGCCTCGCCGGGTCTCGCGGCCGGCGCGTACGCGGTCGGCGACTTGAGCGAGTCGCAACGCGCGATCCGCCGGCAGGCGCACCAAACCCTCGCCAAGGTCACCGACGACATCGGGCGGCGGCGCACGTTCAATACGGCCATTGCATCCGTCATGGAACTCTTGAACGCATTGGGAAAATTTACGCCCACCGCGCCGCTCGACTGGCGCGTCCAAGACGAGGCGATCAAGATCGCCGTGATCTCGCTGTCGCCGATCATTCCCCACGTCACGCATGCGCTGTGGCGGGCGCTAGGGAACAACAAGGCGCTCATCGACGAGCCATGGCCTGCCGTCGACGCGGCCGCACTCGAACGTGCGCTGTGCGAAATCGTCGTGCAGGTCAACGGTAAATTGCGCGGCCGCATCGCGGTGCCCGTCGATGCCGATGAGGCGGCCGTGCGCGCCGCGGCTCTCGCCGATCCCAACGTGCAGAAGTTCATCGCCGGAGCGGCGATCCGCAAAGTCATCATCGTGCCCGGGAAGCTCGTCAATGTCGTGGTTTGAATCGCACGCCTTCGGGCGGCGGCGGTTGGTGCTATCGCTGTCGCTGTGCGCGACGCTGTCGTGGCTTGCCGGCTGCGGCTTCCACATGGTCGGCAGCGGGCCGCCATGGCCGGCCGTCTTGCAGCGACCCTATGTATCGCTCAAAGATCCATACACCGATTTTTCGCGCGAGTTCGAGCGTCAGCTGAAATCCGTGGGCGCCGACATTCAGCCCGTCGCCGCGGGTTCCACGGCCTCGATCGACGTATCGCGCGACAGCGTCGAGCAGCGCACGCTGTCGGTATCGGCGAGCAACATCCCGACCGAATACCTGCTGATCTACACGATCACGTTCTCGGTGCGGGGGCCCGACAAGGAGTTGCTCGCGCCGCAGACCTTGACGCTGCAGCAGGACTATAGCTTCGCCGAGAACGTCGTGCTCGCGAAGGAGCACGAGGCCGATATCTTGCGCGCACAAATGGCGCGCAACATGGTGGCGATCGTCATGCGGCGTCTCGCGAGCTTGAAGTAGCGCTTGGGCTGCCGACGGCGAGCGTGCTGCTCCTCAATGCCATCGACCGCACGGAACTCGTGTCGCTGCTCGATCGATACGGTCTGGATCTGTGCTTGGTCGCGCCGCAGGAGGTCATTCCCGGGTCTTATTGGGGCGAGCGGGAAGCGGGGCTCATTGGGGCGCGCCTGTATGCGCGTCTCGACACGCCGCTGCATTCGGTGCTGCACGAAGCCGCGCATTTTTGCTGCATGACACCGGAGCGGCGCGCGGGTCTCGACACCGACGCTGGCGGCGACCATCAGGAGGAAAACGCGGTTTGTTATTTGCAGATCATCCTCGCGGGAATGCTCCCGGGGGTCGGTCGATCGCGTATGTTCCGCGACATGGACGAATGGGGCTACACCTTCAGGCTCGGCGCCGCGGCAACCTGGTTCGAGCAGGATGCCGATGACGCCTTGGCCTGGCTCGTCGCGCACGGGCTGCTCACGGCGGATGGACTGCCGACCTATGTCTGCCGCTGAGACGCCGCGCATCTCGCGGCGCAACCTCTTGCTCGGCATCACGGCGCTCGCGACGACCGCGTGTTCCAAGCTCATGTTCTTTGCGGCCAATGCGCCGACGGTCTTCGGTGCTTACCAGCGCAAGACCGACATCGCGTACGGCACCGATCCCTTGCAGCGGCTCGACGTGTATTGGCCCGACAAGCCGGGCGCCTCGCCAAGGCCGCTCGTCGTGTTCTGGCACGGCGGTCGCTGGGAATTCGGCGACAAGAAGGACTACCGTTTCGTCGGGGCTGCTCTCGCTGAACTCGGGTATGTCGCGGTCGTCGCCAACTACCGCATGTACCCGCAAGTGAAATTGCCGGGCTTCATGGACGATGCCGCGCAAGCGGCGCTCTGGGCTCACGCGCATGCGAGCGATTACGGCGCCGACCCGAAGCGGTTCTTTTTGATGGGGCATTCCTCGGGAGCGCAAATGGCGGCGCTGCTCGCGCTCGACGGACGCTACTTCGGACAGGATCCGCCGCGCGTCGCGGGTTTCATCGGCTTGTCGGGACCCTATGATTTCCTGCCGCTGCGTGAAGCGGACCTGCAGGATATGTTCGGGCCGCCGGACCTTTATCCCTTGTCCCAGCCCATCAACTTCGTGCGGGCGGGGTCTCCGCCGGCGCTGCTCGTGCAGGGGGAAAAAGACGACACGGTCGCGCCGTTCAATGCCACGCACCTGGCGGCGGCCTTGCAAGCCCACGACGTTCCGGTCACTCTGCGTCTGTACCCGAAATTGAGCCACGCGGGTACGGTCGCGGCCTTGAGTGAACTGGGCCGCGGCATTGCGCCCGTGCTCGCGGACATCAAGAAATTCGTCGCCGATCAGGGAGAAAAACCATGAATACCCCCCGCTTGTTGGCGGCCGCTGCGGCCGCAGCGCTGCTGTTCACGGTGACCGCCGCGCGGGCCGCCGCGCCCGCCGCGCCCGCCTCGCCCGCCTCGCCCGGAGCGTCCGGCGCCGCGCCGGCCGGCGAGCCCCACCCCGGCGAGGCGGAGTTTCGCGCGCTCTACAAGGAACTCATCGAGACGAACACGAGCTTGTCCGCGGGTAGCTGCACGCTCGCGGCCGCGCGCATGGCGGCGCATCTCGAGGCGGCCAGTTTCAGCGCGGCCGACCTGCATGCGTTTGCGGCGCCCGATCACCCGAAGGAGGGCGGA
>Ga0116231_10011340_pt1 | contig 13761 bp, 11 predicted proteins | sample S1TSphgellanicum_2_FD_89695 | JGI IMG/M metagenome (GOLD analysis project Ga0116231, IMG submission 89695) | Host-associated microbial communities from peat moss isolated from Minnesota, USA - S1T2_Fd - Sphagnum magellanicum MG | ecosystem: Host-associated > Plants > Peat moss > Unclassified... | reverse complement strand
TTTTTTTTTTTTTTTTTTTTTTTTTTTTTTTTTTTTTTTTTTTTTTTTTTTTTTTTTTTTTTTTTTTCGCTGGATGTGTTTAGATTGAGTTGTTGCATTTTTGCATATATTGCTTTAGTTTTGGTATTTTTTATTTTATTTTTGGCATAGTTAGTAGTTGTTGCAGCTGCAGGCTCTTTATGTGTTGTTTCTTTGCTTGAAGCTCTTGATCATGTAAGCTTGTTGTGGTTTTGAGAGCAACTTTCGTTTGATTGTTACGAGAAGAAGCAGCAGCAGCAGTAGTTGTTGTAGTTGTTGTTGTTGTAGCAGCAGCATGAAGACTAGTTGTTGTTGTTGTGTGAGTTTCTTTTTGGGTTTTGCATGGTAGTACTTATCATCAACATCATCATCATTGTGATCATATGGTTTTCTTTTGTGTGTTTGTTGTTGTTGTTGTTGTTGTTGTTGTTGTTTGTTGGAAGCTTGCAGCTGGAAGCAGCTCTAGGATCAATCTGAGTTTTAAGGTATTTGCCACTGCTGCTGCAGTTGCATCTAGAGGACTTGGTGAAGCTGGGTGCTGCTGCATTCTGTTGAATGTAGAAGAAGCTGCTGGAGTGTCAGCATGCAGCTCACAGCAGCAGGTAGAGAGATTCAAGAGCACAGATAGGTTGTAGTTTTGGTGGGGGGAAACAAAAATGCAGCAGCAGCCGGCAGCTGATCCAAGCTTCAGCTCAGTACTTTGCAGATTGGAAGCTATGGCACTAGTCAGGAGCAGCTGCTCTAGTTTTTTACATGGCCGGTGCTGTATCCATGCGCTTAGATACATGCCAGCAGCAGCACCAGCAGCACCAGGAGTTTCGACTCGGAGCTGTTTTTCTTAGGCTGCAGCTGGAGTGGCAGCAGCATTGCAAGCTCTTTCTTTTATCAAGAGCAGCTGGCAGCAGAGCTTCGAGCTCCCCGTTTTACATTCTTTTGGCACTAGTACTATTGCTGGAGCTATGGGGATGTTCACCACCGGGATCAGAAGTTGCAGTTGTTGAGGACTTTTGAATTCTTGTCTTTCAGTGGGTCGGCGAACGTCTACCTGTCTTCTTCTTCTTCTTCTTCTTCTTTGTTGTTCTGGTTTTTTTCTTTTGAGGACGGTGGGCGGCGATGGAGTTCAGCAGCGTCGTCCCGGCAGGACGGGGAGGGTCGGAAACGTTGCCTCTGATGAGCAGCAGCAACCTCGGGAGCTCGAATGTGGTCCCATTGCTGTTGGGTACAGCGGAAGCTCCTACTCACACACTGCTAGAGGTCATGGTTGACGTCGGGATGGAGTCCGTCAAGCTGCGAAGCGTGAGTACAGCAGCAGGAACAGCTTCTGCAGCTCGGCAAGAGAACAACAACAACAACATCCAAGATGCTGCTGCTGCTGCAGCATCATGGGTGGACGCGACAACCGCGGGCATCTGCAGCTCGTCGTCGTCGTCGTTTCGTCGCATCGTCGATCAAGCAGGCGATGCAGGTCGAGGAGGAGATATTCAACAGGCAAGATGCAGCAGCTCGCGATCAGGAGCAGGAGAGTACTCGTTCCGGGAGTCGTTCAGGCGATTGACTTCCGCAACGAGTTTCGTGCGCCAACTCTCGCAAGAGTTGCCATTCCTTCCGCGGAATTCTTCGCGCGTGCAAGCTTCCAACTCCCCGGATTTGTTCGATCCGGAATTAGCCAAAGCGTCGCTCTCGTCATCTACCGTTGAATATTCCTCCACCTCCACTTCTTCTCCTCCGGAGCAACAACATGCCGCAGCAGCAGCAACAGCAACAGGAGGAGGAGGAATGGTGAGGACCATGTCAGGAGCGGAATATGCACTAGAAGGCTTGCGCTTCATCAGCCAGGCCACAGCTACTGCAGATCAGAAGTACCTGTGGGAAGCTGTAGAAACTCGGTTCAAGCGACTTGCTTCCTGTGACAACACGCTCGCTCGCTCCAACTTCGCAGAATGCATTGGTAAAAAAACAAATCAAACACACAAAATTCCTCAAATCCCCCTCCTCTCCTCCTTCCTTTCTATGGTACTCAGACTGCAACCTTCTTCCTTCCTTCCTGGATGCACGTCTTCTTCTTCTTCTTCTTCTTCTTCTTCTTAGGATAACAAGAATGAGCATAGTAACTACTCAGTTCAGCAGCCACAACAAGACAGCTTTCTTTGAGCTCCAGCTTCTTTGTCATGAGGAGCTGCAATGTTTCTTTTGCTGCATCAATACCCATGAGCTGCAGCTAGCTAGCTAGCTAGCTTGCAGGATTAGGTTAAGCAGCTCTGGCTCCCTCACACATCACATAAGCAAGCTGCCGCTGCTGCTGCCATTGCTGAAATTTTCCATTGGAAATAGCAGCAATGCAATGCAATGTGACAAGAGAATTGCAACCCATTCTTGTTCCCTGAACATGCTTGAAGATGATCAATCCATACCCTGTCCATCCAACCGACCGACTGACTGGTGATCAGTAACAACATCATGGGATCTTTGAGACCCAGAGCATTGTTGAGGAATTCTCCTGCTCTCAAATCTGTGCTCTGGTTGCTTGCTGCTGCTTTGCTAGATGTAACACCTCAAGACAAAATTGTCACATGAGCTTGCTTGCTGTGCTGAAATTTGTATGAAAAAAATTCTTGTCATTGTTGTTGTTGTTGTTGTTATAGGGATGATGGATTCCAAGGAATTTGCAAATGAGCTTTTCGATGCCCTTGTGCGAAGGAAAAGCCAACAACAAGACAAGATGATCCTAAGCCATGCCCAACAACGACAACAACAACACTGTTTCCATTGCATCTCCAAAGATGAGCTTTACGAATACTGGCTGCAAATCACTGACAAGAGTTTTGATTCTCGTATGCGAATCTTCTTTGCATTGTGAGTGATCGCAACAATTCTTATTATTATATAACCCTAATTTCCCATTCCACCACTTTCCTCCAATTGCAGTAGTAGTATGTAGTAGGACTAAGTTCCCTCCCAGTCGTGTTCACGAGTAGGTGTATTACAATCCCTCCTCTTTCTTTTGCTAAGAGGGATGATGATATTCATGGATAATTCTATGTTATGGGTGGCCTCTGAATACACTTAGGAAATTTCTCCAAGTGCGCTGTACAACCTTAGGTTTGATTCTTGCCTAAGCTTTTTTTGGTTGGCAATTGCAGGTGCGACAAAGATTCCGATGGCCGCATTACTGGAGAAGAAGTTAAAGAGGTACGTATGTTGGCAATTTTGAACCCTTTTTTCTTTCTTTAATCGTCTTTTCTTCTTCGGGTTCTTTCTCCCTGTGGAATGATTGACGATGATGATGGTCTGTGAATCACAACATGGGCTAGGTATTAGGTCAACTATGCTTTGAGCTTGGCTACATACAATGGGCTGAACGAGTAGGCCAATCTACCTACCTACCTACCTACCTACCTACCTGCCTGCCTACCTAGTTGATTGAGTTGTGGGAGCACTCGGGAGACTAGGTTGATGGCTCACTTCTACTACAGCCTTTAGTTATCAGACAAATGGTGTAGGGTTAAAGCTCAAGGGTGGGGACATTCCCAAAATAAAGAGGCCTAGGGATGAGGAGGTAGCCAAATCCGGTCTTGCATTTTGGGATCAATGTCCCCACACTTGGGCTTTATCCAAGAACAAGACAAACTTTATCATGAACCTAAACATACGCATATCACATTGTGTAGGAGGGGGAGTGTTCTTATGCCTACTCCTTAAGAGTGCAAGGCATCTTACACTTGTAAGGGGATGGATCTTATAGGGACATAAGATATACCCTTCTTCATGTAATATCCTCCCCACCCACTCTTAAGGAGTATGCATAATATCTAGGAGGGATATTCGCGGACATAAGATGCCCTCCTCCAAACGCACTTCGAAAATTTCTCCCAAGTGCTTTCTTCATGTGGCGAATACATAGCTGGCCATAAGGTTGCTACCTACCTCTTTACCCTAATTTTAGCTACTGACTGACCTATCAAATTTAGGAGGTTAATAGGAACATCCAGGCTACAATGCATAACTGCCCCCACCCTGCTGAGAGCCAGTAGCTTAATGCGACATCAGCAAGCTTTCTCAAGACATCGTCAAGGCACTATGGGTTTACACACACACCCTTCTGATCCAATAACATTGGCACATCTTAGCTCTGGCTCTCATTGCAAAACTTTGAACACTTAAAATAATGTGTATAGGTCAAGGACTCACGTTGAAGAGCTTCAGCTTAAAACATAAAATTGTTTTGGCAAAATAGCCCTCCTTTACAGGTGGATTATGCTTTGGAATGTTTTGATTGCCTTCTCATTGTGAATCTTCTGTTATGTTTTCTTTCAGGTCATCAGGTTAAGTGCATCGGCAAATAAGCTCTCAAAACTGAAAGAACAGGCCGATGAGTATGCTTCACTTATCATGGAAGAACTTGATGTTGATCAATTGGGCTATATTGAGGTCAGATTCCCAGTTCCCCAAGTCCACCACCCCATATCTCTCTCTAACCTGAAAATGCTGTAACATCTGGCATTGGGCTGGATTAGAACATCAACTTTTGAACTTACGCACTTCTGAAAATGCTGTAACATCTGGCGTAGTATCAGAGCTTACGAAATATTGAGCAGAGAACCCTAAACCCTAAAACCCTAAACCCTAAACAGAGGTATAGTTTAATGCATTTCTGAGGCTTGAATTGTAACACACGGTACAAAAATGAGAAAGAAAGAAAGAAGCATATATATACATCTTGACTGGAGGGCATATTTGGGCTGCAGTTAAGTCAATTGGAGAAGCTGATGGAAGGATCAGTGGCAGGGATTGGACAGGAGGGAATCATGCAATATAGTCAGCTTTTTGTGCCTCAGTGCACTAGAAACTGTATACAGAGGTTTGTTGTGAAGAGCACGTATTGGGTCCTTGATAACTGGAAGCGCCTTTGGATCATCTCGTTGTGGCTCATCGCCATGATCGTGCTTTTCTGTTGGAAGTTCCATCAGTATCATGAACGCTCTGCATTCCTTGTGATGGGTTATTGTTTATGTGTCGCCAAAGGCACAGCCGAGACTTTGAAGCTGAATATGGCACTTATCCTCCTCCCTGTTTGTCGCAACACCTTGACATGGCTTCGCTCCACCCGCCTTAGTTACTTGGTCCCCTTTGATGATAATCTCGACTTCCACAAGGTCGGAAGTTTTCATCACCCAAACATTCATCCACACTACTACTACTTCTTCATTAATTGAAAACCCATTATTATATTGATTAATTTGTCCCAATATCTAGAAGCTCTTAGGGTTTAGGGTTTAGGTAGCTATAGTCTTGTCACATGGGCAGAATTTTTCTTGCATTTTTCATAACAAGGGAAGGTCATCTTGCTAAATTTTTTTGTAACATTTGATTAATTTTTTGTTTAAAATTTTCTCTTTTCTCCAATGTGAAGAAAAACGTGAGAATCACAAATCCTAAGAGGGTTAGTTCTTTGTTTGGTGCATGCATGGATGGATGGATGGATGGATGCAGCTGCTTGCAGGTGGGATTGCTGTTGGAGTTTTGGTACATTCAACACTTCATATAACTTGCGATCTTCCGAAACTAGTAACTGCCAATCCACTTGTATTTGACAAGGCACTTGGAAGCGATTTCCATTTTAAGCAACCCAGCTACGGGGAGATTCTGAAGACACCTGTGGGTGTTACGGGTTTACTCATGCTCATTCTCATGTTGCTTGCCTTCTTGCTGGCCATGTATTGGTTCCGCAGAAACCTCGTGAAGCTACCATGGCCCTTTCATCGAATGACAGGGTTCAATGCGTTTTGGTATTCGCACCACCTATTTGTGCTCGTATATGCCCTTCTCTTTGTCCACTCTACCGACCTCTTGCTTAATGATCCTTGGTGGCAAAGAAGTGTGAGAATTCCTTCTTTCTTTCCTTCCTTCCTTCCTTCCTTCCCCGGGGACCCAACCCACTAATTTGGCTCTTCATTTGAATACTCAAGTCTTTCATAGATCTAGAAGCTTTTTTGCACAATTGGTTTTACAATGGGATATATTCACATAGATAATGTGATGTTGGCTGCATTTACACAGGTTTAGGGTTTAGGGTTTTAGGGTTTAAACCCTAAACCCTAAATTCCACATCATGGATCCATTGTAACCTATGAAAGGTAGGGATTTTACCATGAAGACACCCAACCACTCCTTTTGGTTGGTTTTGGTTACATACATCTAGTGTCATACCCCTAAAACCCTAAACCAAACATAGGTAGCCAAACGCTTAGTACCCATCTTACAAATCAAAATTTTGTTTCTTTTTTGTGGCAGGCATGGATGTACATTTCTGTTCCAATACTCGTATATGCTGGTGAGAGGACGCTACGTGCATTGCGTGCTGGAAACTACAAGGTGGATGTTGTTAAGGTACATGGGATTTCCCATCCATTGCAATCCATGTGGGTGAGTTGTGTTGTTACTTCGTAGATGATTGAAAATACATAAATTTGTAATTTTTCTTGTGTATGGAAAGTGTTCCTCACCATGTCTTTGTATACAAATCAAACTTCATATTTGATGCTCATTTCAAGTCTTTCGTTGGTTGGCTTGAGCACATAATACACAGATCAAAGTTATATTATGGGTGTTATTAAAAAATCTTGGATTTTATTGTTATTAATTATTAATTTTTTTCTCTTGTTGCTTGCTGTAATCCCTAAATCAATGAAAGACTAAGCATCAATTTCATGATTTTGACTCAATTTGATTTGATTTGATTTTGTTTTTTCAAATTTAAAAATGGTTTGAACAGGCAGCAATATACACAGGTAACGTATTGGCAATACACATGACAAAACCCGACGGCTTCAAATACAAAAGTGGGATGTACCTCTTTCTTCAATGTCCAGAGATCTCATCATTTGAGTGGTGGGTGATTTTATTTTATTTTCTTAAAAATTAATTGATTTCTTTTTCTTTTTCTTTTTTTCTTTTTTTTCTTTTGTTGTTTGTTTATTTTCTCGATCGAGATTTTTAGTCTATGTTTGAATTTTTTTGCTTCACATAAGAAAAATAAATAGCCACTATCTCGTATTCTATGAATTCAATGGGGTTAATTGAATTGCCACTTTTTTTGAAGAGCCTAAACCCTAAACCCTAAACCCTAAACCCTTTTGTTTTTGGACAGGCACCCTTTTTCCATAACATCAGCTCCTGGAGATTTGTTTCTAAGTGTACATATTCGAACTAGTGGTGATTGGACAAATGAAATGAAGAGGATTTTTTCTGAGGTAAGCAAAGAGAGGATGATACGTATGTTGATTGATTCTCGGTTGGTTTCTAGAGTCGGTTTTGGAATGGTGAATTTTCTTTAAGGTTTTCTAGACAGAGCTCACATAAGAATGCATCTCTACTAGAGGATGACTATTTGCATGAACTGTTTTAGGGTTTAGGGTTTAGGGTTGACAATAACATCAGATTATGAGTAAAACTTAAGTTGGGTGAGCATAAATAAAACTAATTAATCTCCATTTTTGTCAGAAAATCACTTCAAGTTTTTTTTTTTAAAAATTAATAAATGAACTTGCTCCTTTTTACAGGCATGCGGTGGTCGCATGCGTTTGCAAACCGTCAACAAGTTTGGTCTTAGTGGAGAACTAACATTGGCAGCAAGGTATCACAAATCACTTCTCAATAATTTCTCCCATCATATGAAAATGTCTTCCATTCATCTCCATTCAATTTTTTTGGCCAAAGATAATTTTGCCTTGGACGATGGTTAATAATTTTGAATAATTTTGAATAATTTTGAATTAATTTGAATAAATTCTGAATATATTTGAATAAGTCAAGGATTAGGTTAATATTCATTGATGCCCAATTTAATTCCGAATGTTTTTGTTAAACCCATGAACGGTAGGTAAATTCTCCCTATGACTTCACAAGGCATCATTATTAACATATTTATGCTAGCTTTCATACTTTTGCTAAAATCATAGACAATTTTTTTGCCATATGGGTATGTTTGGAACAGATTTCCCAGGCTTCATATAGATGGACCATATGGTGCACCGGCACAAGACTACCTCAAGTATGATGTCTTGTTGCTTGTTGGATTGGGGATTGGTGCAACTCCCTTTATTAGTATTCTCAAAGACATGTTGAACCACATTAAAGCTGGTGATCCTGTATGTTAAATCTCTCCTCCACCAACTAAGTAACATTCTACTTGAGGTTTTTTCTTTTGCCTTAAAGTAATTGGCAACAAAAAAGCTTGGGTTCTATGTGTTATTTCAACAAATTTTGTTGCTTTCTTGACAAAAAAAAAAAATTTATAGGGAAATTTTTGTTTTTCTAGTGTAAGTTTGAGAAATTTTGCTAATGATTGGCAAATTTTGCCAATTTTTTGATATCACAAAATTGAAAAAAAAAAAAAGAAAAACCCCTCTGCATTGGGTTGGTTCTTATGTTCTATTTATACCACTGGATAAATTTTTTAAGCTAATTAGGGTTAGTCCTCTAGCCATCTATTTTATCTCCATTTTGATGTTTTTTTTCTGTTTTTTCTTTTTCCATCATGTAGTGCTCTACCCCGGATTTTTTCCCAGCAGAGAGTCCAAGAAGATCCAAGGCCAGAAAGCCACGTGGGACAACAAACGCCTATTTCTATTGGGTGACCAGAGAGCAGGGCTCCTTTGATTGGTTCCGAGGGGTGATGAGAGAAGTGGAGGACATTGACAAAAAGGTATCCTTTCTTTAAAAAAAACGTTTTCATTTTGTTTTGAGTTATGTTTTCCTGAACCCTAAACCCTAAACCCTAGACCCTAAACCATAAAAGGAAAGCAAAATTTGATTGCAGCATAGTTATGTATAAGCCAAACCCTGGCTTTTGTGAAGTCTGCCTTTTCTGGCCTGTTTTTGGAAGAGCCTTGGTATGATTTGCTGAGCCAACATCTTCCTTGGTTGTGTGCATTTGAGCTTGGGTCCAATGACAGGCGGTTATCGAAATGCATAACTATTTGACAAGTGTTTATGAAGAAGGTGATGCCCGCTCTACGCTCGTAATGATGTTACAAGCATTGCATCATGCCAAAAATGGCATCGATCTTGTTTCTGGAACACGGGTTAGTACTTGTAAATTAATCATCCCTCCCTATTCCATCTTTCGATGAAGGTTTTGATTGCACCAAATGGATGGGTTTCATGAATGTTTGATTGTGCAAAAATTTGTGCCTTCAATGAATCCTTTGATTGCACCAAATGGATGGGTTTGATGAAGGTTTGATTGTGCCAAATTTGGGTGCCTTCAATGAAAGCTTTGATTGCACCAAATGGATGGGTTTGATGAAGGTTTGATTGTGCCAAATTGGGTGCCTTCAATTGCACCAAATGGATGGGTTTGATGACGGTTTGATTGTGCCAAATTGGGTGCCTTCAATTGCACCAAATGGATGGGTTTGATGAAGGTTTGATTGTGCCAAATTGGGTGCCTTCAATTGCACCAAATGGATGGGTTTGATGAAGGTTTGATTGTGTCAAATTGGGTGCCTTCATTGAAGGTTTTAGGGTTTTTGATTGTCCCAAATGGATGGGTTTGATGAAAGGTTGATCACACCAAATTTGGGTACCTTCAATGAAAGTTTTGATTGTGCCTAATGGGTGGGTTCAATGAAAATTTGGATTGCACCAAATGGGTGGGTTATTTTTTAAAGTCATTTGCAAATGTACAAAGGATTTGACAAGTTTTTATTTGAAATTTGTCCCTTTATAGGCACGAACACACTTTGCAAGACCAAATTGGAAAAATGTTTTCTCAAGATTGGCAGCTACTCATAATGAAAAGCGAATCGGTAAGTCATATGCTCCACCTGGTGTGGGTAGGTACCCATTGATTGGTTTACATGATGTCAAAAGATTTGGTGTGAAAAGCACTTACTTATACAAAGTGAATGAGTTTTGGCCCCTCTTTTGATCACAATTTCTTCTTGCAGGTGTGTTCTATTGTGGGCCAATGGCATTGGCAAAGGAATTAGAATTGTTATCGAGAACGTTCTCACAAAAATCAACAACCAAATTTGAGTTTCACAAGGAAAGTTTCTGAAGCGGCTTTTCAGTAGATGGATGGGGGTGTGTCTCCAATTGTGAACAAGAGAACTGTAATATATCACATGAGTAAAAAATGCCAGCCCAAACTGTGGCTCTCTCTCTCTCTCTCTCTCTGCTGAATAACGCAAACCCACTTGTAGCTTAGAAAGTTGGGGAAGAAGGGTTTAGGGTTTTCTCAAAAGCCATTTTTCTGGCATCAGAAATTTTGTTTTGGATCCAAATGGAAAATCATTCTGAGGTGGGGAAATTCAATAATTGCCCCCTCTTCAGCACCCTATGACATTTTAGACCTTGAAATTAATTTTGTAAATTTACAATTGTTATGTGTGATAGTTCAACTATTTCTTGGTCCCTAAAATTTGCTTCAAGTTGTAGATTGATCACCTCCACCCTAAACCCTAAATGAATTTAAATTGCTTTTTATGGCATTGCCCTTCTACTTCTTAATTGTCGACAAATAAATGGATTCATTGCTTGCTCGAATCTTGTTTCATCATGTAATTAGAGAAGAAAATTGTATTTTCTTCAAACAAACTTAAAATGTATTAAATTCTTTTACAGTACAATGTATTTTTAATTTTTTTATAATGTACATTAATAATTTCTCCAATTTCTTAAAAATTTAACTCAAAATTATTTGGTGCCAAACCTGCTAGGTTACTATGGTATGTGAATTTTGTGGTATAGGTTGCATGGTTACAAGATTTGTTGTCAAATTTTGGATGCAACCACATGGTAGTGCAAGTATTGAAAATGGTAACTATATGCAAAACACAATTTTAAAAATTTGTGTTCACAAGTACAAGAAAGTAGAAAATTAGAGACTACAAGAAACACCTCCTAGGGGAAGACACCATAACAAGAATGTAGTTAGTAACATAAGAGCAAGTGCATAGCAAAATAAGGAACAAAAGAACAACTCAACTAAGACAAGCAAATTTAAGCAATAAAAGCAAAACTAAAGGGTATTGAAAATGGCGTATAGAAAGCATGTTTATTTTTGTTGCTCTACACTTACAATCTTTTTATGTGGGCATGTTCTCATTGTTAAAACAAATGGAAAGTTGTCCAAAGTATACATTTTTTGAGCATACATTCACATTACCAAGTCAAAATGGGTTGCAAGCATGTTTCTTATTTTGTTCTTCGTGAAGGACAATGTAGAGAAACACCTTGTCCTCCATGCTCCCTAAAACCAAAGTGATAGAACTTAATTAGTTTTAGTCACTCCAATACCTTATGAGAAACAATTTGGTTACTAACCAAAAACGCCCACATTCTCCAACATGGATTAGAAATTGCATACGGTTTCATTGTTGAAATAACATTGGATATCATTGTTATTTCTTTAAAAAGATATATTTGTCTAACTTTCTCTTATCAAGTTGGTTTGAAGATTAACATTCCTCCCATGATAGTAGTGCACCTTCCTTGGGAGACAATATGTTTTCATATTTTCCCACTACATACATGTCTAAGAAAGGACTATTTGGGAGCTATTACATGAGTAAACTTTAAATTTTTTCACCCTATTCTTATCTAAATTTTTTAATATCCATATATTTAAATCACCTTAAACTTAATATAAAATTATGTCCACATTGAATTTTGACACCATATCTGTGGTTGAATTTCAATTTTAGTTGAAGGTGTGGTGAGTGATAAAGGGAGGAAGGCAACTTTGGATCACCAATAAAACATCATGCATGAAATGTTCAAATTCAGTTTTAAAAACACACCAACAAACATTTTAGTATCAAATCACATTTCAAAGATGAAGATCATATTTGACACCCAAAAAGTCATTATAGATAGTGAACATTTGAATTTTTTCTTTCCATGGGAATTTTTTTAAAAAAAAATTGAAGCTTTTGGGTTCCAAATCAAAACAAACAAAACATGCATCGCAACCCAAATAAGTGGATTGCAAAGTTATTACATCCAAGTTTTCATCAATTCCTTTTCCTGACCAATTAAATAGCATTTCATTAATGCTACTTCCTTTACTTTGAACATTCAATATAAGTTACACATTCTCCATTCAACTAATTGAACCTATTAACAGCTTTAATACCTAAAGTTTTTTGTGCATGTATTATGTTTTTAAAAAAATTCTAATTATACATATTATTAATGCATGCCCTATATTAGTAATGTTTGAATTTGAAAATAAACATGTTCTTATTATAAAACTAATTGAATTATAATTTTACCCAATTTAACCCATATATGGGACTTGATATTTTTACTCATGTAATTTTCAATTATAAAAAATGAATGTTCTCTCTATGGAACCTTCATAATGTTAAGTAATGTGAAGAAAACGTGTTCAACTTTTAATTGAAGCCAAGATTGGGGATAAATTATGCACATGACATTCATAATTTCTTGCAAAGGGAACCATTGCTCCAATTCTTCAATTACACCATGAGTAACATTGTTACATTGTTTTTTAACTTGCCACACAACCACCAACCAATCCACCCTTAAATCCCAACTAAAAGACCATGTTGATGTGCATCATTTATACTACATGTAATTGCGACTATAAAATTGAAATGCATATTGAATGCCAAAAATGGGTTCTATGCCCTAACAATGTTGTAGTTCATGTTCAAAAAGTGGTTGAAAACATTGTTCCCATACCTTGTTTGCTCATCCCAATATGCGATTCAATATTTAAATCCCTTTCACAATTCTTGACAACAACAACAAAAAAGTTACAAATAAAAGCATTACAAGTTTGAAAAAACTTGCAAATACTTTGAACACAATTTAAAAAATAGGATAATGCAAATAAGACCCAAAAAAACCTCAATGTTGCCTGACAATTCCAAGTTTGCATGAAGGCAACCTTGTGTTCCACTTATCTTCAAATGTTTATATCACCAAGGTCTTGTACTTGGTCAAAATCATTTTGGCAAGAGAAATCATGCAATTCCAACATGTTTTGATGTGGTGAAATATTTGTAAAACTTCATGCTCCAAAAAATTTCCCAACTTGCATCTATCTAAAACACACTTAAGGGACATTAAAAGGGATGTGCAATAGTATGTATACATAAGTTACAATAATGCTTCAATCTTGAGAACTAGTGACAAGTTAGAAAAAGTTTGAATGGCAAGTTTGCTCTAATGGGCAATGTAATGCACCACTAGCATGAAAAGAAGCATGTTTCTCTCTTAGCTCCATTGCAACACTAGTTTTTAAATCTTAGAATATTGAAACACTAGATTTGCACCAAAGCTAGATTAGACTTAGAAATATGTCCATATTGCAACAAACTTGGTCAGGTTGTTTGCAATAGCACCATGAACAATTTTTTTGATGTTAGCAAAATGGGTTTGCATTCCTTTTAAACTTTGTGTGAAATTGAGATTGGCCATGTGAACATGCACATGATATGTATATTGATCTCAAAAACGGTCGCATTTAAAGAATACAACTACTTTTGATTGGTCTAGTAGGTGGATAGCATTCAAATAATCTCGCACTTTATAAATTCTCCAATTTTTCATATTCATGGGTAGGCAGGCACTGGGGATGTGAAAATAGTTCACATTCTATGTCGGGTGTGACCATAAACACTAGTGGAGGCCCAAAGGGGGGGGGGGTGGGTGGAGATGCTCTATAGAGGTCATAAACCCAAGGACACAAGGGGTCAGTGGACGACACCA
>Ga0116231_10011339_pt1 | contig 13761 bp, 8 predicted proteins | sample S1TSphgellanicum_2_FD_89695 | JGI IMG/M metagenome (GOLD analysis project Ga0116231, IMG submission 89695) | Host-associated microbial communities from peat moss isolated from Minnesota, USA - S1T2_Fd - Sphagnum magellanicum MG | ecosystem: Host-associated > Plants > Peat moss > Unclassified... | reverse complement strand
TGGGGGGGGGGGGCAATTATTCGTTTTAACCCATTTTAAGGTTTTACGTTCTACAACTGGTCATTTCCCTTCTTGTCTATTTCCATCCATTGCAGATGACATTCACATCATAGGTCCCCCTTCAATTGTATCATCTACCTATGGAATTTTTAAATCGAACTTCGTGCAATGGGTTTTTCTATATACCCAACCTTAGAAATGCATTGCATGGTCACCCTCTAACCTACCACCAAAGTTCAACACCCCTTCCTATTTTACCACCCCATCCAAAGGAATTAGAGTCTTGGGGCTTCCATTGGGCACCTTAATTTTCACATCATCCTTCATCAAAGATGCCCTGCAAGAGGATGTTCAACATGTGGGCCTTCTCCTTAGAATGGGTGATGTTCACATGGCCTCTGGAATTATAACTCGTTGTTTCGTGCAACCCCCATTATATATTTTATTATTTCCATTTTCATAAAGTTCCTTATTTCTTTTCATTCATCCCTCCATAAAGTGTTTGGATGCCTTTTGGGTCCAAGATCCTTTAATAGCCCAAAAGGACCTTTAGCTCGTAAACAAGTTTTCCTCCCAATAACCTTCAGTGGTGTTGGGTTCATATCGACATCCAACATCACCCCAACAACCTATTTACGGAGCTAGGCCTTTGTCACTTCAATCATAGCTGCTAGGTTTATGGTTGATCAATGTCCCTTCCTTTTTGAAACCTTAGCATGAATCGACAACAACACATTTCCTTTCCAACAACATTTGAAGATAACATGTGATCTTCTACCACCCCCAACCCATGCGTGTCTTCCTCCATTTGAATAACTCATTGGGCAACAAATGGTTCAACTTCAAGATTCCATCTCAGAATGTCTACACCATCATACCCTTTCTAACATGTTCTCCGACCGGAGATCTAAGGCCCATCATGGTCGAATTTTATCATGTTTTAGCCTAAGGGCAGGCATTTGGCTTACATCTCAACAAGTTTTCCTAGCCTTTTGATTATCTTCCCTAGTGTTTTGCATAACATTTTATACGTGATTTGGACTACCCCATCCCTCAATTACACGCATCCCTTAATGTGTGCGCACACATCCCATCAACCTTATGGGTATCCACCTTTTATGTTGTGCTCATGGCAATGAATGCACTAAAGCCCATGATGCAATTCATGACACCTTTGTTGCCATTATGTGAGATATTAATTTCCATGTGGGATGAAAACAATTACAGGCGCTTCTTTCAACCACATTCAACTCCTTTTTATCGACAAATCAACATTAAGCTCACTAACATTGCATTCACACCTTAGCCAAGGTTGTCATTGCTGACCCAATGTGAGTGGGTTTACTTCCCTGATCTTGCACAATTTAGGGATTTGTTGCCTCCAATGCAGCTTAAGCCAAGGAAAGGAGTTATCACAACCGACACCCCATTGATTAATTCCTCCCTTTAGCAATTGAGGTATTTGGTTGCTTACACAAACATGCTGATGTGTTTTTACACTACTATGTTAATGCCATTTGGAGCTTGAAAGGGACAAAAGGCCCTCATCTTTTTATTTTGGTCATTTTTCTTCATCAAAAAGTTTCAATCACATTATAAAGGATGCAAGTGTCTTCCATCTTAAATCAAATAGCCATAGGCTTAGCTACTTCTTGATTTCCACCCCTTCAAAACACACCTCTCATCACCATAATCGATCTATTGTAAGTTGTTGATTTTTGACATATAAATATGGCTAACCTTCCACAGGGTTATGGACATGGAGAGATTTTGTCACAACCCTAACCTTGGGCTCGTGACCAAGGCAAAAGGGGCTTGCAAAAGTGTGGGCCAAGACTAAGCCCGGGAGTCGCAACCTCATGCGCCCAGGAGTGCAAAAGAGTGTGAGGGAAAGAACCCTCACACTCCCAAGTAAACTCCCATGTTGGGGGTTGGAGTCCCGATGGACTCCCAAATGTTCATAGAATGATTACAAGGGTCAAAACCTAATGGCTCAAGGAGTTATTTATATCATTGGAAAAATATTGAAACGTAGATGTCTAAAATGGGCTCACATCACCCATTTGGACATCTGAAACACAAGTTATGGCCAAAAGAAAGGCCAGGAATCAAATTGGCAATTTGATTCCCAATCACTAAAAATCGGGAATTGACCCAATTTCCTTACGTGCAGGTAGCGTGCCACATATCGTTGGAAAGCTCTCAACAAGGCTATAATTTTGCTTCAAACTTCATCTCGATTGGAGGTTTGCACACAAAGTTATGGGGTTCCAAAGTTGCAGAAATCCCAATTTTGGCAATTTCGGGACTCCCACTTGGGAGTCCCGGGACAAAAAGCCATTTGGATGTGGGCTTCGTGGAGAGGCACATAATATACTATAAGGGGGAAGGTGGTGGCTTCCCCCAAGTCCGGGCCGTGGTGAGTCTTGTGAGTCCGAGTTGCCCGTGGCTCGTCCTAACACCAAAAGTGTTCCAACTATGCACTAAACACCTTGTGTTGGTTTTGTGTAACTCCCTATGAGTAGTTGATGTTTGTCACTTTTCCTAGTCCCATCCCAGAGTTCCAGCACGCCCTTTACCCTTCAAAGTGCTACAAGCCAAAGAGCATGCCCTAACTCCTTGCTCTTCCATTGTTTTCCATTTGGACCCACATTTGAGTCCATCAAGGAGCCTGGGGGTGCATCATTTTCACAATTATTTTGTGCTAACTTAACATCCTATCATTTTTGCCTTTTTCTTTATTTTATTATTTTGTACATTTCCCTAATCTATGGTGTGTTTTTTAATAAAAATTTACATGTCTTTGATGAATATTTGGCTTGAGTTGTTCTGTTTTGTCTAATCGACCATGGATTTCATATACCTTCTGAAAGGGGTAAACTTTCTTATTTTGTTTGTTAATTGCCTAGCTTGTCTTGAGGACCCACAATAATGGTATGCAACAATGTTAGTTGGTTTTTCTTTTCTCTTTTCAAAATGTGTAAGGAGGTTAATTTTTAATTTTTTTGCCACCACACAGGGTATTAATCATAGAAATTATCAATTTGTTAAAGTCGTTTAATATCAACTTCTTTGTTCAACTAATGCCCCCAGATACCAATTAATCCAATTTTTTCTTTTGGTGTTATTTGCCTATTATGCATTAGGGTTGAATATCAAATGCTCAATTTGCAAGGGGAATTGCTTGCATACCACCTTTTGCCTTTGGATGCCCCTCAATGCATCCCTACATTCCTCAGCCTCCTAAGATGATTCCAACTCACGTACATAGTTGCCAAACCACATGTCAATTAGTCCCCTATCCAAGACCTTAATCTCACACTAATTTCCTAACACAAGTTTTTCCCTTTTCACCTCAAGTGGGAGGGATTCGACTCGAATGTGGATTTCTCAACTAGTTTCGAATTTCATCACTTGAAATCCTCCAATTCTATTTGGCAACCCAATTGCAAGTCTAACACTTAAATTCACTTTGGAAAGACCCAAGGCCCTTACTCAATCCTTCACCTATTTTTGCACATCTTTGTGTCAAGCAATGATTTATTGCATTGAGAGTCAAACCTAGATTAACAATTGCAATAAAGTCACAACAACCATGCCAACATAGGGGCCACCCCATGGTGGTCCCAACATGGGCCTCTTTTGGGCGAATCTACTAGGCAAGTTCTAGGAATTCAATTTTTATTTTTAGAAATCTATATCATTCAAGACAAAAAAAAAAGACTAAGTTGATGTTCAATTTTCAAGAAAATTTCAATTCAAAAGTAAACGGGAACAAGAAAATATAAAATATATTAAATGGGTTTAGGGTTTAAAGACTAATAAATAACCTATTTCAATGAAATTTTCAAACATTCATTTGTAAGTAATTAAAATTTGACAATTCAATACCCAACCCATAAAAGTTTAATAAGTTTTATGGATGTTATATATTAGATGAGTACGTTGTCTAACCAATCTTCAAATTTTCAATAATTAACAAATAAGTTACTAATAGCTTTATTGATAATCAAGTGTTTTTTCATTTGTATGCAAATCATGTTGTACCAATGATATTACTAAGCACAAAACATATGTGGGATTCAACCGGTCTCAATAAGAAAATAGGTGACTACCAAGTAAATAAATGCATGGAAATGGGTTAATATCATAAATGAATAATATGTATACTATTACAAGATGTGAGTGCAATCCATTAGTTCGTGTTCAATGGACTTGCGAGTGTAATTCATTAATCCCCATTCAATGGACTAATGAATCTACTATAAACGTTCAATCAAATTCAATGAATTCATTTCAAATCCAATGAAATCACATAGTAAACAAGAGACATGATATATGAATAAATGGTGAAAAAAATAGCAATTTAGCTACCCATCATGTTGCATCACACAAAATAAAAGGAACAAAAATAAACACAGTGATTCATGAGTAGTATGTTCGTAAGGGTTAATGGGTTGTTACGAGGTAGACAGTGAAAAAAAGCAAGTGGTCTACATACTATGGTTGTTAAGTAGGGAACTAGCACCCAACATACCAACCATCCATGGCTCGCAGTACCCTGGTGGTGTGGGGTCTCTCCAGCCAGGCCCCAGGATAGAGTTATGCCCAATTAAAGGGCCTAGGAGAGCTGTAGTGCCTGGCCTGGCCCTGAAGTTTGGGAACGCCTTCACCCAATGGGCATCAACCCAGCATAAAGGGTGAGATGAAGTATGAGGTAAACATTTGTAAGTAGCTCATGAAGTGACAATGAATGCATAGATCACACTGCAGCCACCCCTCTAGGTGTTGATGAGGCATGTTATGCCTCCTCTTTAACTATGAAAGCTTACACCTATTAGTAGCAGGCATAAGATGCCTCCACACGTAGAAGCATCATGCAAGCAGATGAAGTGCCCTCCAACAACATTGAAAAGAAAATTGATTGGTTTTAAGGATATATTTGCAGTTAGAACAAAAGGAAAAAGGCTGTGCATTTTGGCAAATCATTATTTTGAACAAGGAACAAATTATTGGCTTGGATATTTATTATCTTTGGAATTTTTTAAGTTTCTTTTTTAGAATATCCATGTTTTGGAAGAAATTCAAGACCAAAAAGATTCAAAAGTGGATTCTAGAATGTCAAGTACTAGATGCAATATGTGTAGTTCCTTTGTTGGCAAAAGGTCGAGTATTGCCCATGTGAAATTTTTGCATGTTCACATGATTTTTGGAACAATAGGCTTAAAATGCTCCAATCAAACCTTCATATGACAGCCCATCAAACATGTTCACAATAGGCTAAATATGCTCCAATCAAACCTTTGTATGACAGTATCTTGAGCAATATACAATTTGGGCTCTAATTTGTACACCACATTGTTGCAGAAGATGTGAAGCCCCAGGACCAAATAAAGAATGTTATTGAGTGCTGCATATATATGGAAGACAAGAGTCTAACTTATCCACAATTTCCTACTATGTCTCATCAGCAAAAGCTCTAAAACCCCACCAAGGAATTCTCATCCACTGCATGCAAGCCAACAACACAGGTTAATCCAATTCTCTGTCATAAAGCACTTGGAGAAATTTCCTAGTGTATTTGGAGAGCACCATATATCCATGAATATCCCTCCTATACAAGAGGAGCGATATTATGATTACTCCTTAAGAGTGAGAGGGATTGTATGATCTCAAGTCTGACACCTACTTAAGCATACAATCCTTCCCACTATCCCTCCAACTCTTAAAGAGTATGTGGAAAAACCCTCTGCTCCCTATGCATTTCAATCTATGTATGTCTATGTTCATGATAATCTTTGTCTCATGCTTTGTGATGGTTAAAGTCCCTGGGTGGGGGACGTTCACAGAGTGCAAGTCTGGACTTAGCTATTGCCTTGTCTTAGGTCCCTTGTTTTGGGCAGGTTTTGGGAATGCCCCCAACAGTGGGCCTCTCCCTTGCAGAAAGAATTCACCCCAAGTTTTATGTTATATTAATGAGTCACAACAGCAATTATGTCTTATGTTTAACCATTGAAAAGACAACTATGTTGTAGCTTAACTTTTGCAACTAACTTAACACAATATATGCTTGATTTTGAATTTATGATTAATGAACTTTGGATTCACTTTGCAATGTGATGCAAAATTGTGTTAGTGAGCCATTTCTCTCCTCAGCATAAAATAGACATTTCTCTCAATACATGCCATAGGTATTAATCAACTTGGAAAATAATAGACCTTTAACGAGGTTGGGACCAATGTTTTTTTTGTCAATTTTGTGATGTAGCCAAACTACCAATCACCCATAATAAGATTTAGCCAAACTTGAGGCAAAAAGAGTTTATCAATAACATTAGAGTTTCTAAAAGAATCCTAAATCTATTTTTTTGTGGGGGCGGAAAAGGTTTGTAGTTTTGAATTTTCTCTATTTTGTGCAAGGGAGAGTGTAATTTTATTTTTAAAATGTTAGTGAGTGGGAGATCAATATGAAATTAATATGGGTGTATAGCATTGGATATGGGAGAGAGGACACATCCCCTAACAAATTTTGTCTAGAGCCTAGATTTACAGAGCCTTACATGGGTTTGTGCACTTTGCACCATCAAAACTTGTCCCACTTAAATGACAAAAATGATTTGTATGTTCTATTATTCCCTACCAAGCTGAAAGCACACTAGAATCCTCCTAAATTGTTGTCATAGAATATATTTTTTACATTTCAAAAAATTGGCAAGATGTGTACACCAAATTTATGACAATATTCTGAACTTTGGGGAGATTTGAGAAGTTTGAAACTTGATTTAATATTAAAAAATTAAAAATTCAACAAAATATGAAGATTTTGTATGTGATGAATATATTTGGACCAAAATAATACCCATCATTAAATATGAAAAATGAGAAACATATTTTAAAAGCAAGATTATAAGTGATTTTTTTGAATGAGATTTTAGATGAAGAATGAAAATGATGTACGAAAATATAACCCACCAATTTTTTTGAAATTTATATATTTTTAAACACTTTGATCAAAAACATGATTTTTCAATGTTGGTGAGCCATAAAAACTTTATTGTTCAATATTTTAAGGATTGAAACATGTGTAAAATGAAAGAGGGGAAAATCTTTGAAATGGGCATAATCTATTTTTTCCATTTTTTTCCATCTTATTAATGGAACATGTCACACAATAATGGCCATCAAAAAATTACATGTTATATACTATGTGTACATTGGATGTACTCAACCCTTTTGATTTGGTTGTTGGATCAAAAATAATTTTGAGTTACAAAAATTTATCATGCACATTCAAAAAGCTATTTACTTGACTTTGGGATTAGCAAAAGGAGTAGTGATTGTCGAAATGATATTTTACAATGAGCTTTTTCTTGAAGTATGACAAGTTTTGATGGTGAGCCACTTTAAGCAAAAAATGGCGATGTATGATAAGTATGATAGTGTACAATGAATTTTTTTTTGGTGACAATGAATGATTATTGATTATTAGTCACATGTATAATATAAGGACGAGAGTGATGACCCTTCCCAAATCTAAGATACAATGAACCATGTGAACATTTGGCTTCAATTTGCATTAACCACCATTTTTTTAGTTTTTGTAAATTGACTTTATTTTAAACTCACATTTGTGAACTTGTCCTCCTCCCATCCTTGTCACAAGCATGAAAATTGTTAAAACAATTGACTTTCCAAAATACACAAAAACCAAAACAAACTATGGCAAAAACAAGCTTAAATTTAAATCCGAACATAGAACATCATGAATATTAAATAAAAGAACATGAAATATGTAAAACAAAAATTCAAACAAAATTTTATTCTAAGAAGGCATGAAAATATGAATATGAAATGAAGTGAACAAGGTTATGATGCAAGATTATACCTTTAACTAGTGTTCAACAAACTTAAGACAATGGGGTCCTACCAATATTTATATCTTTTTCGGGATTCAATTCAAGAATTTTTTTATAGAAGTTTACATATGTGCACCACCCAAGGAACCTTCTTGAAAATCTTCTTAAAGTATAAATGAATTACAAATGAATCATAAGTGAACTAAAAATTAATTATAAATTAATTATAAGTGAATTACAACTTAATTACAATTGAATTACAAGTAAACTAGAAATGAAAGTTAGAAGTTAACTCCAAGTTAACTATAACTTGTCAATTACAAGTTAATTCCAAATGAACTATAAGTAAACCAAAAATAAATTACAAGTTGACAATGGATGAACTTCATCCGTTGTTTATGAAAAATGATGATGGTGGTGGTGGTGATGTTAACAATTAATGGTGATGTTGGCCAATGATGGCATTTACAACAATCTTGGAGTTCTCATCCCCCTTTTTGTATTTAAAGTTAAAGAGCACGCCTTGAGTTTACATTTCATTACAAAATAGGAATCAACAATTTCCTTATCCCCAATATCACTTGACAAACCCAATAGTGTTTCAATTGTTGATTTTTTAAACTTTTCTTTTGGTGACACTCCTACATTGCACCCATGTTTCCAATTCATCATATATGGAACTTGGTACATATTTGGAATTGAGAGCCATGTGGCAATGGATCCTATGGTCATATCACTAAAAGGAATCTTCAAATATATGATTGAGTTTATGATTAATGTTCCAGTCATAAAAGACAAAAATGACTAATAGCCTTAAAATCATTATGGATGAGTCGTTGAGGACAATAGTTTAAGACATGATTTGTCAATGATGTGGCACAATTCATTCATTAGTCATAAAGGACATACATGAAATCATTCGTCATAGTTTAATCATTGTGTAATTATATTTTATTATTACAAATTATAATTATTGATATTATTATAATGTAAATAAAAGATATATTTTTATTTTCATTATGTTTCATCCTATCAATTGTTGACATGTGTCACCACCTAAACTAGGTTGAAAACTAGTTTAAATGGTTAAAAAAACCACCTAATCTACCTAGGTAGTTTAATTAAGTATGGAATATCCGGTCAATATTTCATTGTTGATCACAACAATGTCATTTGTGAAGTTTGATCCTTGGATCCCAAGGATATAATTGATTTCCTTTACCACCAAGCCACCTCACTTGTTGAGTAAAAAATGATTATTTTATTTGTCCCATACTTCATTTAAACATCACACACAACCTCAAATTTGATGATTCATATTTTATTGATAAATTGTCCAAATTAAAAAATTATTCATAAATTTCCTTCAATAATGTACAAATTATTATATATGTGTGTAAAAATGTGAATTCATTTCAAAAGAAAAATATTTGAATTTTTAATTAAATAATATTTCAATGACCATTCTTTAAGAAAATAAAATCCAAACACATGATTTGTAAATGGAAAAACCTTTGTGGGTAGTACAAGAATAAATAAAATATATTTTAAACCTTCATTTGATTTATGAATTTATATTATACAATATTTTTCTAGTATATCATAATTTTATTAATAACTTTTAATTTAGACATACGAGTCCATAAAATTTATTCACACAAAAAATTTATAAATGGATCATAAATCAATTATAATATCTAAATTTTTATATGTAATAATTTTTTTTATATTAGTCATATTAAGTTGATTTATAAATTTAATTTAAATATCTTAATTATATTTTTAAATAATAATTAATATTAAACATTGAATAATTTTCTGAAATTATAAAATTTATTCATTTAATATAATTGTGTAATATTTATTTATATAGATATAATATAAATTTTTTATTTAAATTGATGATAAGAAAATTTACATTATATATTTACCAAATTTTACATTTCTATTTTATTTTTAAATTATAATATTAAAATTTTATTTTTATTAGATCATTTTTTATTAGTAAAATTTATTTCAATTTGTGATAATTAATTTACTCATATAAAATATTTTTAAATGGATCATATATCAAGTATATTCAAGAAAAATATAATTAATGTTTGTATATTATTCATATGTATAATATTAATTGAAATTAGTTCCTTACATATCATAATTCCTTATTTGTGAATTTATAATAATAATCATTTTTGAATCATTGCAAAATAATTTTATGATCACATTATGTATGTAATGACACATCATTTTGTCATCAATTGTAAATGCCATATGGATGAAAATGTGTAGTGAAAATACAACATCAACCTTCCTATGATCACGTCATCATCTACTAGTCAAATGCACCACTAATGTATGACTATAATTTTTTACACATAAGATTTGAAATAATATCCTATTATTATATTCAATTATTAGTTGTTTAGGACATTTAGTCATTGATTTCTTGGTTGCAAAGGACAAGATTTTTTCTAGTGTATATTCCATGTGCATTGATTTTGCTTCATTGGAAATTCAAAAGTTACAACCTCATGATTCATAATTCATATTACAATGCAATTCTTTGCAATCATTCCAATCAATCAAACATGAAATTTTCAAAGAAAAATTACAACTTATGTGGTTAGATTACATTTCAAAAACTCTTCAATGAAAATATGACAAGGGTTGAACATACTCATTCTCTTCTTGAATTATAGGTGAGCATAAAATTCATTTTTAACCATTTTTTAAATCTTTATCTTGTGTGTTGCACAATGTTTCATGTAATTTTGCAGAACTTCTAATTATGTATGTGTCATCATCTTGAGAAACATTTGAAAAAAAATAAAGCACTTATCATTGATCATCTATGTTCTTGGGAATTTTTTATTTCAAATAGTTTGAGGGAAAAGGAGGAGGAAGCAAATAAATTTGTCGAAGTGTACGGTTTAATTTTTTTAAATATTAGTCTCCAAATGGCACATTTGTTTATTTAACAATAACCATGTTTTGGAGCTAATCCTAAAATGTGTAGATTTCAAATGTAAGATTAAACCTTGCTTGACCATAAAGTTAAATGCAATTTTGACAATTGTACCCCCTGAGAATTAAAAAAACATGGTTGCATAATTAACCTTTTTGGCATCATAAAGGGGAGCTAATAAGTTACAAAGGTAAAGCTTTAATGTACGTTGATCAAACACCCATTGTAGGAACTAATATTGTATGAACAATTCCTAAAACACAATAGATGTCATCATCAAATATTTCTTACAATATGATCAAAACATGAAATTATTGATAATTTAGTTCAAGAGAATTTGGGAGGGTATGACATTAAATTGAAAACTTTGGCTTCTAAAAATGAAGTTTGTTTTGAAAATGTGTATTTTATTCTTTAAAATGTTTGATGAAAAGAGAGCCCATATTAGTTGTCTTCATACGTCAGGAGAGAAAAGACAATTGCAATTGTTGAGGAGTATGACAAAATATGTTTTTGAAATGTTATCAACATTTGCACCATTTGTCATGGGTTATATCTAGTAATGTTGACACAAGGACTAATAAAAACTATAGCCTTAGTATTTTTGAAATGATAGGATGCAACAATGAACAAGAAGAGGAAATTTGTCAATACTCCAATGAGAATTCTTGATATTTTGAAAATATGAAATGCATGCAAAGGAAATCAACTGTCTTTAACAATGGTGATCAAAATAAAATTGAATGTTTCCCACTATTGCCTTCCATGCTTAAAAAGTCTTGGGAAGTTTTGTAAAATCATAGGTTGAAACAAAACGTGGTTTTCCATTTGTTATTTTTACCGAATTAGAAAGATGTAGATCTTACAATCAAAGAATTTAAAAGGCTAAACCTTTTTTGGCAAGAATTAACTTAATGGTTTAAAAATTAGTTATAACCCCCCATCTAAGAAAGTTTTAATTTATAAAAATTGGTTGAATGATTCTAAAGTTGGTTATAACCCCCCATCTAACTTTATTGAATTGATTTAAAATGAAGATGAACTAGATGAAGAATTTGAAGGAGATTAATGTAATTTTTTAATTATACAATTGAAAGTTTATATATCTATTTGAAACATTTTGGTAAAAGATTTGAAAATTAATAAAATTTCATCTTTAAAATTTGAATTAATGTTGAAATTGTAGCCCTACACAAAGAAACAATTACAAATCTAACTATTATAATATCAAAGAGAACCATTTGATAAATATCTTATGCAAGAAAATTTTGAGATTTAAAAAACCTTAAAGAATTAACACATTTGTTTTGGGTGGCAACACCTTTTTTTTCTTAATTGAAAATTACATAGTTGAAATATAGGCTTTAATAGATTGGTTGTTTGGTAGAAATTATAATTCAATTGGTTCTACAATAAGATCATGTTTCTTTTCAAAATTGAAAATATAATTATTGAAGATATAGAATATGCATTAATCCTAGGTATTAAGAAAATTGAAAAATATATAACATACATGTGGAAGCGATTTTAATAAATAATGATTCTAAATAGGTTTTGTTTTTGGTGACTTAAAGTGTGGCAAAGTTTTGAGTTTGATTCCAATTTTAGGGGAAAAGAAGAAAAATAACATCATGAAGGGGATGTGAAAGTTTCTTGGATGAGTTAGTGATTCATGTATTTGCTTATGACTCTTCCTCAACAACTTATAGGAAGTCATTTTTATTTTTATGATTGTCTTTATGCTCAATGGTTAATTTTTTTGGGGCACATGTTTATATGAATAGATTGCAAACCTCACAATTTCAACTAAAATTAAGAATTTGAACACATTGTTAAGTTTAAGGTGAAATAAATATGTGAATATTGAAAAATTAGAAAATAATAGGGTGGGAAAAGTTTTTAACTCCATCATACATAATAGCCTCCAAACAATATCCTCTTTAATTCAAGTAATATCAAATTTCCCCTTGGATATTTGTTTTATGAATGTTCTTTGATTCTATTTCTTTAAAGAGTCAAGATGGAATGATCTATTCCCAACACCACTTTAAACCAATGTTGGGTGGATATCCGATCTGAATATTAGCCCATATATCATTCATGACCAACATCCGATGGATATTATCTGGGGTGATATCTTGTTCCTTGATATCCGGGGTCTATGTTAGATATAAGGATCCTGATATCCGGGCTGGATATTAAATCCAAGCCTGGATTAGAATATCAAGTTAATAATTAGGTTAGGTTAGTAATTAGTTTAGTAAGTGATTAGGTTAGGAAAAAAAGGTTGCAGTTTGCAACCATTACAACCTAACATCTTTCCTGGGAGAGGATAAAAGAGTCACAATTGGCCTTTCTAATCCTCTTTCACTCTCATTATTATTATTATTATTATTATTATTATTATATTTTTATTTTTATTTTTTTCCTTTTTCTCTCTTATTTTCCTTTCCTGGTTCTACTCTCACACTCTACTTACCCTTTCCTCGGGCTCTTGCAAGTTGTTGCAACATTTTAAGTAAGTTTTTTTCTTATTTGTTTTCAAGAAAAGAGGAAACAACTTTATTTTCTTTTTAATAGCTTGTCTTCTTATTTTTGAATTTGAAATTTCTTGTGTAGTTTCTTTTACTTTTTTTTGTTCCTCAAGTTCTTTTTCAACTATTTATAGGTTTTTTTTTTTTTTTTTTTTTTTTTTTCAAAATTAATTTAGTTTTTTTTTTTTTTTAACTTTTCCTTTTTTTGGGATCATTTTTTTTTTTTTTTTTTTTTTTTTTCAAGTAAGTTTTTTTTTATTTATGAATTGAAAATTTTGGTTTTATATTTCTTGTTTTATTTTTGGTTTTCACTTTTGACAATTTTTTTTAAAGCATTTATCTCTTGTTTATTTTTTTCTTGTTGTTTTAAATGGTTATCTAATAATTTTTTGGGGGTTCAAGATTT
>Ga0116231_10011338_pt1 | contig 13761 bp, 12 predicted proteins | sample S1TSphgellanicum_2_FD_89695 | JGI IMG/M metagenome (GOLD analysis project Ga0116231, IMG submission 89695) | Host-associated microbial communities from peat moss isolated from Minnesota, USA - S1T2_Fd - Sphagnum magellanicum MG | ecosystem: Host-associated > Plants > Peat moss > Unclassified... | reverse complement strand
TAGAGGGGGGGGCGGCGAGCGTCAAGCGCGTAGCCCGACGGCATCAGTCCCCTTGGCAAACTTATCTGGGCGCGCTTCTGGGTGGGCGACCGGTCTAGGCGGTGACGGGTTTGAACCGCCGACCCTCTCGGTGTAAACGAGACGCTCTACCGCTGAGCTAACCGCCCCAAGCGTGATGCAATGATCGGCGCCTTATCACGCGCCGCTCTCTGCTAAGGTTACGGATTTGAAAGACTTCAGTTAACTGCGTCCTTCAGCGTTTTACCGGCCTTGAACCGGATTGAGGTCGACGCGGGAATGTCGATCTCTTCGCCGGTGCGCGGATTGCGGCCTTTCGATGCCTCCCGCTCAGCGGTAGCGAACGTGCCGAAGCCAACCAGCCGAACCTCATGCTTCTGCTTGAGAGACCCTTCGATCGCGCCAAATACGGCGTCGACCACCTCGGCGGCCTTCGCCTTCGAGATATCGGTCTGTTCCGCCACGACGGCGATCAAGTCCATTTTGTTCACGAGTATATCTCCCTGTTATGTTTCATCCAAAACGCCAAAGCCACGCTACAGCGCCATATGTTAGGGTTGACGGATTCGCACCAACCTAAATCGCACTCTAGCCTCCTCCAGAGATCGATTTACGCTTCCGGAAAGCGCGCAAAGCGCGTCAACCGAAAGCGATCGTCCCTTAAACACCATAAGAAGCCATCCGAGTAAATCGTCGCTTAGCGAATTTGCGGGCGGGCCGTCAAACCGGCGTTGCTCAATGGGGCAAAGAGGGAACCCGGCTGTCACCGACCGCGGCGGCGATTTCGTCGGGTTTCTCCTCCCAGTCGATCGGCTCCGGCTTGCGGCTGAGGGCACGCCCGATCACCTCGTCAACATGGGAGACCGGAATGATCGTCAGGCCCTTTTTGACGTTGGCCGGAATCTCCGCGAGATCCTTTTCGTTGTCCTTCGGGATGATGACGGTGGTGATGCCGGCGCGCAAGGCAGCCAAGAGCTTTTCCTTCAGCCCGCCGATCGGCAGGACGCGGCCGCGCAGCGTGATTTCGCCGGTCATCGCGATGTCGCGGCGGATCGGGATCCCCGTGATCGCACTGACGATCGAGGTGGCCATCGCGATGCCGGCGGACGGGCCGTCCTTCGGCGTGGCCCCCTCAGGCACGTGGACGTGGATGTCACGCTTGTCGAAGAACGGCGGCTTGATGCCGAACTGCACGGCCTTCGAGCGGATGTAGGAGTACGCCGCCTGCACGCTTTCCTGCATCACGTCGCCGAGCTTGCCGGTTTGCTTCACCGAGCCTTTGCCTGGTAGGAGCACGCTCTCGATCGTCAGGATTTCGCCGCCGACTTCGGTCCAGGCGAGGCCGGTGACGACGCCGACCATGTCCTCCGACTCGGTCTCCCCGAAACGGAACTTCGGAACACCCGAGAATTTTTCGAGGTTCTTGCGGGTGATCGTGACTTTCTTGACCTTGGACGTAACGATTTCCTTGACCGCCTTGCGGGCGATGTTGGCGATTTCACGCTCCAGATTGCGCACGCCGGCCTCGCGCGTATAGGTGCGAACCAGCTCGTGCAGCGCATCGTCGCTGACTGACCATTCCTCCTTCTTGAGACCATGCGCCTCGCCCTGCTTGGCGACCAGATGGCGTTTGGCGATTTCGACCTTTTCATCCTCGGTATAGCCGGGGATGCGAATGATTTCCATACGATCAAGCAACGGTTGCGGCATGCGCAGGCTGTTGGCGGTGGTGACGAACATCACGTCCGAAAGGTCGTAGTCGACTTCCAGATAGTGGTCCGCGAAGGTGGCGTTCTGTTCCGGATCAAGAACCTCCAGCAGTGCCGAGGACGGATCGCCGCGCCAGTCGGCGCCCAGCTTGTCGATTTCATCCAGCAGGAACAGCGGATTCGAGGTTTTTGCCTTTTTCATGCCCTGCACGACCTTGCCAGGCATGGAGCCGATATAGGTGCGACGGTGGCCACGGATTTCCGCTTCGTCGCGAACGCCGCCGAGCGACATGCGGACGAAATTTCGACCTGTGGCCTTCGCGATCGATTTGCCGAGAGAGGTTTTGCCAACGCCGGGTGGTCCGACCAGGCAAAGAATGGGGCCTCGGAGTTTCGGGCTGCGCGACTGCACCGCCAGATATTCGACAATTCGCTCCTTGATCTTCTCCAGCCCGTAATGATCCGCGTTCAGGACGCGCTCCGCCTCCAGCACATCGTTCTTGATCTTGCTGCGCTTCTTCCAGGGGATGCCAAGTATCCAGTCGAGGTAGTTCCGCACAACGGTCGCCTCGGCGCTCATTGGGCTCATGCTGCGGAGCTTCTTCAGCTCGGCCAGCGCCTTTTCGCGGGCTTCCTTGCTGAGCTTGGTGGTCTTGATCTTGGCCTCGAGCTCGGCCGTCTCGTCGCGTCCGTCCTCGCCCTCGCCCAGCTCCTTCTGAATCGCCTTCAACTGTTCGTTCAGATAGTATTCGCGCTGCGTCTTCTCCATCTGCCGCTTGACGCGGTTGCGGATTTTCTTCTCGACCTGCAGGACGCCGATTTCCGATTCCATATGGTTGAAGACGCGCTCCAGGCGTTCGCCAGTGCTGTCGATTTCCAGCAATTCCTGCTTGTCTGCGATTTTCAGGCCGAGATGGCTGGCCACCGTGTCCGCGAGTTTGGAGGGGTCTTCGATCTGGTTGATCGAAACCAGGACCTCCGGGGCGATCTTCTTGTTCAGCTTGATGTACTGCTCAAATTGCGAGACGACCGTGCGGCCGAGGGCCTCGACCTCCTTGCCGTCATCCGCCTTGTCCTCGATCGGGGTGGCGAACACCTCAAAATAGTCGGACGTCTCCTTGAAGGAGACGATGCGGGCGCGCTTCACCCCCTCAACGAGCACCTTGACCGTGCCATCCGGCAGCTTCAGCAACTGCAAAATGGTGGAGACGGTGCCGACCTTGTAGATGTCTTCCGCGGCCGGGTCGTCCTGGGCGGCGTTCTTCTGGGCGACCAGAAGGATCTGTTTGTCTTCCTTCATGACGCTTTCGAGGGCCCGGACGGATTTGTCGCGGCCGACGAACAGCGGCACGATCATGTGCGGGAAGACCACGATGTCGCGCAACGGCAGGACCGCCAGCACGTCGGGGGGGGATTTCAGGCCGGTTTTATCAACTTCAGACATCTCATTCACTTCCTTAACGCTGCATCCGCCCGGATTGGCGCGGATGACGGTGCCGGATATTCCAGCCACAAATCGATATATCGGGACCGGCGCCGGTTCTCACAAGGTCAGCCGGATGCCGGACAGGCTAAGCTTCCATGCGCGCTAGTGTTTGTGGGTATTACACTAGGAGGCGTTTTCGACTCGTTCCTGGGTGTACAGGAACAGCGGTTCGGCGCGGCCTTCGGCGACCTCGCCGCTGATGACGACCTCATCGACCCGGTCCAGGCCCGGAAGGTCGAACATCGTGGTGAGCAGGATCGACTCCATGATAGAGCGCAGGCCGCGCGCGCCGGTTTTGCGCTTGATCGCCCGGGCGGCGACCACTTTCAGCGCGTCTTCCGTGAAGGTGAGCTTGACGCCCTCCATCTCGAACAGCCGGGCGTATTGCTTGACCAGGGCATTTTTCGGTTTGGTCAGGATTTCGATCAGGACGGATTCGTCGAGATCGTCGAGGGTGGCGACGACCGGCAGACGGCCGATGAATTCGGGGATCAAGCCGAATTTCAACAGATCCTCGGGTTCGACCTCGCGCAGGATCAGGCCGGTGCGACGCTCGTCCTGGCTGCGAACGTCGGCGCCGAAGCCAATGCCGGAGCCTTTGCCGCGCTGCGAGATGATTTTTTCGAGGCCGGCGAAGGCGCCACCGCAGATGAACAGAATGTTGGTGGTGTCCACCTGCAGGAACTCCTGCTGCGGGTGCTTGCGACCGCCTTGCGGCGGGACCGACGCGACGGTGCCCTCCATGATTTTCAGCAGCGCCTGCTGAACGCCTTCGCCGCTGACGTCGCGGGTGATGGACGGATTGTCAGATTTGCGGCTGATCTTATCCACCTCGTCGATATAGACGATGCCGCGCTGCGCGCGCTCGACATTGTAGTCGGCGGCCTGCAGCAGCTTCAGGATGATGTTTTCCACATCCTCGCCGACATAGCCGGCTTCGGTCAGCGTGGTCGCGTCCGCCATTGTGAACGGCACATCCAGGATTCGGGCGAGGGTTTGCGCCAGCAAAGTCTTGCCGGAACCGGTCGGGCCGACCAGCATGATGTTGGATTTGGCGATTTCGATATCGTTGTTCTTGGTGGCGTGGGACAGGCGCTTGTAGTGGTTGTGGACCGCGACGCTGAGCACTTTCTTCGCATGGGACTGGCCGATCACGTAATCATCCAGAACCTTGCAAATTTCGCGCGGTGTCGGCACGCCATCCCGCGACTTCACGAGATGGGTTTTGTGCTCCTCACGGATGATGTCCATGCACAGCTCGACGCATTCATCGCAGATGAAAACGGTAGGCCCGGCAATGAGCTTACGGACCTCATGCTGCGATTTCCCGCAAAAAGAACAGTATAACGTGTTCTTTGTGTCACTCGTTTTGCTGGTCATAACCACTCCGACAGCGCGAACATTAAGCGAGAAAGACTAGACCTCGCTGCATAACGGCACAAGCACCCGCGCTAAGGCGCATAAAATCAAGCAAATACAACAGTCTAAAGGCCGGATCACGACGCCGTAAGCAGGCGGGGCGATCAAAACCCCGCGATTTCGGCTGGCGGAGCTGAAAAATGCGATGCATTTGTGCGCCCCGCCGGCCTCGTGAGGCCGGACGCGGACGGGAATTCTATTTGCCGGTTCCCCGATCCTCGGTGGCTGTTTCGGGCTTGCCGGCGGTCGGTATCGGCTGATTTTTCACCACGTCGTCGACGATACCGAATTCCTTGGCCTCCTGTGCCGACATATAGGAGTCGCGCTCCAGCTTGCTCTCGATCGCTTCCAGCGGCTGGCCGGTATGATCGACATAGATCTGGTTCAGGCGCTTGCGCAGGTTCAGGATTTCGCGGGCCTGGATTTCAATGTCGGTGGCCTGACCCTGGGCGCCGCCGGAGGGCTGGTGCACCATCACGCGGGCGTTCGGGAGGGCGAAGCGCTTGCCCTTCTCGCCCGCGCAGAGGAGCAGGCTGCCCATCGACGCCGCCTGGCCGATGCAGACGGTGCTGACCGGACTGCGGATATACTGCATGGTGTCGTAGATCGCGAGGCCGGACGAAACAACGCCGCCGGGGCTATTGATATAAAAGGAAATATCCTTGTTCGGGTTCTCGCTCTCCAGAAACAGCAACTGGGCGCAGATCAGCGCGCTGACCTGGTCGTAGACCTGACCGGTTAGAAAGATGATCCGTTCCTTCAGGAGCCGGGAGTAGATATCGTATGAGCGTTCGCCGCGCGCGGTCTGCTCGACAACCATCGGCACCAGGTTGTTGTTGTAGATTTCGACCGGATCCCTGTCCCACATATTGGAATGTCCTTATCAGATAACCGACTGCCCCGGAGACGCGCCGCGCCATGGAGGCCGCGGAACGGCCGGAAGAGCCGTCATGATCCTAACGTAGTCGATTAGTGGCGGGCGTCTAGTCCTCGGGGTCGGCGGCCAACTCCTCGGGCGTCACCGTCACCTCTTCCAGAGTGACGCGGCCGAGCAGATAGTCGACCACTTTATCCTCGAAGATCGGGCCGCGGAAGCGCTCGATCGCCTTCGGGTTCTTTTTGAAGAACTCGACCACCTGCATCGCCTGGTCGCGGTATTTCATCGCCTCGTTGAACATCGCGCGCTGCAAATCCTGCTCGGATACCGTGATGTTGTTGGCGCGGCCGATTTCCGCGACCAACAGGCCAAGCCGCACGCGGCGGTCCGCGATCGCCATGTATTCGGCGCGCAGGGTGTCTTCGTCCTTGGCGGCGTCTTCCGGGTCGGCGCGGCCGGCGGCCTTTTCCTGTTCGACCTGCCGCCAGATTTCCGCGAATTCGGCGTCCACCAGGGAGGCCGGGGCGGTGAACTGGGCACGCTCGGCCAGCGCATCCAGGAGGGCGCGCTTCAGCTTCATGCGGGACATCTGTTCGTATTCGCGGCCCAGCTGCTCGGAGATGTTCTTGCGCAGATCCTCGACGGAGGTGAGGCCGAGGGATTTCGCAAATTCCTCGTCAATCTCGGGCTGTTTGGGCACGCTAAGCGATTTGGCGGTGATTTCGAATTCGGCGTCCTTACCGGCGAGCTCCTTGGCGCCGTATTCGGCCGGGAACTGCACGTTGATCGTGCGGGTTTCGCCTGGTGAGAGGCCTTCCAACTGCTCGGCGAAGCCGGGGATAAAGCCATCCCCGGCGACGGTGACGCCGACATCGGTTGCCGTGCCGCCCTGGAAGGCTTCGCCGGCAATCCGGCCGATGAAATCGACGGTCAGGCGCTCGCCCTTGGCGGCCGGGCGGGGGTCTGCGACCGGCTCAAAAGTCTGGCGTTGGGCGGTGATACGGGCGAGGGCCTCGTCGATCGCGCTGTCCGAGACGGTGGCGACCGGCTTGTTCAAGGTAATGTCCACGAGGCCGGGGATGGTGATATCCGGCAACAGCTCAAGTTCCATCTTGAATTCGAGGTCGCTGCCCTGGCCGGGCTTGGTAACTTCGAGTTTCGGGGTCATCGCCGGGCGCAGACCGCGCTCCGCCAGAAGGCGGTCCGACGCGTCGTTGAGCGCCCCCTCCGCCACTTCCGCCGCCACGGCGTCCCCGAAGCGCTTGCGCACCATCGACATCGGCACTTTGCCGGGCCGGAACCCAGGCATCTGCATGGTGCGCGACAGCTCCGTCAGTCGCTTTTCGCGCTTCGCGGCGAGCTCCGGCTCGGGAACGACGATGGTGAAGCCGCGCTTCAGCCCTTCAGAGAGAGTTTCAGTGACATGCATGAACGAAATAACCCCAAAAACAGCCGATTCTGGTGCGGGCGGAGGGACTTGAACCCCCATGACTTGCGCCACCAGAACCTAAATCTGGCGTGTCTACCAGTTTCACCACGCCCGCGAACCACCAATCCAAGCGGCGCCGTCTAGCGCGAAGCGTGGCACTCCACAAGCGTTCGGGGCAGAGGGCGGCCGGTGCCGCGGCGATGGCAATTGTTGAGGGCCGCGACGGTTTGTGGTCCCTTGGCGCCATGAAGGCGACACGGCTGTTGATCGTTGGCAGGGTTCAGGGTGTCGGCTTCCGGGATTGGCTGACCGGCGAGGCGCGGCGACTTCAGGTTTCCGGCTGGGTCCGGAATGTCGGGCACGATCAGGTCGAGGCGCTGTTGGCAGGCGAGGTGAGTGCGGTCGAGGAGTGCCTGCGGGCGTGCCGGCGCGGGCCGCCGGCGGCGATGGTGGAATCGATCACAGACAGTATCGCGGAGCCGCCGGCCGAACCGGGATTTGTCAAACGGCCCTCCGTTCCGGCATTGTAGCGTCAGTGAAGTGGAAGTGAAGGAGAGGCCGGATGACGACGAATCAGGAGTTGATGCGGCGGCGGGAAGCGGCGGTGCCGCGTGGCGTTGGAAGCGCGCATCCGGTGTTTGCGGCGCATGCGGAGAATGCCGAGCTGTGGGACGTCGAAGGCAAACGCTATATCGACTTTGCTGGCGGGATCGCGGTGCTGAATACCGGCCATCGACATCCAAAGGTGATGGCGGCGGTCGCCGAACAGCTTTCGCATTTCACCCACACCTGCTTCCAGGTCTCGCCCTATGAGAGCTACATCGCGCTCGCCGAGCGGCTGAATACCATGGCGCCGATCGACGGGCCGGCGAAGACGATTTTTTTCACAACCGGCAGCGAGGCGCTGGAGAACGCCGTGAAAATCGCGCGCGCGGCGACCGGGCGGTCCGGGATCATCACTTTCGCCGGCGGCTATCACGGCCGGACGATGATGACGATGGCGATGACCGGCAAGGTGCTGCCTTACAAGAAGAAGTTCGCGCCGATGCCGGCGGAGATCTACCACGTGCCGTTTCCGCACGCGCCGTTTGGCGTGACGGTGCAGGACAGTTTGCGGGCGATCGATATGCTGTTCCGCGCCGATATCGAGCCGGAGCGGACCGCGGCGATCGTGCTGGAGCCAGTGCAGGGCGAAGGCGGGTTTATTCAGGCACCGACGGAATTGCTGGAGGCGCTGCGCAAATTGTGCGACCGGCATGGGATATTGCTGGTAGCGGATGAGGTGCAGACCGGGTTTGCGCGGACCGGAAAGATGTTCGGGATTGAGCATTCCGGGGTGAAGCCGGACATCATGACGGTGGCGAAGTCGCTGGCGGGCGGGTTTCCGCTCTCCGGGGTGATCGGGCGGGCCGATATCATGGATGCGGCGGAGCCGGGCGGGCTGGGCGGGACCTATGCCGGATCGCCGATTGCCTGCGCCGCGGCGCTGGCGGTGCTGGATGTGATCGAGGAGGAAAAGCTGATCGACCGGGCGAATGCGATCGGCGAGCGGATGAAAGCGCGTTTGGAAGCCATTTCCATGCGCAACAACACGATTCCGATCGCGGCGATCCGCGGGCCGGGGGCGATGACGGCGTTCGACGTGGTGACGACACGGGGGACCGACGAGCCGGACCCGGATACGACGAAGCGGATCTTGACGAAGGCGCGGGAGCACGGGCTGATTCTGCTGTCCTGCGGCGTGTATGGGAACGCGATCCGGCTGCTGGTGCCGCTGACCGCGTCCGACGCGCTGATCGACGAGGGCATGGACGTTCTGGAGTTGGCGCTGGCTGCTTAGAGCATGATGAGTTTTCACTCATCACGCTCTAGCCATAATTTGTCGAGCAATTTCATGGCTCAGCCGGTCGCGTCGTGCGAGGCACGCCTTTGCGTGACGCGACTCGTCTTTAAGCCATATTGCTCTAATAAAAAAGTAAGGTCATCAGCAGGTAGATCGGCGTCAGGACCACGATCATGATGCCGGCATAGGCGAAGAAGCCTGGCATGCGGACGCCGCGGCGGCTGGCGATGGCGCGAATCATCAAGTTTGGCGCGTTGCCGAGATAGGTGACCGGGCCGAAGAACACCGAGCCGGCGGAGAGGGCGGCGAGCAACCGGGACGGCGGGGCGGCAAGTTGCGCGGCGTGACCGCCGGCCGCCTGGAAGAAGATCAGATAGGTGGGGGCGGCGTCGAGCACCGCTGAGGCGATGCCGGAGGCCCAGAACCACAGGGCCGGCTGCTGCGGCAATTTGGCCTGTTGAAGCAGGAGAAAGACCGGCTCGATGGTCGCGAAGATCGCGAAGAACAGGATCACGATCTCTCGCATGGCGCTCCAGGCGAAGCGGTTGTGCTGGCGGATCGCGCGCGGCGTGAAAATCTCAGACAGGATTGCGCCGAGGGCGGCAATTAAGGTGACGGCGAGCTGCTCGCCTGGGATTCTGGCGCTGAGGATGTCGACGGTGCCTGGATGCCAGACACCTTCGGCGGGTATTGCGAGCATGAGAAGCAGGAGCAGGCCGATGTTGAGGGCCCCGCGGATGCGAAGCTTTTGACGTTTTGGCAGGGCTTCGCGGCGGGCGAAGCGGATGTCAAGCAGTAAGGTCAGTCCGAGGATAGGCACGGCGAGGACCAGCAGCGGCAGAAAAAGATGGATGGCGGGCCAAAAAAAGGGAACGCCGCGAAGAAAGCCGACCAGCAGCGGCGGGTCGCCGAGCGGGGAGAGGGCGCCGCCGCAATTGCCGGCGAGGATGATGAAGGCGAGAACCAGATGGCGCTTTTCGAACCGGTGGCCGTTGGTGGCCAGGAGCGGGTGGATGAGGACCAAAGCGGCGCCGATGGTGCCCATGAGCGAAGCCAGGAACGTGCCGATCACGAGGAGTAGAAGATTGCCGGCGGGGCGGCCCCAGGGACCGCCGGTGATCGCGATGCCGCCGCCGATCGCATAGAGCGCCAGCAGCAGGACGATGAAGGGCAGAAATTGGCTGATTGTTACCTGCCAGAGCGCCAGAATGGCCTCCTGGGTGCCGGAAGCGGCGATTTGCAGGGCCAGGCCGAAGGCGACCCATGCGCCGATGATCTCCAGCATGCGTCGATGCCAGACCCGCGGCGCCAGCGCCGGAAACAGGGCGAAACTGAGCAGCACGCCGATGAATGGCGTGGCGAGGCTTAGTTGCCCCATCAGCACAAGCCCGATACTAGAGCAACGATCAACCGCGTGGCTCGGCCGGGTTTTCCGGACGCCCTGGCGTCCGGCCGGTGGCTATGACGGGGATATTAGCTGGGGGCCGTGCTTTTATGGATATGTCTGGCGAGAGGCTGATCGACGCGCCGAAGGAGAAGGTCTGGGCGGCCCTGAACGATCCGGAAATTCTGAAAGCCTGTATTCCGGGCTGCGAAACCATCGAAAAGCTGTCGGATACCGAACTGAAAGCGACCGCCTCGGTCAAGCTTGGGCCGATTTCGGCGCGGTTCAGCGGCAAGGTCTTGCTCTCCGATCTCGATCCGCCGAACGGATACACGATTTCCGGCGAGGGCCAAGGCGGGGTAGCCGGGTTTGCGAAGGGCGGGGCCAAGGTGAACCTGCTGGACGAAGCGGACGGCACGAAGCTGATGTACGAGGTTAGCGCGCAAATCGGCGGGAAGATGGCGCAATTGGGGGCGCGGCTGATCGATTCGACCGCCAAGCAATATGCCGAGACGTTTTTCACGAAGTTTGCCGCGATTGTGGCGCCGCCGGCGCCGGTGGTGGAAGCCGCCCCGGAAGCGGCGGCGGAGTCGGTGCTGCATATCGCGCATGAGGACCATGACCACGATCCGACCAATCCGCATTATTTCGGGCTGCCGATCGGCGTGATCATCGCCGCCGGCGTCGCCGCCATTGCGGTGGCGGCGACATTGCTTAAGTTTTTTGGATGATTGAACCGGCGATGGAGGCGACGGGCGCTTTGTTGGCCGCGCAGGGCTACATCGCCGATCGCGCCTTGGTAACCACAGTGCACCTGGCGCTGGCGATGCGACGGCCGCTGTTTTTGGAGGGCGAGCCGGGGACGGGCAAGACGGAAATCGCGCGGGTTCTGGCGGCGGGTCTGGGCCGGCGGCTGGTGCGGCTGCAGTGCTATGACGGGCTGGATCTGGCGGCGGCAGCCTACGAGTGGGATTACGCACGGCAGTTGATGGCCATCCGAATGAACGAAATGGGCGGGGATGCGCCGGCGGTTCGGCGAGGCATCTATGATCGGGAGTTCCTGTTGGCGCGGCCGCTGCTTTCGGCGATTGATCCGGAATTGCCGCCCGCAGTGTTGCTGATCGACGAGTTGGATCGGGCGGATGAGCCGTTCGAGGCGTTTTTGCTGGAGTTGCTGGGGGAATTCCAACTGACGATCCCGCAACTGGGGACGATCAAGGCGGCGGTGCCGCCGGTGGTGGTGCTCACCTCAAACCGGACGCGCGAGGTCCATGATGCGATCCGCCGGCGCTGCCTGTATTTCTGGGTCGACTATCCGGACGCGGCACGGGAGCTGGCGATCCTACGGAGCAAGGCGCCGGAGATTCCGGAGCGGCTTTCCGCGGAAATCGTCAGCTTCGTGCAGGGTGTGCGGCAGGCGAATATATTCAAGCCGCCGGGGGTGGCGGAGACGATCGATTGGGCGGCCGCGCTGGCGGCTCTGGACCAGACGGAACTGACGGCGCCGGCGGTGGAAGACACGCTCGGGGTACTGCTGAAATACCAGGATGACATTGCGGCGGTGCGGGCCGGCGGCCTGCCGGAGCGCATTTTGCAGGCGAAGGCCCGCGCGGCGTGACGACGATGGCGGGGGCGCTCAGCCGCAACCTCGTCCAGTTTTCCCGGATTTTACGCCTGGCAGGGTTGCCGGTGGGTCCCGCGGAGACGATCGTTGCCTTACACGCCTTGAGCCATATTGATCTCGGTGAGCGAGCAGCGTTTCAGGCGACGTTGCGGGCGGTGATGGTGCACCGCCACGACCAGCAGGATTTATTTGACCAGGCGTTTGCGTTGTTCTGGCAACGGCCGGCGGCGGCCGCGCCAGGGGATGAAAGGGCGAGTGGCGGGACGATCGATGATGGGCCGGCGACACCTGGAAGCCGGCGATTGCGGGAGGCGATGTCCGCATTGCCACGCGATTCGGTCGGTGACGAGCCTGAACTGTCGCCCGACTCCGCGATGACGTTCAGTGCGCTGGAGGTCAGCCGGACGATGGATTTTGCCGCGATGAGTGCCGCCGAGATTGCCGGCGCGAAGGCCGCGATCAAGACGCTGCGACTGCCCTTGGATGCCAGGCGGACCCGGCGGTGGCGGCCGGATGGGCACGGCGAACGAATCGACCTGGCCGCGACGACGCGGCGCAGCCTGGCGACCGGCGGGGAGATTGCGGCGATTGCCCGCCGGCGCCGGTTGGTGGCGCCCCCGCCGCTGGTGGTGCTTTGCGACATTTCCGGGTCGATGTCCCGCTACGCGGAAATCATGCTGCATTTTTTGCACGGGGTTGCCAATGATCGGCAGCGTGTCGAGGTGTTCCTGTTCGGGACAAGGCTTTCGAAGGTGACGCGGCAGATGAAGCATCGCGATCCGGAGCAGTGTTTTGCGATGATCTCTTCGTTGATCCCGGATTGGTCGGGCGGCACCCGGATCGGCGAGGCGTTGGCGGCGTTCAACCGGCTTTGGTCGCGGCGGGTGCTGGGACAGGGGGCGGTGGTGCTGCTGGTAACGGATGGGCTGGACCGGGACGGAGCAAACGGGCTGGCCGAGAGCATGGCGCGGCTGCACCGATCCTGCCGGCGGCTGATCTGGCTGAACCCGTTGCTGCGCTGGGACGGATTTACGCCGGTGAACCAGGGGGCGCGGGCAATGCTGCCGTATGTTGATGAATTCCGCCCGGTGCACAATTTAAATAGTCTGAAAGACCTGATTGCAACGCTTTCAAAGCCGCCGGCGATGCGCGAGACCGTCGCGATGATGAACAGGAATGGACATGAAAGACGCTGAGGATGTGCTGGGGACCGCCGCAGAATGGCTAGAGGCGGGTGAACTGGTGGCATTGGCGACAGTGACGGAAACCTGGGGCAGCTCGCCCCGTCCCGCCGGCAGCCGAATGGCTGTGACGGCGTCGGGGCGGATTGCGGGGTCGGTGAGCGGCGGGTGCATCGAGGGCGCGGTGGCGGAAGCCGCTTTGGCGGCGCGGCAATCAGGTGAGCCGGCGCTGCTGGATTTTGGCGTGACCGACGAGATGGCCTGGGAGGTGGGGCTTGCCTGTGGCGGCAAGCTGAAAGTTTTTGTCGAGCCGCTGACGTGAAGGCAGGCACGATCAAGGCGCTGGCCGAGGCGGCGGCGGCGCGGCGGCCAGTGGCATTCGCCAAGCGGCTATCCGACGCGGCGGAGTTTTTGCTGCCGGATGGCGCGGCCGGCGAGGCGCTGAATGCGGCGGGCGCGGCGGCTTTGGCGGCCGATCGGTCCGGGACGCATGTCGTGGGCAATGAAAACTGGTTCATCGAGGCGCGCAACCCGTCGCCGCGGTTGATCCTGGTGGGCGCCGTGCACATTGCGCAGGCGCTGGCACCATTGGCGGGTGCGGTTGGGTTCGCGGTCGTGATCGTCGATCCGCGACGGGCGTTTGGGAATGAGGACCGGTTTCCGGGCGCGGAATTGGTCAATGAATGGCCGGACATGGCGCTGGAGCGGTTGCGGCCGGATGTCCGCAGTGCGGTGGTGACGCTGACGCATGATCCGAAGCTGGATGACCCAGCGCTGGACCGCGCGTTGCG
>Ga0116231_10011337_pt1 | contig 13762 bp, 11 predicted proteins | sample S1TSphgellanicum_2_FD_89695 | JGI IMG/M metagenome (GOLD analysis project Ga0116231, IMG submission 89695) | Host-associated microbial communities from peat moss isolated from Minnesota, USA - S1T2_Fd - Sphagnum magellanicum MG | ecosystem: Host-associated > Plants > Peat moss > Unclassified... | reverse complement strand
TACATCCGAATGGCACATTTTGTTGGGACTCCCGAAATGGAGTCCCGAAAGTGTCCCGGCTGGACTCCCGGAACTTTGAACAGCCATAGCTCCTCGCCCCAAACTTGGATCGGGACGAGTCCTCAATCAATGTTGTAGCTCTTGTCGAGAGCTTTCCAACGCCATGTCGCACTCTTCAAGGCGACGTCGGGAAGAGGTCGATTCCCGACTTTTAGTGGTCAGGAGTCAAACTGCCAGTTTGACTCCCGGCCCTTCTTTTGCTCATAACTTGGGCTGCAGATGTCCGAATTGCCAATGCGAGGCCATTTTCGATATTTACGTTTCAAGACCTTTTCAATGACACCAAGAACGCTTCAATGCGAGGTGTTTTGGGCCTTGTTGTCAAGCTCTAAACATTCGAGAGTCCTGGAAGACTCCCAACCTCCAACTTTTCCAAGTGTTGGGCTTCACCCCCACATTTGGCCAAAGTGGGATTGCGACATTTAACCAAGGAAAAATAAAGTTTTTGCCAAAATGTAGAGGTTTAATGAAAAATATATAAAGGTTTTGTCAAAAGGTAAAGATTTAATAAAAAATAGATGAAGATTTTGACAAAAGGTAAAAGTTTAGTTAAAAAAATATAATTTTTTTGGTAGGATGTTGAAGTTTAGCCAATATGAGATAGAGGTTTTGGTAAAAGGTAAAGGTTCATTTAAGAAGATATAAAGGTTTTGCTAAGAGGTAAAGGTTTAGCCAAGAAAAGTTGAAAGTTTGGTTGAAAATTAAAAGTTTAGTCAGGAAGATATAAAAATTTCACCTAGACATTTAGCCAAAAAGAGATAAAGGTTTTGTCAAAAGACAAAAGATAATTCAAAAAGTATAAAAGTTTGTCAAAAAGTGAAAGTTTAGCCAAGAAAAGATTTTTTTTCTTAAAGATAAAAGTTTAGCCAAAAAAAGATAAAATAGAAGCTTTACCAAAAAATAAAGGTTTGTTCAAAAACATATAATGATTTTGTCAAGAAAAAATAAATTTTTTGACAAGAGATAAAGGTTTAGCCAATTAAATATATATATATATATATCAAGAGATTCAGGTTTTATCAAAAATATATAAAGATTTTGCTAAGAGGTAGAGATTTAGCCAGGGAACGATAGAGGATAGCTAGCTAGGGTGGGTAAGTAGAGGGCTGAGAGTTAATTTATAGGTAGGGCCAAGATGTAAGTTGGCAGGGTAGCTATGTGAGAAGGGCAGATAGGTGGGAGGGTAGTATAGAGGGCAGGGTTGAAGGGGAAACATGGACCCAAAAAAATAATGATCAAAGGGCAGCAGCCAAAACAAAAGTTGACTGTGATGCAACGTGGGTTAAGGCAGGGCAAGAATCAGATGAGAAAATGCAGCCCTTCCCATGGACGGGACCGCCAACAGGACCAGATAAGGATCTCCTATGCTCCAATTGGCCTTATCCCTCCCTTCAATCGAGCGGGTCTTTTCTTGCCCGTTTGTGTCTCCACTTTTTCTAATAAGGTGGCAATTTGTGCTTCCGATCGTTTCTCGTATGTCTCAGTGTGCAGCGATAAAATAATCTAAACCGATGAAACGAAGGGTTCCCGGGTTTATACACCCGTCGCGTCTCTCTCGTCCGTCTCTTCTCTCGTCGCCTTTGGTCCTTAGCTCCCGTCGCGTTTCTCCCGTCTCCCCTCGTCCTTGCTCTTGTTTCCTCGATCTGCACACAATTCTTCTATCGGCTTTCTATGTGTGTTTTAAAGTAGCCAGCAGTTTTTGAGAATATTTTGAGTTTTGGAAAATATTTTTTGGGGTATTTTTGTTGCTTTCGCTGAAAAGAAATGGCTGCCTGTGCTGCAACTTCCAGGGTAGCAACAGGGGTCCCTTCTCTGTCCGCCGGGAGCAAGAAGGTCGTCTCAAGGGCTGTTGTGCAGGCTAGCTGCTTCGCTGGTCTCAGATCCTCTAGTAGAATCGATGGACTGAAATCGAGCAGATTACAGTCATTTTCAAGCCGAACAGCGGTTGCCAGGTCCGTGGCCAAGACAACTTGCGGCCTGGACACTCCACTCGTCATCTCTCTCAGCACCGGAGCTCTTCTGTTCCTGGGACGATTCGTATTCCTGCCTTTCCAGAGAGACAATGTAAGTGGCTGGTCTTTTCCGCCTTCCGCATTTATATATTATTTTGGCAATTGTCGTGAAGCTTGCAGTCTCGAAATGTTGATGAACCTTGCATGCAATGTAACAAGTTTGTTGCTGTGTCGACGATGTGACATGCGATTTGACCTTCGCCAAGAAATACTTTGCTACGCACGAGTTTGATTTCCTTTCCTTCACAATAATTCCATTCTTCCCGGTTCACGACAGTTACACGAGGCGGAAGCAGAAGAATTCTTTGTGGTTTGAACTAACAAAATATTGATCACGGTTTTTTTCCAGGTAGCAAGGCAAGGACTGAAAGAGCAGAATGGACAAACGCATTACGAGGCCGGCGATGACCGTGCACGAGAGGTCGTGAGTCTGTTAAGTACCTACGATCCCGCCGGTTTCACCATCGTTGATGTCCTTGCCTGGGGAGCTCTAGGCCATGCCATCGCATTCTTCATCTTAGCCACTGGCACCAATGGCTATGACCCCACATTCTAGGCGATGATCGTTGCATTCTACCAGTCGACAACACATTCCGCAGTACACTTTGAAGTGAGTTCTTATTTATCTGTATGAATGAAACTTGCTAATTCCAGTACTAACGTTGTGGCAGCACTTTGCATCTTCAGTGTATCAATATCTGCAATTGAAATCACGCCTGCTCAGACAAGAACTCGAGAGCAACTTTTTATTCTCTGATGTTTTGATCATTTTGCTCTATTATGATAAGGAAAGATCATTGATCTGAATTATATCAAATGTAGAATTACTTCAAAATCTATTTCTGAGGACTAGCTAGCTAGGTGCTTCATTGCCTTCTTGATATCACAAGTCTAATTGCAAATCAGAAATGATCATCATAAGCGGAATATTCGAATGGCTCTGCAATGGAACATTGTGCTGTATGGAAATATGGAGACATGAATCTCATTGTTAGGTATATGAATGTGACACTTTGTCAAAAATCTCTCAATGTAGGCTATGCATCAACTTTGAGCTCCCTCAAAGGTAAATGAAAAATCAATTTGAATCTTGAGCATCTCTGAAGTGGAGAGGAGAGTAAAAGAGATAGAGAAGAGACTGGTTTATGGAAGGACTTCTACCCAATCTTTGTATCTTGATTAATTTTGTTATATACATTTCAATATCGCAGATTCCGTGCATTGTATGCAATTTCGGATATATATATTTTGAACCTGTGTGATAGTATCAAACTTCAAATCTACACTAGAGTGCTACATGTTGGCCTGAATTGAGCATGCTCTGGTTGATAATAAACGATTGAAACATATGTAAAGTTAGCACTATGGCACTATTGAGACATGTAAATTAGGTAGTGTATCGACTGGAATCCACTCAGCAGGTGTTTTCCATAGCACTTGTTTGGACTGCTGAAGTGGGTTACAATCAACAGATTTGTAGCCTAATTGTCATGAATCTATTGCAACATAGTCCAATTGCTTTTTGTTATGTAAATTGCTGAAGCATGAAACTGGCATGTTAAAAGAGCCTGACTAAAATTTCAATATTGGTTTTGTCATTTTGCTTCCCATGCTTATATTGAGGTTCCTGCATGCCATAGGAACAATTGAAGTGTCTATTGGAACCAAGTCAAGTATAGGGGAAGGCCTGCTCCCTAGGGCATCCCCTAATTTGGAGGGACATAGACTCAAGGGTAGTCCAAAAATTAGGGGAGGCTTGTGGGAGCAGGCCTTCTCTGGCCTAAAGGTTTTGAAGGTCTGCATGATGCAATCAGCTGAAGGCTCCTTCAACTGATGCAGGAATCTTCCATGCAGGGAGGTGTGTTCAAATACAAAGGGAAAAACCTCAGAGTGCTTTACCAGGGGGGATGTCGTCTCCTCAGGCTCAGAAGTGACAATGCACCAGAATCAGCAGCAAGTCCAGATACTACATCTACACACTATGTAGGATGGAAAAGGCCTGGTTGCACCAAGGAATGTGGCAAGACCTTGAGGGCAAACTGTTCTGGATTACTGGCACAGGTCTACCAGGGCATGCATAACTGGTGTCTTTCATTTGTGAATATTTTATATTCCGAGATTATTTTACTTTTTGCCAAATGTAGAACTGTTAAGGTCTGTAGTGGCAGATGATGTGATTTTCTTGACCATTTTATATGACATATGCTTCCCGTGATGATCATCCATTTGTAATAGTGACCACAATGTCTGTCAAGAACAAGAGTCATTTTTAAAATTGTGGAATCTGCCATCCCCTGCTCTTAATGCCATAGAATAGCCTTGTCCAGTCTGTTGGGTGCATCACCTAGCTCACCATAAGAGGCTCTCCTTGCACATTACCCAACATAATGGCCAGGGCTTGACCGATCCATAGTCCATATTATGCAACCGGTTTTGGTGGTGGCCTATTCAGGCACTTATTGGCTATTTCCTGGGTGCAACAGGTAGCCTTCTACTAGCTTCACTCTTTGCTGATAATGACAATTTTAATACAAGTTGACAAACTGAGAACACAATTGCAATGAAAAAGCTGATTACACTTTGGAATAGGCCCTGGCAGAGCACATTACCACCTACCCAGACAGCTGATTGCCTGGCTCACCACTTTCTTGGGTGGAACCAGGTCCATTCCATAGTACAGTAAGGCAAGTGGGAGAATGGGCTCCTGGTGGCCAATTCTACTAGGGTTGCCCTACCATGCCTGGTGATTGCTTGCTTGCCGAAATCACCTATGTCTACATTGATGGCATATATATCCTCATGACAATAGCACCACTAGATATCCTATTTTCTTGGCAAAAGTTCTACTCTTTTAGGGGTCATGCAAAATTAAAATTATTACTCTATTCTACTTGTGACGAAAAGTTGAACCATCACAATAATTAGAACATGAAGTTTTGGAAGTATGGAGTAATCACTTTGCATATTTGATAAATTTTTGTGGAAATAAATGTTCATAAAATTTCTTCCAATTTTCACAAAAATAAAAAGAAATAAAAGAAAAATATACATGTGTGTGTTATCATTGTGATACATTAGGATCAAAATCAAATAGTTTAGACACTTTGTTATACAAGTGAGGTTAATAGGGGAGGGTAAAGGCCTTGGGTGAGGCCAGCCCACATTTTGAGAATGTCCCACACCCATGGGCTTCATTAACTGTAAAGCATGAGGCAAAGGTTATCATGATCACGAACCTACAAACACATATATCACAAGGCATATGAAGGGGATGGTTCTTACACTTCCGTTTCCAAGTGTGAGGGATCTTAAGCTTATCTCACACCTATTAGTAAAGATAAGACACTTCCTTCTCTTAATGAATAGGAAGAATATCTCTCTACTCTTTTCCAAGAAGGATACTCATGGATGTAAGTTGCCTTTCAAATACACTTAGGAAATTTCTCCAAATGGTTTGCAATGGAAAGAAAAGGATGCTTAAGCATGTTTGGCTATGATAAAGCTTGCTAGAACTCAACACAGCACCTTAAAAGCAACATTTAACTGCTAGAATAAATGCCAAGCCTTATGCCAAAATACATGACTGCATGCCTTTTTGCAATGCACATCCAAAATGTATTTCAAGCTCGTACACAAATGTGGGGAAAAAGAGAGGTTGCTTATTCCCTGGTTTTTTGAGGGGAAAATAAAGTAGTTTTCTCACATCTTGAATAGGTTCTAAAAATCTTTCCCCATTTTATGCTAAATAATACTTCTTGGGATGATCACAATTGATGCAACATAAAAAAAAAACTAACAAAAAAAATTGTTCATAGATGGTTTTTTTTTCTTTTCAACTTTTAAATCCATTTAACACCCACCAACTCCAACCTTGGGAAACTGAATAGTAACCAAGATCATGTTTGCTTTCAACTCTTTCTCTTCCCAAGATGGCAATAAGCCAATTGAGTGTTCTTTATCAAGCAATCCAACCTATTAGTGTGATGAGCTTTGGATGGCCTCTCTATAGGAGCAAGAAAACCAACAATTATATAGTAAATTTACATATAACTATAAAATGCCCCAAGTGAATAAAATTGGAAAGGGGAAAAAGAAGTTGGCATGTTAAAAGCTTTCATTTGTTTCATAGGAATGTGCATTCAATATTGTTACGACTAGTGTCCTTTGTGTAATTGTAAATAGTTGTTTTACACACTATTTACATTTACATGCCAAAGTTTTTACACTTGCACAATGTCGTGTAAAAAAAAGTTGTGATAAGTTTAAATCACAATGCAATATTTTCATGAAGGTATTACATTGTCATGGATCTTTGGAAATTACTGGTTGCAAAAAAATAGCATATTGCACCTCACATTTTTCATTAGTGTATGGCTTTTAAAAGAGAACATAGCAAGACCACAACACAAGCAAGATGTCAAAGTGAAACTCATTTGAAACAAGTTGATCACAATCTCACTATTTAAACTTGCAAAAATTGTAAATAAAGATGAGCAACATTGAGAACTCATCCTAAACCTTAAATCATGCTTTGCAAACACAACCACAAGAAAGGGGCTTGCAACATCACAAAGTGGTAAGAAATCAAAATTTGTTGTTGAAGCTTGTAACAATCCAAAGAGTTATAATATGAAAACAACACAACCAATTACATTTGCAAACAACCTCTTGATGAAGGGAAGTAACATGAGAAAAATCACAAGACCACAATGAATGAAACTTTGCAAAATATTATTCCTCCTTATCTAACCTTTTGTTCTTTCTTATTTATTTTCTCTTCTTTCCTCATGCTTACCATTCAAGACTTTTTCCCCTTTCCCTTTTTTTTTCCTTCTTTCTTTTATTGAACCAACTTCTTTTCAATAGTTGTTGTTTCAAACCTTGAAAAAACAAAAGAAAAAAAAGAAAAAAAATTGCATATGTTATTATGCATTTTGTTCATTTTATTTTTACACTATATTATATGGTTTTACATGGTGTGTAAAACCATATAAATGGATGTGTGTTCTCTTTCATGATTTTACTTTTACATTTATCCTATTTTACATGGGATAAAATAGTTTTTCATCTAAAATTGCATGTTCAAAATTATACTCATACACAAATGTGAATCAAAACTATGCACTTACACTTGAAATGTATAATTTTTAATATACATTTGCATTATATGTATATCAAAAATCATATATATACACAACACTAGTGGCACCAATAAGCTTCATCTTTGGTCTAATCCAAACAAAGAGACAAGTATAGTTGATGGTTTAGTCTTGGTTATATCATAACTTTAAGACATAAACAAAGCAGCGTTTATTGGCGAAATTTCGCCAAATTTTGTCCTGAAAAATATGATTTTGACCAATACAAAGGATTTTTAATGAAAAAAATGGCCCAAATTTTCCAGATTTTTAAGGAAAAAAATTCCAAATTGGTAGAATTTTATGGTAATTTCCAGTAGGTAGGCAAAAATATAGAAAGATTCTGGGTTTTTTCTAATTTCACATCTAGTATGAAGCCTAATTTGGCTAAAGCCTCTTATGGATGATCACCATTTCAGCTACATCACAAACTTGAAAAAAAAAACCCCTGAAACAAAGACTTTGAAAATTATATTTTTAGAAAATTTCATATTGTTATTGGGAGCATTTAAGACAACCCTTTTTTTATTGAAGAAATTAAAATTAAAAATTTCAAAACTAAAGTGTATTTAGGGTTTAGGGTTTAGTTTCAATCACTGGAAAAACCTCAAAAAAGATTAATCATTTGGTTTTTAGTAAGTAGCTAGAAACATAAAAGGATGAATTTTTTTTTAAAAAATCATTTTTGGTTTATAGCGAGATTTGGCTAAATCTTCCTAGGATGGTCACTACTTTGCTTACATTAGAAAAAATCCTTAAAAAGACATTTCTTAGGAGGCACAAACATTGCATGAACATACTTTCCAAGCTTTTGACCAGAGGTACTTCTTTCATGACACACTACTAGGAGTTCACAAACATTGTGGGAATGTAGGTTTGAACCTTTTGATCTCACATTTCTTTTGTGGCATACTCTATTAACTTCTTGAAGTTCAAAAATCTATTGTGTCAAAAGGTTAGTACATGGATTTGAAAATAGGAATGTAAATGCTTTCTCTCATGCACAAAGCTCTTCAACATCAAGCTTTCCTCTTGCATGTAGAGCCTTTCAATATCAAGCTTTCTCTCGCGCACAAAGCCCCATCACACACAAACTCAAGGTGAAAACAAAAAAAATGCTGCAAAATTGATGCATTTCCAAATCATCTTAGGATTGGGACAACTGCCATTACTTGATCTGTCCATAGATCTCAAAATATGCATCTATAAATTTCATTTGGTATAGAGGGGATAAGTAGCTAATCCATACAAGGCTCAATTTGACCTACCAAATAGGTATACAAATATGATATATCGAGAGTAATGGAGAGATGGTCATATAGAGAAACATTGTGTCATTAACCTAAACCCTAAACCTAGATATGCTTTCACTTATGACATATGAGTTATGTAGGAAAAGATAACTCAATAAGGTCATTGGAAAACTGATAAAGCTGATGGGAAAGTGCAATGTCCTGTTATGTAATGAGGCAGGCACCCACCCACCTCTACTATGCCTTCAAACACAGCCTCAAACATCTCTGACTGACATCACAATTGTTTGTATTTGGCTTCTGAAATCAGCTCTTTTCAAGCCTCTTTTGGATGGATACAAACTGAAGTCAACCAAGAGGATCACAACAGGAACTGAGGTGGAGAACCTATCGGCCACAGAAGCACCAACCATGCACCAGCTGTGTGTGTCTGTTGAGAATAGAGATAATTCAAAGACCATACACTACAGATCAGAACAGATTGCCTTTTTTTCCTGCACTAAAAGCTGTACTCTAATGAGACCACAATAAGTTGTTGCGTCACAAAACTGGTGATCAAAGGACCAAATGTTTTTTGTGATGATCAAAGGACTAAATGTTTTTTGTGACGATCAAAGGACCAAATGTATGTTGATGATTTTTCTTTAAATTTATGTTCTCCCGATTTGGATTATATGATGCACACCATTCCAGTCTACCCCCTACCTCTAGTCTCAAGTCTGGAATTTTTAGAGTTTGCAACAAAAAAAGAAGGGAAATGGCAATGATTCACAACCTTCAAACCCCATCCTCATTATAGTTCTTTAGCAGTCATTTTTGGGGCGAAAAATCCCTTTTTCTTAAAGAAGTTGCTAAATTTTCCTCATTTTATTTCTTTTGGGGAGCATGTCAAAATAGGTCTGTGTACTGGCTACACATTCTATGGAGTTGTACAAAAATTGTCGTCAATTAAGTTGAAATCTGCCTTGGGAGGTGAGGCACACCACGGTTACTAAACTACAAAATAGGAAAATATACACACGGATTCCTAGAGTGCATATGGGACACAATCTTTCCCTACCTTTGAAATTCTCGAGTTTGAAAAACTCCAAAATAATTTTGTAAATTTGGAAAGGGAGGTGGAAGTATGCAGCTCACACACACAAAAAACAGTAAAAGGATGATAAGGTATGGGGAATCATATTGTACAGTAGGTAAACGAGATACAATCTTATCAGCATTGAAAATTTTCAACTTTGTGATAGCGGATCATATGTCATGCTCTTTGAATGGAGGTGTGATTATACGGCATGGTATGCAGCACCCATTGTGATTCACACAAGGACAATAAGTTTGTTTAGAATATTTAAAAGTGGGTGGTTCTCATCTGTATCCTTGACAAACTGGTGGAAAATCAGATTCAAAAATGAAGGTAGAAGTCATCTGGATGGTACTTTTGTAAGGTCCCACCTCCTCCCTGTCCTCACCCCCAAAATGATACTTGAAATCACAATGACAAGAGGGAGACTTGGTTTCAAAAGTTTGCATGAAAACTTGATTGTATTTCCACCAGACTCCAAAAGTGAAGGACACCTTCCTAGTGCCGTTTGTGCCAGAAATGAAAAGCTCAACCCAAAAAGAAAAAAAAGTTGAATAATTTCACAAGCAAAAATCTGAGACCCCAGGTCTAAATTTTAAAAACCCAGAAAAACAAGTAGTTGCATCTCCCTTATGAAGTCTGAAAAGTCACCACATTAAAAAAATAATAATTAAAAATTAAAAATTAAAAAAACCCACACACACACACACACACTCAAAAAAACTCCCAACAAACCCAAAAAAAACAAGAAGCAGTTGAAAACTCTTCCTTTGATGAACTCCAAAACTCTTCCACCAAAAAGTTCAAACCCATTAAAAATTTCTCCAGCACCTTTTGGGGGTCAGGTATCAGTGTCGGGCAGTTACTAAAGACAGGAACAGACCCCCGGCGGTTATCAGGGGAGGTTCGTCATGCATGATTCATTCTCACCATTCTTCTAAACAATAAAAAGATTCATTAACCAGGCAGGACCAGCAAGTTCTTTGATTCTGATCTTCTTTCAAGAACCAGAACCAACGGTTCTCTGAAATATTTGAAGACCTGGAGCTCTATGGTTCTTTTTGAAATTTTTAATAACCGACGGTTCTCTGAAATATTTCAAAACCCAGAGCCCTGTGGTTCTTTGAAAATTCAAATAAACAGTGGTTCTCTGAAATATCTCAAGAACCAGTGCCCTGCGGTTCTTTGAAAATTCAAATAACCGCGCAATGCTGGTAGGTAGGTTATGTATGTTCAACAAGAAAGGAAAGATTGAAACAAGAACAAGAAGGAAGTAAGAGAAACCACCCAAGAATTTCAGTTCAACTGAATTGTGTCAAAAGGAGGAAGGAAAATTTTTTTTAGTAAAAATATTTTAAAAATTCACAGCTGTGGATGGAGTTATTGATCAAGATCCACAATCAGAAAATTGCCCCCATGTGCAGCGAGAATTTGCTTTTGTCTGGCACTTGCAAAAGTAGCAAGTGATGACATGAATTTGGGTGGAGAACAAGACTCGTCATGTGCCCAGAAGATTTGTCACAGGATTGAGTCGAATCCCCCAAGAGGGATTTTCAAGGGTACTTCTTGTTGCTGTGTCAGAGAATGGGTCAAGGAAGATAGGCAATCAAAAGGAATGGAATACAGAAAGCTGGAGGAGAAGAGAGAGGACAAGATGATTCACGAATTATTTGCTTCTGAAAAACTGGTGATCATGATGATGGCGACAAGTTGCAGATCCAGCCAGAAAGCTGCTGATCATGATTCTCAGCTCGGAATTATAAGGACAATGAATTTGCTCTTTGAAGAGATCTAGTTTTTTTCAGTTTTCTGAACTTTGCTCCAAGGCAGCAGCAGCAGCAGTTGCACTAAGGGAGTGAAGAAGAAATTACACTGACTCCCTTCCTACTGTTGTTCGTTCTTTCTAGTTCTGCTGAGAATTTGTGAACCTTTTTTTGTTTCTTGGGTTTTTTGGAGGGGGGAGTGTTCAACAAGTAGAATCCAGCGTGCGCTTGCTTCTAGTTTCTGCTACAATGGGTCCAGCGGTTGATGTCGTGAAGCGCACATGCAGGAGCAGTGGGGATGATGAAATGTGGCATGGTATGAATCAGTCTCTTGCCATTGCTGCTTCCGATCACGATGAAGGTAGTCTTCAAGCCGCCAGGGGATTCATGACTGCCTTCGATATGCCCAAGCTCAACACATTTGGTCAAGCGTTCAGGTTCGTAGCTCAATGAGCTTCGTCTCTATATTCATCCCAGTAATCTTCTCTGTTTGAAGAAGTACAGTAGATCGTTCTGACTGCTGAAATGCCTGGAATTACGTGGCACTGTTGTACACTGTGATCAGGAATTATGATGCTGAGAGTGAGCGTCAAGCAGGGGTGGAAGCGTTCTACCGCCAGAATCACATTCACCAGACCTTCTCATTTGTCTGTTCTCTCCACCCAATTCCTCATCTTGTCATGTGGGTTTGTCTCAGAGATAGAATTTCATCTTTCAAATGCTATTTTTCTCCAAGGATTCAGACAGATACCCTCTAGGTTGTCACACTTTGGATCACCCATCTAGCCACTGATAGCACATTGAAGCTCTGAAGGTGGTCATGAGATGTCTGGCTACTAGGAGAGAGCTTATTGAATGCTTTTGCATTGCCCAGAAACCCTGTAGCTGTCTTTGCAGCCACTCAGGATCAATGGGTAGCACAAAGATTAAGCAAATCATTTCTCCTCCACATGTAAACTGTGTATGCAGGTGCAACAGATGCGGAGCAAGCATCTACAACTGAATAAAACAGTGATGAGCATTTGGGATTGTTGCGAACTCTTGAATCAGTTTGTTGATGAGAGTGACCCCGACCTTGATGAACCACAGATTGAGCACCTTCTGCAGACAGCTGAAGCCATTCGGAAAGACCACCCTGATGAGGACTGGTTCCATCTCACAGGTCTTATTCATGGTAAGAAGTTCCTCAAATACTGCATCCACCAGTGATCTAAAACACCCCTCCCCCCCTTTCAAAGATCACAAGAATCGGATTTCTTTTGATGCCTGGATAACAGATCATGAAAACAATATGTATGCATTTGATAACTTAGTGCATTGTTGCAGATCTTGGCAAGGTCTTATTGCATCCAACATTTGGAGCTGAACCTCAATACTCAGTTGTAGGTAATATGCCATCCATCCTCTGTCCCCTAGAAAACCCCTTCTTATAATCTCTGTCTGAACTTTCCTTTTGAAACGATATTTTTTGTCTTGAGATACCTCAAAACTTTTGTGGCAATCGGGTTCTTGTTGTGAATCGTAAAGTGAATTGGCGTGTGTGACATGCAGGTGACACATTTCCAGTGGGATGTGCATTTGATCCTGCCATTGTCCATGCCGAGGTTGGTCTTCTCTTCTTACTTCATGACTCATGGTAGAAGACAAAGAAGAAATACAAGAATTTCTGCTGAAAGAATTCAATTAAGTGTCTCCCTCCCGCCTTTTTTTGGGAGGTGGATGTGCATTGTACCCACTGTTGAACAATGTGGTTTCTGGTACAACAATGGGTTTGATAGCTAAGGTTTCGGGTGCTCTCTTCTAAGCCAAATTCATGATGCTCTCAATGTAAACTTTGCAAGAGATTACCAAGAGTTGTGAAAATTGGTGGATTGTGCAGTATTTCAGGGACAACCCAGATTCTCAAAATGTCCTCTACAATAGCAAGCTGGGGATTTACAAAGAAGGTTGCGGACTGGACAATGTGATGATGTCATGGGGTCATGATGAGTACATGTACCAGGTAATAATTTGACTGTACACTGTGCTTGAAGCAAGTTCATCCTGGAGTTCTATGCTCAAATGATGAGCTCAATGTTCAACACGTGTTCCTTCAGAGCTGAAACATTATAATTGCAAATGTGTTACAACTGATTGTTGCATTGTGAAACTTCGATCTATGAGCTGGAAAGAACAATAATGCTGGTAGTTTTGGGTTGCTTTTACTAATATGGAAATGACACTAGATTGCTGATTTCCACTATTACAAAGGCTTCTTCAACTGCCCTTTGACTGCCCTTAGCTGGACTGAAAGGTTGTCACTTAGATCTGAGATTGACCTAGAATCAGAGAGTCTAGTGTTTGCCAGAGAAACATTTAGTAGAATACAAAGGGAGGTTTTGGCATCAGAAATTTTAACTGAACGATGATGGCATGATGATGGCAGGTGATGAAGAGCAACAACACCACACTGCCACCT
>Ga0116231_10011336_pt1 | contig 13763 bp, 8 predicted proteins | sample S1TSphgellanicum_2_FD_89695 | JGI IMG/M metagenome (GOLD analysis project Ga0116231, IMG submission 89695) | Host-associated microbial communities from peat moss isolated from Minnesota, USA - S1T2_Fd - Sphagnum magellanicum MG | ecosystem: Host-associated > Plants > Peat moss > Unclassified... | reverse complement strand
GGAGCTGACGGACGCATAATTCGTGATCATTCCAAAAATTGTGCGCCTTGCCACTTGCCGAACTTGGATCCTACCATCATCACGTCGACTTGGATTCCTCCACTTGATTATCCATGTCAAGTATGTCAAAGGACGGATGATGCTGATCAAATGCTACTTTGTGACAACTGTAATGGTGGATACCATCTCTTCTGCCTTAAACCGGAGCTCACTCAAGTTCCCGTCGGCAATTGGTATTGTTCATCATGTTCTCCTACAGCACCTTGATTCCTACTCAGACCATGCCACGCTTTTCCCGGCTCAGGTCTGGGGGGGGATACATGAGAATTTCATCTCAGCCTCCCTTGTGCATTGTGCATTGTGTGTGCATGAATCTCTTTGATTAGTTTCTACCTTTAATTGGTTTTAGGCTGTTTGTTTAGTAGAGTTTCCTGCGGATTCACACCTTTATGACACTGTATGTCACAACACTACACGTCACGACAGGTTTGTACCTCTTATAAAGCTAAACCAAACACCCCAACTTGTTGGAGGTTGGGGCCTAGGGGTTCTACATCATGATGTTGTTGAATGTGCTTTACAGAAGGTAAAGTGGATTGGATGACCAACCAAGCCAAAACAAGGGGAATGTCCCACCATCTTTTGAATCACAAAAACCAACAACAAAACAACGAAGAGTCAATAGATCCAATCCTATTAGCATTAGAGGCAAATGGAGCAACTAAACATTGGAGGAGGCCATGGATGTAGTTGAAAAAGAGACAACTTCATTGAAGAAGGCAAGTAAGCATTGAAACATACCATTAACCTTGGTGTTTGATCATTTGTATGGAAAAACAAGATTTAGAAAAACAAGACTAATAAGTGTACTAATATCAAAAGAAAATCAAGCTATGGTTTTTTGGGTTTTGGCTATGCAAGATGTTGGGCTATTAATAAGTGTGCAACCATTGAAGAGGAAGTGGCAGAACTCACCCAAACAAGGTCAATAGCTTTCCAAGGAAAAGTATTAGGGACCTCTTGGTGGTACTAGTTTAAGTGTAGACATCTTGAGCTCAACATTTGTTAGGTTCAAGGATTGGATATCAGTATAACTCAATGATTAATAATCTGATCATGCCAAACTTTCTACCAAAACCTGCAGTCCTTATACAATAAGCACAACTATGTTTTAAATCATATTTGGACTTCTAATGAAATAAGCATCCAAGTAGGAAAACAGTTAGGACCTAGGGTTTTGGTAAAACGAGGTTCTTAATAGGTGTATAACACCATCCCTAAGTCCAAGGAGTGGTTAACTATTAATTGTGTTGTTAATGCAATAGGGTCAACATTACAAGGGTTTTACATTTTCAAAAGAAAGAGGATATGAAATGACTATAATCAATTATGCCAACCAAGGACTTGTATGGCTATGTAGTCAAAAGCTTGCATTTTTTTTCAAAGAATTCCTCTTTTTCTTCAAGAGGTCAATATCAGGTGGAATCTTTTTAATAAATAAGCATATGTTCATCTTTAATGGCTATGGAGCCCATGTCACCCTTGAAGCAATTGAACAAGCACAAACATTTAGGTTGGATATGGTTACTTTACCTTCACATACATCCCATGCATTATAACCTTTATACTTAACTTGTTTCAAACCTTTCAAGACTACGTTTAAAAAGGAAAGAGACAACAATGATCAATAGGAACTACATTGAACCAGAAAAAATACTTTTGGTGGGATGGGTGGATAAAATACTAAACCAAGCACTCTCAAGAAAAAATATCATCTTAAAGTTCAAAAGTAAAGGGATTTGACCATTAGACCATAAAGCCATGGATGAAAGAACAAGGCCTAAAAATTTATACAAAGTAATGAATCAAATTAGAAAATAGTAAGATGATGATTATCAATCAAATCAAGAGGAGGATGGGGAAATGGAATAGGCAAAATAGAATTTTACAAAAGAACTAATCAATATAGCTTCAATTGCAAATTTACAATTCATGAATTTATGTTTAATAATATGGTTCAAGATTACCCTAGGTATTATGTGGACATGTTTATAGTTTTTATAATTGTTAACCCTAAATTAATCTCTAACAAAAACCTTGTAATCTTAAGTAGATGTGGGAATAAAATGCAAAATCCCAAAAATTCGAAAAACATTAATAGGTAACAACTTGTTGTCATTACCATGTCTCCTTGTAAGAAGGACCAATGGAAGCGAACTTAATTATTCACAGAATTATGTTATGATTTCAGAAGAATACTTGACCATTATGCAACAAAAAGCAATGGATAGGGATGCGGCAAAATAGATTAGAGAAATAAAAAGGAAGGAAAAGTAAGACAAGTAGGCTATAAAGACAATAACAACAATGAATGCAATAGAATAGGCAGTTCAAAAAAAACGTACAAAATAATAGCTAGCTACCTTCATTGTAGCTTGGTCATCTTCAACAATCAAATAAACAAGAGATAAATTTCATTGCAATTTCCAAGAGGGAATGTGAGCTCACCTTCTTGGATATGGGGGTGTGAATTTGGGTTGGATAACATATTTTCAAAAATAAGCCCAATAATAAGCTAGGGTTCAAATGTAAAAGAAGAGGGGAGTTGTAACATCTCTGCAACAATTTGATGAAACAAACAACTCAAAGGAGTACGAAGGAAGAACAAGGTCTGGTGCTTAGTGAATTAAAACAAAATAATAGAGCAATAGAGGGATAAATTGAAAACATATGTAATAATAATAATAGTTGGGGTAGTAGGGTTGAATAAAATTCTAAAAATAGAAGCTCAGTGGTTTAATGACTAATAAGAACTCCATGGTTCCAAGTTTAAGAGTAGTAGTTAAGGATCATTAGAAATTCAAGAGGTTTAATCCATTGGGAAGAGGATTAATTGTAGGAACACTAGGAGAAGACCAAGGAAAGGAGTAACACCAAGAAGAGGATCAATTGTAAGAACACTAGGAAAGGACCAAAGAAAGGAGTAACATTAAAAGGAGATGAACAACACTAGGAAGAGGTCCAAGAATAGGAGAGGACCATCACAAACATAAGAAAGAGGGGGGTGACACGTTCCCAAGTCCCCAAGTTAACCCCATGTTGGGCTAACTCACTCAAGTTGCGGAATTTTTGGGATTCGGGGCACGCTCTCGCTTCCAGCACTAAAGGGGGTGAAAGGGGCGTGCTGAAAGCTCCGAGATAGACTAGGAAGAGGGATAAGCTTACTCAATTATGCAGTCTTGCATCCAAATCCAACCAACAAGTTGATTATAACTCATTCTGCACCTTTTTGGTGTTGAGACAAGCCACGGGCTAACTTGGACTCACTTGATTCACCACGGCCCGGACTCAGGGGAAGCCACCACCTTCCCCCATATAGTATTCTCTGTAGCTCTCCACTGCACCTACATCCAAATGGTTCTTTTTCCCGGGACTCCCAAAGTGGAGTCTCGAAATTATCCCGGTTTGGACTCCTGGGACTTTGGGCGCTCATAACTCCTCACCCCAAACTCGGATCGGGACGAGGTCTAAACCAAAGTTGTAGCTCTCTTTGAGAGCTTTTTAATGGTTTGTCACACTTTACTTGCACGCACCGAAATCGGGTCGATTCCCGACTTTTACTGGTTGGGAGTCAAACTGCCAATTTGACTCTCGGCCCTTCTTTCAACCATAACTTGTGCTGCAGATGTCCAAATGGCTCATGCGAGGCCATTTTGGACATCTACACTTCAAGAACTTTCCAATGGTATAAAAAACGCCTCAATGTAAGGTGTTTTGACGCCTGTAATCGCTCTCTGAGTTTTTGGGAGTCCCGGAGGACTCCCAAGTCCCATTTTCGGGAGTGTGAGTGGCAACCTCACAACTCCCTCAAAGTGGGGTTGCGACAAGGGGTCCAATTCATCAAGAGCAACATTGAGAGGAGATGAACAATAACAAAAAAAAGACTAGCACCAGGAAGAGGACCATCATGAACACAAGAGAGAATGGGGGGGTTTGAATCATCAAGAGTAGCACTAGGAGGAAATGAAGAACACTAGGAAGAAGACTAGCACTAGGAAGAGGACCATTACGAATGCTAAGCGGGGGGTGGGGGGGTTCGATTCATTTGGAACTGCACCAAGGAGAGGAATAACACCAAGAGAAGCTCAAGAACACTAAGAAGAGGACTAACATTAAGAACATACATGGAAAAGATCAAGAACATTAGGAAGAGGAGAGGAGTAGCACTGGGAGAGGACCATTACAAACGCCACTAAAACACCAAGAAATTTCAATCTACCTAGGAGGACAACTTCGATCATGAACACGAGACCACAAATTGCACAAGCACTTACAACAACAAAACACTTGGAATTACTATGGATTTTCACAAACTTGGGAAGTTCAATTGCACCAACTTGTACCCAAATAGGGTATGCCTTTAGCATGCTTTGAGCATGTGTCCATGAATGATAACAAAACTCAAGAGAGACCATAGAGAAAAGCTGAGTAGGAGAATTTCAACAAGGAGAACATTTAACATGCTCAAAGCACACGTCCATGAGCAATGGTGTAACTCAAGAGAAACTAGAAAGAGGATTTTCGTTCTACTTGAACAACAACAGAAGTAGGAAAGGAGAGGGAATGGGAGGAGAGAGGAAAGGAAAGGGGGAAAGGGTCCAGGGTTTGGAGCAATGCCATGCGGGGGAACATTCAAATTTTAGGGTTTAACATACCTTTAAGGTATTGATCACCAAACAAAATGTTGCCTTATTTTTAGTGTTGATCTCAACCATAAGGTGTTTGTTGTTTTGAAGGATGATGATCAGTTTGAAGATGAAAGTGTTTGATGATGGCATGGATTGGTGACATGTGTCAAAATTTATATGTGCATTTTCTGGCTTTGCATAGCTTAAAGATAGGTCTAGAAGCTAATTGGTAAAATTTGGTTTTGAGGCAATGAGGCCAAAAGCTACCAAAAGCCATATCTTTTGCATCTATAGTCCAAATCCAGCAATCTAAAGGGCAGTAGGTGTGCAATAATCTCTTCTACAATCTATCTTTGGACCCCAGAGGCAACCAAGTTCTGGTTCGATCAGATGGTTTGTCTGAGTTTTTAAGTGTACTATGACCGGCCTCTCTACCCTACCAGCTACACTCCTTAATTCCTCTCCTTAACTCAGTGGCTAAATCAGCTTGATTCCAGAACTGCACCTATGTTTTGAAATGCACTATTTAAGTGCTCATTTGTAGTAGCAGCAGCTACACCCACATGTTCAACCAGTATAGTTCTAGCTGTAAGGAAATCACAAGGGAACTCTGCTTCAATTGCCCAAGATGAGTGACATTTCAGCAAAAGTGTAAAAAATAAAGTTGGATTGAAGTCTAATAGGTAAATGCTTCACAAGAAAGGGAATCCCAAGTGAAATGCGAGGAAAAAGTTCCAGAGAACAAGCTGCCTTGCAGAAACACTCCCTGGCCCTTCATGTGCCTTAAGAAATTCCCTGCTTTGGTGGACCACTATGTATATAATTCCACACAAAATGGGCACTGTACTTCATTCCTTCCTGCATTATGGTGGTGTAGCAAGACAAATCTGTTCGCATGACAAAAGAGACCCTTACCTTGACTTTTGTAATTGAATTTGAAGAGAGGAAAATCAAGGTGTGCATATACCTCTCAGCATCAGTATGTTCTGATCAGATACATCCAACTGCACACCTATGATTCTGCTCGGCCCATCACATACATCTGCAACATCCAAATTCCCAAATCAACTCTTCACAAGATACTGCTGTAGCACAAATCCATGTACTGAGAGAGTTCCACAAACTCCGGTTGTCAGTAGGAGCTAGATATGGTGGTGTGACAAATCATAGTACTATGCAGTGATGTGGGTGTTGCAATTGAAAACACCAGATCAAATTTAAGAGTTTCATAAATGAAATGTGAGAATGTCATTCCTCAGGAGGAGCTGTCAGCTGACATACATGGCAGCATGTGCACATGGTGTTGTACTCTTTGAGTTGATGAGAAAGCAGGACTTAGAGACTTGACAAGCAAAGGAAAGGTACCAAGTTCTATAAGCCCAACACGAGGGAGTATACAGACATGTTTGAGCTTTGTTGCATTAGACCCTTCTGAGTGCAACCTCACCAAAAGCTTCAGGGTCTGGTGACCTCAACCCATAACTGTTGACAGGGAACATGGAATTGATAGACTTTCCTGAGTTTCTTCCCCATGATGGATCTTGGCAATTCTTCAGTGGCAGTAGAGCAATTTGGCAATCTATATACTACAAGCAGGTTAAACATGAAGGCTCTCAAAGGCAATACAATACAGAGCTTGTGAGAATCATTGCAAGAAGAGGCAGCTGCAGTGCTGCCAAGAACAGACATGTAGAAGCACAGATAGAAGAACAACGCCAGCATTATACTGAAAAGGAATGGGCTGAGACTGAAAGAGAGATCATTTTAGTGTGGGCCATTGCAGAGGCGGCTGAGGGATGAGCATATAAGGGCCAAGGCAGCTGAAGATATAAAAACTGCAGAATGCTGATTGAGAGTTGGCATATGGACAAGGAGAAGTGAGTTGCTGCAATTGATAGCACGCAAATTCTGGTTGTTTCATCTGGAAAGATGTGATGTAGAGCTAGGGTTAAGATGTGGTATGTCATGTGCAATGATGGTGGTCTGAGGGGCTATCCTTATGGATTGGGTTAAGCTTGTGGTTGCAGTTGGAGGAGCAACACTACTACTTGCAGCTGGAGTCAATATTACAGGGTGAACTTCATGCTTCTGGCTCTCTCCAGCTCTTGATGCAAACTCAACTGATTCCAGTTGCAATGATTTTGCTCCTAAAGTTCTCTCTTGTTTCTCTCCATTTTCTAGTTTGGTTTTTCTTTCTCTTTTCCTTTTTGGGTACCTCTTTCTTCCTGGTTTCTGTGGTCTTCTCCTTCTCTTTTAGGTTTTGTTGAGGTAGCCAGCATCAATACTGATTCTTGCTGTTTACTACTGGTCTTGTGACAGAAACTCACTGGTAGTTGGAAACAAGCATGAGTGAGGTCCACCAGAGTGCATTGAATGCATTGCTCTATTGAACTACCAGTAATCAATCGTGAGACATTTTCTTAGTTCTAGCCACAAACTGGCCATGTGATCATCTGGACTCAGCAATGAGTGTATTGATGAAGTTCTGGAATTTCCACTACTATGGAGTGGAACTCTTGAAGCTTCTCAATCTGTATTTGAACAAAATACATTGCCCATGCTGGAAATTTTTTCCATCAGTGCTGGAAAATTCAGATGCGAGGTCAGCAAGACATGCTTGAAATTAAGGGGATTACTGATGCGGTTCTTCAGGAGGTTCCCTGCAACAAGGGTTCTTGGGGTTGTGAAATTTCAAAGATGATGGCCAATGTTGAGCTCATTTCCTCTTACTTGGTTGCATCAGATCATGTAAGGTAATGCCTGGATATTCTTGTTGCAAAGTGTGTGTTTGGGTCTGAACTTGCACAGTTGGGGAATGTGGGAATCATTGTGCCAAAGTGAAATTGACACACATAATTCTAGATGCAGCTGACGGTACAATGTGTTGTTGAAAAGCTTTCTGTCATAGCAGGGGGATGTTATCTGATTGTCACATCTAATGAATCTCGATGCAGTGCAAGGTTTTTGTGTTGTATCCTTTCTATGCTGAAAGAGAGTTCAGCTGGTGGATTGAGTTGAGGTTGATAAGCTCAACATTGGCACTGCATATATGAGAGAAAAGGAAAACTTGGCTCTTCCAATAACTCAGGATTGTTGTGGACACGGTCAGTAATACCCTGCCTGCATCATGATCCTTCCTGAAACAAGTGTGAGAAACATAGGATTTACAAAGAATACCTTCATGATTGGAGTCTTTCATATCATAGCTATCCTCTGTCACAGTCTCTTGCATTCTTGTGACACAAAACTTTGCATTGTTCAGAAGTAAGTTCTAGAGCAATATGAGGAGCAAAGCTGGTCCAAATGGATGTTAAAGTCATGAGTATACTAAAGGTGCATTCACACTTGGTGTTAAGGACTTTAGTGTTGAGTCCCATAACACCCACTATAACAAAAGGTGTCTCTATACGCCGAGTGATTTCACTGGATTTTGAGTGAATTCACTGGTTGGTTGTAGTGAACAGGACCAGTGAAAAAGTACTAAATTCACTAGTCTAGTGAATAGGGACTAGTGAACTGCACCCACATTTTGTGGTAGTGACCATGTTAGTCATTTAGGACTTACACCTACTTACCACCAACATTTTATGTTAACATTTGTTTAACATTAAGCTATTGCCCATTTAACATTGGGTGCCACCTAGGATGCCACCTAGATTTTCATTTAACATTGATTTTACATCAATGTGAATGCACCATAAGAGGTGTAGACTATTTTTCCCCCTATGATGGTGGGTATCACAAGGAAAAAAAGGCACATGGTGTTTACATTATGTGATGCCCTTGGTTGTGGGCCTTATTAGCATTAGGCCTATTTCAGCTCCACCTCACATGGGCCCTTATTCTAATAACGCCCACAACTTTGGGTGTTACCCAACTACTACATAACTTGTCCATTTTGTAGTCTTGTTGCATTGGATTTTTTGTCAAAACAGACCTCAAACAATTTTGGGACAAGTTAAAAAAAACCAATCATTTAAGACAAGTAAGTGTTAGTAAAATGAACAAATGTAAGATAACTAAACATTAGCACAGTGTCACATTAGCATGTTCAATATGACTAACTATGTGACTAAATGCAATGATGTGTCATGTCCTTTCTAATAAATTGTGTGAATGAAGTAATGATATAACATGTTCATTATGACTAAATATGTGATTAAATGTGATTTTTTATACAATAATTATAATATATATAATATTTCTAAAATATATATTTTCAATGTATCAATTCCCTTTTTGGATTATATTCAAATCAAATAATCTTTTGATTCAATTTTTTTTTGGGAAGTTAAACCTTGCAATAGGTTCAACCTAGAAAACTTGAACATTTTAAGATGTGACATTGAGGGGTAAAGCCCTTGCTTATATACTTTCAAAATGAGATTAATGACCAAAAAATACGCGATATATTTTTTCAAGGAACAACTTGATCACATGAAGTTTTCAATTTATTAGACCTACCACCAAACACTTAAGACTAAGATTTACAAATTTTCGTTCATTGCTCTATTGCTTCTAAGCTTTTAAAAGATTTTGTAGTTCTCCACTTGGCACATCCTATGGTACAAAAAATCTTGAAATCAATGAAGAAATGAGCAAGTTATGCCCTTTGAAAATGAAAAGGGCGATTTGCAAAAACTAAACATAATAGTTCAATTTGTGTTTTTGAGTTTAAACTCTTTATATGTTGCTCCATTGCTTTTGACATTCAAACAAACTTTGTAGTTCTTTTCTTGGTGTGTCCAATATTATAAAAGTTTCTCAATTTGATAAAAAAATTGAGAAAGATATGTTCATTGAAAGTGAAAGGTGATTCCAGCACAAATTAACAACTTAAAAATTTAGTTCCCTTTTTTGAGCTTTTGTTCTTTGTACATTGTCCCATTGTTTTTCATGTTTAAAAACATTTTGTAGTTCTCCTCTTGAGAAATCCAAAGGTGAAAAAAATTCTTAATTTGATAAAGGAATGAACAAGTTATGATCATTGAAATTGAAGGGGGTGATTTGCAGAAATTGACCACATGTGTCTAGTTTATGATTTTGACTTTAAACTCTTTCTACATTTTTTTTTTGATTGTACACTTCAAAGAAAACCCCTCTTTTTGCAACTACGTTTTCAACTACTGTTCAACTATAAACCAAATCAAAAACTACAAATATAGTTGTAATTTATTTTTTGCAACTACTAACTAGTAATGTCGAAAAGTACAAATCAAGAGTGAAATTATAGTTGAAAGTGTGTGCCACATGTCAACACCACAACAATAGCCACTATGTGCCATTATTTACCAATTTAGTTGAAAATTGTTCTACCAATATAGTTGAAGGATGTTGTCAATTACATTCGACTGATGGATGAATTTCATCTACTAACTAAGCATGACATCAGCTAAAAATATAATTACAATTTCAACTAGGTTGCAACTATGTAAGTTGAACATTTCGACTATGTTGTAGCTATGTAAATTGAACATTTGGCTAGTGGTTTGGTGACACGTGACACACTAACAATATTAACATGTGGCACATTCATAAAATGTGGGATCAACACATAGTTAAATGACACGTGGCATGTTCACAAATCTTGGGTTCAACAAATAGTTAAATGACACGTGGCACATCCACATCAAAAGTTTAAGCCACATGGTGCTTAAGAATAGGTTGGGTTTAAACTTAGGCACCTAGGTTAAACCTAAACATAGGCCATTTAATCTAGGCTTAAGTTAGGGTTAGATTTAAACACCTATGTTAGGCCTAGACCTAAATCACATGGTAATTAATAAATGAAGTCCTATTTCATTTGGTTTAGCCTTTAAAGTTGAACCTTTTTTATTGGCTCATCCCAAATGGCTATTACATTTTCATGTTTATTGTGTTCTCCAATAATCCTAGTGCATTCTTTTATATAGTTTGGATTCATGGAATGGAAACGAAACAATATGGGATAAAAGTTTTAGTTGTAACTTAAGGAAAACACACCTATCACCGAACATTTAATGATATTGGATCATTATAACTCTCTTGTCCGTGGTCTATTCCTATTGAAACTTAAAGCAATTTTGTAATCCTCCATTTGGTGTATCCAAATTTGTAAAAAATGTTATAATCTAATGGAAAATGAGCAAGATATGACCTTTTAAAGTGAAGGGGGTTGTGCTTTGGGTTTTTTCATAAGTGTCCAGTATGATTTTGAAGCTTCAGCTCTTCAACTATTATTTTTTTGATTTTTGATTTTAAACAAGTTTTATAGATTTTGAGATAGCGCATTTGTAGCCTTTGAAATTGTTCAAAATGAATGAGAAATGAGCAAGATATAGTTGTTAGAAGTGAAGGGGGTCTAGAAATAAAATTTGAGATAGAATATCATTCTTTCTCTTTCTGCGTTCTCTACTTTGTTCCTTTGCTTTTGAGATTGAAAGAACATTTGTAGCTCTCTATTTGCACTTCCAATGACATAAAAAACGTTCAATTTGGTGTTGAAATGAGGGAAAACTTGAAAGTGTTCAGTGATAGAGTATCATTTGTTGTCTACCCTAGTTGTAACCCAATTGCAATTTAATTGCAACTCAAATAGTTGTAATCTAGTTGTACAAGTTAGTTTAAACTTAATTAGGCTTGGACCTAAACTAATAATCTACCTAGCCTAGGTCTAATTACTTACCTTAATTACTTATAGTAATTATTCATCAACTATTTTTAACTATATAGTTGTATAATTAAACAATGAAACATATTATCTTCATTTATTAAATAATACGGTGATTAGGTTTTTTTGAAAAATCAGCAATTAAATTTATTTATTTATTAAATAATTAATTATCACTGAACTTTTTTTAAATTCAAGATTCATTATAAATTTTTATTAACATTTGATAAAACAAAGAATTATTTCAAATATAAATATTCAATAATAGATTTTATATGATATTTTAATTAAAATAGTCATTATAATGTTGTGATAATTAATAATTGACTACAATTACAACAATAACATTAATAATAATATTGTAGTTAGTAATTAGGTCAGGTTAGTTATTTAATTATTTTTATTCATATTTTTATCTAACTTGTTGGAACTATTAAATGACCTATTAAATAAGAAGAAATATTTTATAGTATAGTAGTGTTAAATAAAAATAATTTCTGAAATTATATGATAATTTATTAAATATATTTAATAATTATTCTAAAAATTATTATAATTTAATCATAAATAAATAAATAAATAATTTTAATAGATGAAAAAATTACACATTTATTGAACATATTAAAAAAAAAACCTAAATATCCTTACTTGATATGTTGTAAACTAAAATTGAATTTACATAGAAATTATAAATTATGCATGTATTGAACATACACATTATTAAGTTGATTTATATTTCAGAATTTATTTAAAATTTATTTTCAAATTAAAGTGTAATATTTATATGCACAAAAAAATTCATCATACATGATCATTCATGGACACAAAAAACATTTACATGTACTTTAATAATTTATGAATCTTTATTGCAAATTTTAAAATATTTTAAGACATCATACGTATAAAAATGGATAAACATTAAAGTTCAAAAAATTATGAATTATGTATCATTACTTGATTTGTTGTAAATTAACATTTGATTTAAAAATAAATAAAAATTACATATATTGAACTTACATTATTACAAACTCATATTTCAAAATTTCCTTAAATTTTATTTTGAAATTAAATTTTTATATTCATATGCACAAATGTCTTTTACATCATACATAAACATTCATTTCCACAAATAGAATTTACATGTAGTTTAATGTTTAATGAATTTTTATTGCAATTTAAAGAAAATATTGAGATATCATGTCTAAAAAGATTAATAAACATTAAAGTTCCACAATAAATATTAATTATGTATCATTGATATGTTGTAAACTAAAATCTAATTTACACATAAATAATAATTAGGTGTATTGAACATGCACATTATTATAAATTTATATTTTAGAATTTCCTTAAATTTCCTTCAATCAAATCTTATTATTTGTGTGCACAAAAAATATTTGCATCATACATAACCATTCATTTTATACAAAGATAATTTACACATAATTTAATGTATTAATGAAGATAAATAATTAATTTAATTTTTTTTTAATCATGTTGAAATTTCCCAAACCAAATTACTTCATATAATGCTATTGATATCTTTGAAAACCTAACAATGAATAGGGGTGCACTGTCTTGGGTTGAAATGTTTTGGAATTATAGTTCAAAGGTTATTGATTATTAAACCATTTTCTTAATAAAATTAACAAAATCATGAATTGAAATTTACTTGAATCCAAAGGTGTACTTGGTGTTGTTGGAAAATAATCGCTAAATTAGATTTAATGAAATTTATTTCATAATTTTCATATTTAAGTTGTGGAAGATATTGAATTTTGAATGAATTTTGTTGTTAAAAATTCAAACAAATTACAACAAATTGGATTTAGAAGGGAAAATGAGTTGAGTGTGTTCACATTTTGGGCCAACACATGTTACCTTATTTATCCATGAAGGAAGGTAGTTTGCTTTGTTTTCTCATAATGATATCTCCAAAACCACTGTGTCTTAGGTTATGCTATGGAACTTGTCATCAAAAAGTCCTCAATGAATAAGGGTGCAATGACTTGGTTTAGAATGTTTGGAGCTGTTGTGTGGAATCTTTTGATTATTGAACCATTTTTTCATTGAATTTTTTGAAAAACCAAGATTGAAAACTATATTGGAACTTGGGGGCATTCTTGGTATTCTTGGAAAGCCCTCATCAAGTTTGGTTTAATAAAGTTGATTTCGTAATTTTGAGACCTAAAATGTGAACAATATTATTGAATTTTTGGTGGGTACGTATTGTTGGAAATTCAAACAAATTGCAAAAAGGGTTTTGGAAGGAAAATTCCATTGAATGCATTCAAACTTGGGCCAATGACATAGGGTACATTAATGTTTAATGAGTTTTTATCATAATTTTAAACAAATATTAAGATATCATGTGTATAAAAATGAATAAACATTATAGTTGCACAATATTATTAATTATGTATCAT
>Ga0116231_10011335_pt1 | contig 13766 bp, 8 predicted proteins | sample S1TSphgellanicum_2_FD_89695 | JGI IMG/M metagenome (GOLD analysis project Ga0116231, IMG submission 89695) | Host-associated microbial communities from peat moss isolated from Minnesota, USA - S1T2_Fd - Sphagnum magellanicum MG | ecosystem: Host-associated > Plants > Peat moss > Unclassified... | reverse complement strand
CATGGTGTTGGGCCCCTCGTTCCCAACCTGTTTCCCATTTTCCCAATGTGTTCCCCACCACGTCCCCCCATAGTACCACACTTTATCCTTGCACCCACCCCCCCCCCCCCCAAAACAAAAAAAAACACTTTGGGTGCAACCCCCTTGTCCACCCCCCACCACCCCCAACTAATTACCCAATACCATTGACATTAAGACCTTTGCCAGTTTTTTCTAGTGTAATCCGAGAGGTCCTTTGAGAGTGTATTTTTTCTTCCACAATGTGCATGCGCGGTGCATTTCCAAAGAGGAAATGCCCATTACGGTGGGCGTTTCATGTGGACCCTTGCATGCAAACCCTATTCCAATATAAGGGCCCATCGCAAGATGGAGTTGAGCATGGGCCCATTTCATCCTCCCCGCCCCCCTCCACCCAAAAAATCTTCACACTAGCTTCTTGGCTATCAATTTGTGGCATAATTGAGATGAGGTTTGTGGTGCTATGGACCCACTCTATTAAGCGTTACAATGTCATGTGTGCTTTCTAGTGCGTTGTTGTAACTCTTTGTCTTCACCTATTTGTCTTGAGGATTTGAAATGAATTGAGCCTCAAGGTGTGTATGTATGTATGTACGTATGTATGTATGTTCTTTGATTGAGAGAGAAAGCTTGGGCTGCCATTGTGTCTTGGGATTCCTCCTTGCTTGCTTGCGTGTTGCTCAAAACAAATTGTGCACTATTGCTCTAGTGGAGTTGTCAATGTGCACCAACAAATTCACAACATAAAACTCTAGACCTACTTGTATTTGCCAAACCAACCGTCAACCACCTTCTTGAAGGTAGACTCAATTTTGGAAAACATTGGCATCAATTCTTTCTTTCTTTCTTTCTTTTCTTCCTTCCTTGCCCTCTCTCCTCATGATGGACTTGTAAATTGATTGCCCTTGCTTTGTTGCCACCCTCTTCGTCTTTTGCACCTTATTGGATTGCATTGCTTGTTGGTCAAAGCTTTCTTTCGACAATATTTCCACCATTACCTAGTAGTATGGATCACACTACTTTTGTGTTGTTGTATTGCCATTGTAATCTTGCTCTCTCACCTACAATTTTTTTTCATGTTTGTACATCATGATGATGGCACGAAAATAAATTGATGGTGCAATATGTGATGGGTGAAATTTATGACTTCCATTTATTCACCGACTTCTTAAGAATTTTACAAGGGGGATTGGTGGGGGGGGGAACACATTGCTTGTTGGAAAATAGGGTTGGCAATGTGGGGCCTTTTTCCAAGCAACAATCGATTAATCATTGGCAATTTGGAAATACACACATTATATATCGTGTATAATGTGTATAATTTGCTTTCAAGGGAAATGGCTATTGTTGTTTTTTATATTAATGACTTTAGGTTTTGCCAACCAAGTGCGACTAAATTCATCCTTTTCAAAGGCTACCACTTTCTTTTCAAAGGTGGGACACCTTTTACCTATCATAATGTGGGGGCATTATGATAGTCCAATTTTTCTCCATTGAAAAATATTGCTAGCCTTTAATTTTCCATCAATTGTTTAACCATTGGTTCAATTAATGACATATCTAGTTACAACTAGGGTTACTTATTGTAAATAAGTAACATGACTTTGTGAAGGCTTGTCAAAAGTAACAACAATTAGACTATTGTCACATGATCTTGTGATTGCCATATTGATTGATTAAACATAATGCCAATTTTATTATTAAAAAAAAGACCTAGACTTATGAACAAAAACTTCATCAAGTAAATACTTCTTCACATTATTAGCTTATGCCAAATTAAATGATTAGTTACCTAATTGGATATGTTTTGGCAAAATTGACAAATGTGGCATCTTATTAATTATAAATACAAAGCCATCCCATGGGCTCTACTATAATTAGTTCCTTCCACCATTGTTATGATTTTAGGGTTTTTTTTTAGGTTTAGATGAATGGCCACAACACCCACTTTCTTTTTCTTTCTTTTTTTTTCTAAAAAGCCTACAGCCTAAACCTAAACTCCCACCTCATATCCATATGTGGGTAGGGATTTGATATCCTATCTGGATATCAAATTTTCAAAAAGAAAAAAATAGCTCCTCTATATATTGTATGACCGGATCTCATAATTTTGAAATCCAAGGGATTTTCTAGATATCCACCCAACATTGGTTTAGGATTTATCACATATTGCTGCATTATTTTTTCATTAATTTTTCTTTTGAGAAAAAAAATAAAATGGTGTTGCACTATTGAAATTTGGACCTATGCATGGAGGATCAACCAAATGGTTGAAATCAATGGAATTTATTCAAGATTAAAAATTCTTAATTTAATTTCTTTAGGCTTGTATTCTTAATATTATTATTAGAGAAACTTGCAAACTCACATTGTATTAGTTGCTTTTTTGGAACATGATTTAAATGCTAAGGAATCCAAGCATAATCATTTAAAATTAATTTGACACATTTTTTAATGCTTTGCAAATGGTTGATAACAATTTCAATCATATGAAGTCTTGTTCTCTAATAAGAAGAAAATTTTAAATAATAATAATAGGGTGATAAGAAACAAGTTGGACAATTATTTAATACCCTTTAAAAATGGTCGTTTGACATATGTAAATCCCAAACTTTACACTAAGTGTCTCTTGGAGTGACAAAATAACCAAGTGTACAATGTGGAAATGCAACTAACTATGAAATTGTGATGTTTTTAACATAGATGAAATTGTGATAATGTGATTAAGAAAAAAATTCATTTGCATGGTTGCACCCACTTGTTAAACTAATGTTAAATCCAAATGGGGTGGCCATTATTTTTGGGTTGGAGGAAAATGGCAATGGCCAAATAATTTATGAGGGAGATATTGTGGTGCCCAAATGGTACTTGTCATGCGGGGTGTTAAACCAACTTGTATCAATTTAGATTATTAGCCAAATAATAATGAATGGCTCTTTTGACCTAGGAGGTGGTTGCCTCTTATTGAATGTGGTCACTTTTAAACCATTATATCAAAGGCAACATGCTTGTTAACCATTCACTATAATTCAACTTGAGTGCATATCATGTGATTTTGTGAGTTCTATTCTCAAGGGGTTTGGTGATAATAGGTACATTTTAAATGAAATAGTAATATATTAGACCTACATTAGCAAGAAGACATCAGTCCCCACCAGTCTTCTTTTTCTTTTTTCTTTTCCCCAAAATTTTTATTAAAAAACAAGATTAATCAAATCTACACTAGTAAACAAGGTTTTCCAAAATTTACCTAAATTTTAATCCAAAATTTGTCCATCATTGGCCCCAACCCTTTGGTCCAATGTTACACAATGTTGGGTTCATGTTGATTCTTATGTATAAATTGTTATATATATATATACATGTAACATTTAAAATGACCACAAGTTGAATATCATAAAGCAATAATGGGTATCATTAATTTCTTCTTGTGCACTCATGAGTTTATTTTGGATGGTGGCCTTGCACACTCATGTGCTAGGTGATGAAAGTATTCCCCCCCCCCACATACCTCATTCCCTATTGCTTACATTACATCTACTCTCCAAACATTTCACCAAACATCCTTTCTCCAAGCAATAAAAGTACACAACATTTCAAATGCAAACAAACTTCTCCTCGCCCATTCAATCTCTCCAACTAGGCTAGGGTTTTATTTCTTGTACGAGTTAGCCACCTACACTTCACCTTATATTTTGTGCTCAAGATGTTGTGGTACTACAAAAGTTGTAGTCCTTTGTCAAGTCACCCTAAATATTGTTCAAAGTGTGTACCTCATGTTTCTCATTGCTTTGCACTTCTTTTGTTTTTATACTATTGTAAATGGCATGTTGTACATAGATAGATGTCCAAACATGTTTGCCAAGACTTGACTTGAGGTGGTGAACTTATATATGTTCCAGTTCAAATATTTGATTTGATGATGAGTTTCATTAAAAGCTTCGGCTGAAAAACAAATTTTATATATATATATATATATATGGGGGGATTTTAAATTACCTCTTTGGGTGGGATCTAAAATATTGGAATTTGGTGGAAAATTTCCCAAAATATGCTTGTGTAAGGTTCCTCTAAATTTAAAGGAAAAGTTAGGTTAAGTTGTTACATATAGGGGAAGGTGTCCCATTGAGGATGTTATTTTATGGTTCTAACATCCCTATAAATTATATACAAGGGGCATTATGGTTGTAACTACCCTATACCCCAAGGGGTAGTCAAGTTACATCATATAAGGTGTAGGTAGGTTACAACCAGCACCATAGGTTATTCCTCATTTATTATGCTTGTTAATACCCTACCACAAAATTACCCCCTACAATTGCCCTAATTAACATAGCCAAAACAGTAAAAAAATTAATCCATCAAATACCATAGTACATGGGCGGCTTCAGAATAATTTTTTTTTTTTTGTTTTGCTGAATTTTTGAAAAATCGTCATTCGTCCATGTCAAAAAATTTCAAAATTTCAGATTTCAGGGCAACGAGAATTCAAACCCTGGCCTACTATAAGGCAAATGCATAAGTTGTGAACGGGCTGACTATAATGACAACATGAACAATTATCATAATGATTCTAAATTTGATAAATATAATCCTTACCTGCTGAAAATTCCAGAATTAAAAAGCCATATACCAAAGTTCAAAATTTTAAAATTATGGGTTTTTCAGTAGCTAAAATTCTTGAAATAAAAAAAAAAAAAAACCCTTAATTTTGGCTATTGAAATGAAGTTATGTCCCATTTCATATGCTAATGCTTCGTAACATTTCAACACTTGTGCTCACACTCTCTTTTCACATGCATGTTGTTTGGAACATTAAACTTCACCAAGGCAATCACATCACTTGCTTGAGGTTCTTCCTCATAAGCATTGTCATGGACATATGTGACTACTCTCTTATTTTGTGTTGCACTTTTGAATGTTGCTACTACTACACTTATTTGTCCTTTTTTATAATAACATTCCATATGAATCCAATACCTCCTTCCAACTTTGCTATCGGTCACTCATGAGTATTTAAACAAAGAGGTTTTGTGTGTACTTCACACCAACTATTGTCAAATAATGACCTTCGAAGATGAATCGCCAAAGAGACTTGCAACAAATCCTTTCAACTTGATTGAGTGTGAGAGGTGTTCATCCTTAGGTACATCTTATCTATCTCTAGCTCTTTCAACAATTCAAGAGCTAATTGGATTCAAATATTTTCTTTCTTTTTCTTTCCTTGTATATAGATGAAGGTTTCATGGATTATGACCTTAATTTTGGGAAATGTCATTGAGATTTAATTTTTTCAAGGTAATCTACAAAGCACATTTTAGGGATCATAGTGCTTTTCGTAGGAGTTTAGGTTATAGTAACTTTGTGAGACCATAATGAATCCATGATTTATTTTGTTTCAAAATTAACCTTTTTGTTTTTGTAATTAAGGTGATTTAAGAGTGCATGTGAAACATGTCATTTCTTCCTAATCATCTTGAAGCATTCACACCTTCATCTTAGTCATGGAATTTTAATGAAAGTGCTCCACGTTTGCAAAATTTCACTAAATTGTCAAATCAAAAGTTTGTTGCCTATTTTTTACAAACCTAAAGGTGATTCCTTAATTGATCACAATCCATCCATGGTTGATTCAAATGGGCAAGGCCAAAATTCTCATTTTTTACCTAAAGTTACATATGATATTAACAAATAGCAATTCTATAATATAATGATATTAACCACTTATCATTTGGATGAAGTGATGTATGACTTAAACAAAATTCAATTGTCTAAAAATTGGATGTTAAAGTGATTGTTGATGATAAGGCTATATGAGTGCATGTACAAGGGAATGACTCTTGACCATTAGACAAGGGCATGTTAGTGATAAATTTTACTTATTAGCCAACTAAATGTAGTTGATTAGCAAATGGGTGATGGATCCTTTTAGTTTGCATGGCAATAGATTCAAACCATAATAGTCCATTGTGGCTATCATTGTTTGTTACCAACCAATTTTCAAGTTGATATTTTTTAATATTCACCACTTTGATTTTACTATATTGTTTTAGTTAGGAATGAATTTGTGTAGTGATAAATGGTTTATTTTAAGCCATACATAAAACAATATCACAACATGCAAATATGTAATTTAAATGACTACTTATTTTGAAAGACCTAAATTCACTATTTCAAGCAACAAGAAAAAGCCTCAAAAGGTTGAAGCATTTGTCGTATTTGTGGCTTGCATTGACATATGGTGAAACATCAATTAAAATATATAATGGGTAAAAATGGTCTAAGAGTAGGTTTACATAGAAACCCAAATGTGTGGATGAAAGGAATCCTAGCACGTAGCCTAAATGTTTATCCCAATCCCCTCCAAAATAGTTTCATTTGGGTCCCTTGCATTTAAGCAAGCCAAAAACCCCTTGGTGAACCTATCTTGAGTTGGATGAACACAATTAAACTTTGTATCTACCTAGATTGCCTGGATTAGACCTTAAAAGGTTAGTCTACCATAGATTTGAATTTATATAATTTTGAAAAAAAACCTTCTAAGTTTATATTATAGTTTTTAACCATGGTAGTAATCCATAAGCATGTTCCTTGGTCTATTAGAATGTGATTACACTTTTTAGAATCTTGGGGAGGGGGTTGGGGTGGGGGGAGGTTGTTCAATGTGATGTCCCACTAGACTTTCAATGCTTTTGCAAAATTTAATAGATGGTTATCATTGCTTTCACATAGAATATAGGTTTACATTTTTGCATAATGAACTACCCAATCTTGATTCAACTAACCCATGTTGGTACACATTTTTGATTTCATTGTTGGGACACAAATCAATGTACATAGAATTGTGAAAAAGGGAATATCATTATACTTTGTGGAAATATATTGATAACATATGTGAATGCAAATGAACTTGTTAATTCTTGATTCATGGGAGGAGGTAGAATTTTAGGTTATGGAACTCCAATGTGTGGCCTTGGAAGTTGTAGAAAAGCAACTAAACTAAATGATATGGATGACAAAATGGGTGCAAGATTACATTGGCAAACATGGGCTTGAAGTGTTATATTTGATCTTGGAATTTTATTTGCATTTCACTTATTATGCAAGATAACTTCAAGCAAATTTGCATCATGTTCGAGAATTTTGCATGAAGGAAGAAGATGTTGAAGAAGATTTGATTCGGCATGAATAATCAAACATTGAGTAGACTGACAACAAATTTAAATGGGGACTCTGCACAAAGTTAAATTACACATTGTTAAGAACTTGATAAAATAATGGCTTTGAAGATATGATGTGAAAATGATGTAGCTAATCAAATATTGGAAATATGTTAATGTAATATTTTGTTATTGTAGTTGTCTTGGAAATTTCATAAATATAGGATGTGTTTGGTTTTGAAAATGAATTAAATCTAGTTCACCACAATAGGATAAAAATGTCAACACTTGGCGAAGCCTTTAACTATTTTGGTGCACAACTTCTAGAAATAAACTACCAACTCCATCAAAACAATTAGGTGCCAGTATGCCATGCTCACTTGTTCATAAATAGGAGGACATGCATGTAGCTATTGTTCAATTTTTCAAAACAAATTCCAATTCTCTTTGGCATCCTCCTCTTTCATAAATTTTTTTTGGACATCTTGTAAATTCACTTCAATTTTTAATCTTGTGTAGCAAATGAAATGCAAATGCATTTTTAAGATCAAACAAAACACTTCAAGCCTATGTTTGCCAATGTATCTTGTACCCATTTTGTTGTCCATATCATTTGGTTTAGTTGCCCTCTCATAATCTCCAAGGCCATACATTGGAGTTTCATAAAATTATGACAACTATTTTCATTGTAACTTCTATTATTCCAACTGCAATTTTCATATTACTTATGATTACTATTCCAATTACAACTATTATTCCGATTACAATTATTATATTAATTATGGCCACCATTTTAATTACAACTATGCAATAAAAACGTCATGCAAGTTGTTTTGGTGCTATAGTCTCAAATCAAAATTATGCATCCATGTGAATTCACTAGTAGCACAAGTAGAAATGGATCATATACATTAATTTCATGGAACAAAATCAAAACATAACTAGGCGTTATGCACTTTCTTTTATCTACTTAAAAAAAGTGGAATAGGGTTATGGTCATAAAGTGGAGAAGTATCAAGCAAATGAATTGATGAAAATGTTTTCATGGTAATTGTGCATATGCCAAATAGGATTTTGATTCAAAGACCTTGCATTAGGTCATGTCAATTCACATGGTATGTTGTTGACAACTTGAGTGAAATCATCTTTAATGAATTAAAATATTTATCTTAGGAAAAACTAAAGGTTTTTTCAATTTGATGATGCCAAAGGAAACAAAAATTTAAAAGATTAAAAGCTAGGGGTCATAACCTTACAAGAGGTGGCATTGTAGCAACATGGAGTGTATGTGACTAACCACAACACTTAAAACCCAACACTTTATACATAATGAGTTTAATAGGACTTGAAAGCATTTTCAAGCTAGAGTGGACCAATTTTGTCTACATTTTGGAGTCCCTAAAACTAGTTTTCATAGTGTATTTCTTACAGGCCAAAAGTTTAAACTTGTGATTTTATAAAAAGTAGTCATCTTTTCCAAAAAAATAATGACACATGATTATTTATTTTAGGCTAAGTTACAATCTTTGTGAAAAAAAAATCTTAATTCCACAAAATCGTGATATGGGGGACTTTGCCTTTTTTCATTGATTTTTGTTATCATGAAAAGTCCACCAAATTTTCATATGGTGTTGAAATGGTTTAAAGGACCTCATTTTGAATTGCAAACCAAGGTTCAATTTTTGAAGAGTCCATCTAGGTTATTTCATTACAAACCTTAATCATAGTGAGTCCATTTCCAACTTCTATAAGGACTGTGACAATGTAATTGGTTTTCAATTAAAAGTCCCCCATTTGATGTAAAATTTTTGGTTTTAAATGATTCCATTTCTATATCACAATAAATTATATAATAATCATATAATTAAGTCCATTTTTAATTAAAGTAATTATTTTCTTGACATGAAACACATTGTAATATGTAAAGGTACAAAAAAAAATGACATTGTGATGTCAAAAAATGGACACTCTAGCTTGCAAACACCCTTGAATCATATTATGTCTTTTAAGGGTTAACTTGTGCAATAATGAAATTATAGTGGTATAATGCTACACATGTCACATATGACATTAATAACTAATCAAATTATGTAATATGGCGGACCTATTTTAAGGGATCAATTTTTTATACATAGTTTGAATCACCAAAATATGAAATATAATATCGTGGTTCAAAAATTGGATAAGCCCAAGGTTGAGCATGTGAAAATTAGTTTGCAAGAATCATAATTTGGACTATAATTTACATGCACAATGTTGTTTCATGATCAATGATCACAATGTAAAGGTGAGCAAGTCATTATAGGTTTGTATGTTTAAATAAAGAATTTGCTAAAAGAGACCAATTAGACCCTGAATGACAAACTTATCAAAAATTGCCATACACTTTGTTGAACCTATTTTTTCCATTTAAAGGTTGTTATTGGATTTTTAAAATGGCTATTGTTGATTACTTATGTTTATTGAAGGTTTGATGTGATTAAACGTATTATATTTTGATGAAATTATTCATAAAATTTTTGTTTAGTATCACCAACAATATTTTAGCAATGGAGATTTTGATAACTATAATAGGGTACATTCACAACCTTAAGAACCACCTAAAGGGGTGGGCATTCATCAACATCACAATTTTTATATCTTTTAGGAAATACAATAACTTGGATTTTTATTTATTTTTGGAACAAGCTCCATTATTTGCAAATTTTCAATGCTCAAAAATTGATGTAAATTGATCATGTTTCCAAAATGATAAAACACTCCAAACTCTAAGGTGGATAGTCATTTTTTTGGTCAATTTTTTTTTTCCTTATCAATTGTGAAGCATTCCTTCTCAAAATTCAAAAAATCCTAGTACTAATTATTGAAAGAAAAAAAGGAGTTGAAATTGATGCAATTCATTTTTACAACACATTTGAACACCTTTGTTTCAAATGTGCTTTTAGCCTTGAAAATCATGAATATATGTTTTGAACAAAAGTTACTCATTTTTATATGATAAAAAGATGAATGCACAATATTTACATGGCATATGATCAAGTTGTAAGCAAAAAAATATTCAAATCTAAAACACATTTATAAACTGTGTGTGAAAAATGGAAAATTTGAATTAATAGACCAACACATGAATTCCACATTTCACATGTAATCCTTGGAAAAGGACTTTTATTTTGGTGTCCTTGGCTCCTAAGATTGTGAATACACCCAATAACAAAAGTAATGTGATAACCCACCATCATTCTCCCATGGTTTTCATGCAAGCATAAAAATTCAAATAATGATATATTAGTGAAAAGGTGAACCTTCCAATCCCAAAAGGGGTGATTGAGGTTCAATGGTCCATATGTATAATTCAAAAAAATGTTATTAAAATTTTATTATTCCAATATACTTTTAGAAAACAATATGAAAAGGTACATGTTAAAAGTACATCATCAACATGTGCATTTTCATGTCCATGTTATATAATAAAGTCAAAATTGAAATTGATGCAAATAATGATGACCTATTGGAAACCATATAGGAATGAATATACACAAGGGAAACAAAAAGGTGGGACAAGGAGGTGATATTATTAAATCGATAAACCTCCATCTCCTTTATCATTATTTAAAACTATTATTCACATTTTCAAAATGAAGCTTAAATTAAAAACTAAAAATAATTTAAACCATTGGAATACATTCCATAAATCTAGAGCTTTTTTTCCCCACCAACAGGGTTATGGTATTTATCATTTGTTATATTATTATTCTTAAGGCGTGTAATTACTAGGCTAAGTAATTCATATTGCATGATGCACACATTATGTGTAAACTTTGTGAATCAAATAGGGGAATTTGGCAACTATTTTCTTGATGAATTAAATTAGTGGAATTAGTTGAAATTAATGGCATTAGTTGGTTATAAAGCAAAATTTTCAAAATAGGGATGAGAGATCAAACTAGATTGATTTTAAACTAGGGCTTCACAATAAAAGGTGACAAATGGAGTTGTGATCTTGGCTTAACTATTGTAATTTTGGAGTACCCAATGGCAAAAGCCTCATGTCTTGTAAGAAGGAAAGGAAAGAAGGGGTGTGGTGTGGTGTGGTGTGGTGTGGTGATAACACTAAATGCTGGAAGGAAGTCTGCACTTATGGATCCATTATTAGGCTCATTATTGCCTGCCTTATACTACACTAAAGCCCTTGATGGCTGGGCTACCTGCCAATAATCCCTGACTTGACCTTCCCATCATAACTTTTGGGCAGGTGAACTGCTTGCTTTTGTGTGATACTCACTCTTCATGTTGGGCTCATGTTGCAAACATGGAGGAGGTAGTAGGTAGGTAGGTAGGTAGGTAGGTACCTACCTATTTTCCCATGCCACCCAACTAGTACCTAGTAGCCCTGCCTGATTTCTTGGGGGAGGGGGGGAAGGAAGGAAATTAAGGAGAATGAAAAACATGTTGTTGTTCAATCTTTTGGAGACAAAGAAGGAATCCCACCCAAGCCTGGAGGAGTCTGAACACACACACACATACACACACACACATTCATTTTGGGTTGTTGTTGTTTTGATTGAGACAAAAATGGTGTTCATTATTACAATTCACCATCACCATTTCCTCACATTTTCATTCATATAAAATTCCAAAAAACCCAATTTTTGGCTTCACAGGAATCTAGGGTTAAAAGGAATCTCACTTTCTCATTTTTGGCTTAATAATCAGGCATCTATCTAGGGTTAAAGAATTTTCATTTTCTCAAAAAAATTGGTTTATCAGGCATTTAGGGTTAAAGAGTTTTCATTTTTTCATTTTCTTATTTTTGGCTTAATAATAAGGCATCTATCTAGGGTTAAAGAATTTTCATTTTCTCAAAAAAAAATTGGTTTATCAGGCATTTAGGGTTTAAAAGTTTTCATTTTTCATTTTCTCAAATTTGGTTTATCAAGCATTTTTAGGGTTAAACAATTTTCATTTTCTCAATTTTGGCTTATCAGGCATTTAGGGTTAAAGAAGTCTCATTTTTTAGTCACTTGGGGCTACTATTTGTGTTCCAAATTCTCTTTAAAAAAAGAAAAAGAAAAAGCCTTATTTCCTCATTTTTGGCTAATCACAGGTTTAGGGTTTAAGAAGTCTCAATTTCTTTGTTTGTCACTTTTATTGAGGCCCCGAGATCCTGTACTATGAGGAAACTGGAGAATTCTGTCACTCGGAATTTTGGGGAGTTGAGAGAGTAGAATTTTGTTTGGGGAGGATAGTCGTGGTGGTGGTACATAGAACGGATACCCTAGTACCTTGGCCATTTCAACACATAAATGTCCATCGAATAATTAATTAATTTTGAAAAAATCATTTCAACAAATGGAATTTTCCTAAATATTTACTATTATTCTTCACAATATTTTTTCATTAGGAAAGAAATAAAATTTGAAAAATTTTCAACATTTTTGAAAATAATATAATTAGTGTCAAATTGGCTAAGGTACTAGGGTAATTGGGTTACCTGAGATCGGAATGGGTTTTGTGGAGGCTTGCTGCTCTGATGTTTCAGCAGCTGAACAAACACAAATTTTTAACAACTTGTGATGTACGAGCTTAGTGGTGATCACCTGTAAAATGATTTAGCCAAATTTGGTAATAAGAATAAAGATGATTTAGCCAAATTCAGTTATAAGAAAATAGTTTTAGCTTCATTCAAATTTGTTTGACTACCTACTTGAACTTGATGTAGAATATGACAATTTTTTTAATTTGAAAATTGGGAATTATAAACAAAAAGAAAACACAAATATTTTTTATTTTTTCATTTTTTTTGCCAAATGGGTCTTTTGTTTCCCCACTTCTTTTGGTAATTAGACAATTTTTCCATTTATTAAAACTTTATGGAAACTCTTAGTGCACCGTATACACTTCCAAAATATGATCAATAAATTTGGTTGAGAATACTATACCAGGTACATAATTGGCCACAACTATTGGTTTTCGGAGTACCAAAAGATTTAAATTAATTTTGCATTAAAAATAAAACAACTAATCAAATAAGTAAGTTCGTGTCTCTAGAGTTCGAATCGCTAGCTAGCAAGTTTTTCGAAACTTTCAAATAAGTGAAGGGCAAAAATTATCATGCCATTTAGTTTAGGAAAAACAATTAACTAGGCCCTAATTGTGTAAACCTCAATTATGTATAAAAACAAAATTGCCAACCCTAACATGTTTACCAAATTATTAAAAAATTAGGGTTCACAAAAATTGCCAATCCCAATAATATGTTTACAAACAAAAAAATTAAGGTTTACAAAAACCCCACCAATCCTAATTATGTTTACCAAAAAAATTAGGGTTTACAAAAACCCCGCCAACCCTAATTATTTTTACAAAAAAAAAAAAAACAAAACTAGGGTTTACAAAAATTGCCAACCTAACTATGGTTACAATTAGGCCCAACCCTAATTATGTTTACACAAGATGGCCAAACCCATTTTTCTTCAATTGGGTGCATAGTAAAACCACCCCCCCTCCCCCCCCCCCCCCCCCCCCCCCCCACCCCCCCCCCCCCCCCCCCCCCCCCCCCCCCCCCCCCCCCCCCCCCCCCCACCCCCT
>Ga0116231_10011334_pt1 | contig 13768 bp, 12 predicted proteins | sample S1TSphgellanicum_2_FD_89695 | JGI IMG/M metagenome (GOLD analysis project Ga0116231, IMG submission 89695) | Host-associated microbial communities from peat moss isolated from Minnesota, USA - S1T2_Fd - Sphagnum magellanicum MG | ecosystem: Host-associated > Plants > Peat moss > Unclassified... | reverse complement strand
ATTTTGCCAGTGAAATAAAAGGAAAAAGGGCAACCCAAAACTGCCTCGCACCAAAGTGGGTCTCAAGATTGAGATACCTACAACATAAAAGTGTAACCGTAGAGTGAGTACAAGTGTAGGTAGGCTATTGTTCCACTTGTTCTCACACTACTTGTTCCACTTTGTTGTAGGCATGTGAACCAATGTACAAAAAATCACATTGTGCACACGGTTTCCCGAATTTGTGTTGGCCTGGTATATATATATATATATATATAGGCTTGCACCTCATGTCACGACTTCTAATAAAAATAATTTTAATAAAATTTTTAACCCTTAAAAATGTCTATAAGGCCAGATCTGCCTTTTTTGAAAAGAAAATATTTTCAAATGGTGTGCGGATGGAGCACATCCACATAGATTTAAGGAGGGCGGTTTTGTTAACTACAGAAAATTTCATGGACTACTAAATTATGCTATTCTCATTCATTCATTGAACACGTTGAATCAAACTCATTCCACACCCATAAGCATGAATTTTAAGCATGAGATATAGTAGTCAAGATTGAATCCTTTGTTGGCCGTGCCTATATACCAAGGCAAGGATATTGTTAGTGTTTAGATTCATTATAGAGTATAGTAGCTTAAGGGATTTTGGTCCCTAGGTAATAATAATAATAGGTCTTAACTTTTTTTAATATGAGGATTTTTTGAAAGATGATATTTTGGCTTGTGTTGAAACTTGGGATTACTTATAAAGTCATAGTATCTTGAAGGATTTTGGTTTCTTTTAGAGGATTTTTCTTGAAGATTATGTTTTTGCATGGTGAAATATTTGAGTATCCATAATTCTTCTTTTGCCTTAAGATTTTTAATGTAAATGGCAAGGCCATATTGTGAGACACCCCTTGATATTATGCTTAGTTATATGGATAATGACTCAATGTTTTTTTTCTTTTTTTCTTTTTTTTAATGTTCAAAGTTTTACCATAGCTTTGAGCAATGGTTATCCCTTTTTAGATTGATGGATTCCAAATGCCCAATTTTGCTCATAGATTTTATGAAATTTTTTGAAATTTTTATAGCTTGTATTCTTTACACTATATTCTTAAAATTCAACAACACATTTGATATTAATACATGCATAGATCTATGAAAAAATATAATATATTTAGGACTTTTTTGGTAATGATTACGTACCCCCAGATTTAGCCTTTTATGGGTTAAATATGTGACAATAGAAACCCTAAAAAGTCGCTAACTTTTAACATTTTTTTTTCTGTTTTATATTTCACCCTGATAGGTGCTGGTTGCTGATCACGTATCCGACAATTTGAAGTTGCAAGGAAATTATCTTATGCAAGACACACTGTCCCTTTGACAAAGCATGTTAAGGGGTATTTAGGATCTTCCACAAAGTGGAGGAGTGACTCGGTAACCCCCAAAGAAGGAAAAAAAAAAAAAACTCGGCATTCAACATCAGCCTTCACCAAAGGCACGAGGCTTCTGTGAAAGAAAAACTCGGTATTTGACATAAGACTTCACCCAAGGAGGCACAAGACTTCTGTGAAAATCAATGTAAAATTTTGTCAAACTTCATGGCAACCAAAAAAAACGCTACTATAACACACAACACACAAGGGAGGAGAGAGACTTAAGAGAGAGAGAGAGAGAGGAAAGTCTATTGGAATTGAGATTTGGAAGAGAAAGAGAGGAGAGTTTTTTGGAGTTGAGATTTGAGAGAGAGAGAGAGAGAGGAGAGTTTTTTAGAGTTGAGATTTGAGAGAGAGAGAAAGAGAGAGGAAAGTTTTTTGGAGTTGAGATTTGAGAGAGAGCGAGAGAGGAAAGTTTTTTTGAATTGAGATTTGAGGGAGAGAGAGAGAGAGAGGAATTTTTTTGCAATTGAGATTTGAGAGAGAGAGAGAGAGAGAGAGAGAGAGAGAGAGAGAGTTAGTAGAGGAGGGAAAGGACTAGAGCTTGGTGGGGGATTTTGATTTCTGTGTGTTTTGAAGAAGGATCTACAACTTTGTCAAGGGTTTTGAGTATTGGAGTCTGCGATGGGGTGCTCACCATCAAAGAATGTGTTAGATCAGACGCAGCCGCATCATCACGTGCAGTACTTGAGCAGCAAGATTGCAGGTGGATCCTCGGTGTATGCAAAATTGGGTCGTAGCGCGAGTACCACATCGCTTTCGTTGCGGCATCATCACCATCGCCGTGGTGATAACAACAACAGCAACAACAAGAACAGCAACGTCAAGAGCCCCGGCGTTGTAGACAATACTAGTAGTTGCAGCAGCAGCTATCATGTGGTCGTCCTCACATCCAGCTCTTATGGCCTCCTCACAATGGATCATCATCAACAACAACAATCTCTGCAACAACATCAACAACAACAATCTCTACTACATCATCAACGTCTGGCAGAAAAGCAAGTGGAGAATGGTGGGGGGATTCTTCAGGTTCCGTCAACAGCTTCATGTCAAGCAAGTGCCACAGACCTTGTTACTGATGAAAGAATGTCATCTGCTGATGAGAACTACTTGGTCAAGAATTTTGACATAGTACCCGCGGTAGATTTGGTGAAGATGACGATGAAGAAGAAGAAGAAGAAGAAGAAGAACCCAAAGCTTCTTCTTGCGTCTGAAGTCGACGAAGAAGTGGAGATGCCTGCTGAAAGTATCAATTTGTCGGAGCTTATGGATGGGCTCGAAGAAGGAGGAGGAGAAGAAGAAGAAGATATGTCAGAGTGGTCTGCTGCTGCTGCTGATTTTTCAGATCAGGACCTTGGAATTTCTCCTCCGGTTGAATCTTCTCCGGCGGAGGAAGCACTTCTGCAAATGGTGGTGGAGTGTGAAGAGAAGAAACCATCTGATCATCGACATGATCAAGGGACGAACCCATTGACAGCAGCACCAGCACCAGCAGCAGGAGGAGGTTCTACCAAGCTCAAACCATCTCCAGCTTCTACGTCGCCTGGAGCTGATGCTCGACAAGCTGCTGCATCAAAGGCAGCAGCTGCAAGTGTTCGGCCGGGCTTGAGTAAACCTCCTCGATACCCAGTAAAGCTGCAACCACCAAAGCTGGTTCCAGCCGAGTCTGACTCTACTACAGCTGCTGCAAAAGCTTCAGAATCTTCTTCCATTGGCAAAGAGCTGGAGACAAATCGTCAGAGCTCAGCTACTCGTGAAGATCACTTCTGGACGGAGGAGCTGGAATGCACAATCCATGAGTCTGACGGCCTCTTGGAAGCGTTTGAACGAGAACTGGAACAGTTCTTGAACAACAGCAAGGAGGAGGAGAAGGAGGAGTGGTACTGCAAAGTCGGGAACAAGAGTGAGGATGGAGAAGAAAACTCGGAAGCTGCAAAATACCATTCTGATCAAGCTCTGCTACTGCAGCTCCCAGGAGCTGCAGACACAACAACTACTACAACAACAACAAAACGAAACAAAATCATCCAAGATTGTGGTGCAGGGAAGAAGCTGCAGCAGGAAGGAGCAACAGTAGTCATGAAACCGGAGCAGCCAGGTTCATGGGAAGAAGAAGACTTCTTCTGGCAAGAAGGTGATGAACAAAAGCTTGCTCCTCTCTACGCCAGCAGCACTGCAATTACCAGCGGCGCCATAGCACAGGGAATCACAAAGATCTTCCAAGACTGCACCCACGTAAAATTTATCCTTCAGAGAATGGGTATCTCCATTGATGAGCTTGCAACGCTTGTTGAAGAAGAAGAAGCTGGTTCTTCACCATCCCAGAATTCTCCAAGAGAAGCAAGCAGCTTGTGAAGATCATTTGTGACTGCAGCTGAGGAGGAGGAGCTTGGAATATATTACTGACACCTACCAGCTGATCCACTGCCCTGATGATCACTGCAATCTTGCAAGTCTTGCACTTTGCACTTGGACTTGAAGAAAGTGCAAGGATCTCTGTAGAGGATTGGATGTCTCTTTGAGGCAGCTGCAAAATCTTCCTGGTTTTGTTGAAGCAAAGGAAAGAAGCAAGGAAAATGGCAAGGAAATTCTTCCAAGCAGGCCTCAGGATTCCTCCAAGATTGCATGATTTTTCTTGCAAAATTCTTCCTTCAAGTGATCTGCCAAGCTCAAAGATTTTTGCAGAACTTTGTTGCAAGTTTTCTGGAGTAAAAGCAAGAGACTACTATCAGCTGCTGCTCCTGCTGTGGCTGCAGCCTGCAAGGTATGAATATATATTTCTTGCTCCCTCTTTTCAACTCTAGAGACCAGGCCGAGAGATGATGAAGAAGCTTTGGGTAAATTTGCAGTTCTGTTATATTTTTACTCTCATTTCTTGTGCATCTGGGATGTTGTTTTCAAACTTTGTGTTCCAAACCTGACCTCGAGCTCGGTGGTGATGGGCAATGGGTGTCTCCCTCTGTGTTGCAGCAGAGATACAATGTGACTTGAAAGTGCTGCTGTTGCCAGGTTATTATAATTGCAACATGTGAAAATTCTTTCTGTCAAGGAGTCACTCACAGCATCAAGTGTTCAAGAGTACTACTATGACTACTACTTCTACTACCCACCATGTCAACATGACATGGCAGGTGACTCCTCGAAAACTGAAAAAAAGCAAGCAATTTCATCATTGAATCAGAATGTTCATGAAGCTCTGCAAGAAAGTTTATGATCAATCAGGCAAGAATAACATGACCATCATTGAATCAGTCCTTGATGAAATTCCGTGAGAAAAGTTTAGAAGCAATCAGGCAAGAAACGCCACCATTGAATCAGTTTTTCATGAAATTCTGTGAGAAAAAGTTTAGATCAATCAGGCAGGCAAGAAATACAGCATGATTGAATCAAATTTTCATGAAATTCTGTGCAACTCTTGATCTCCTTATAATCATCATCGTCATCATCATCATCCTGAAAGCACTTCCACTTCAAGTCAGTTTGGAAGCCCTTTCAGGATTCATCAACATTGTACATGTTTGGCACTTTGCATTTCTTTCTTACATTGTGCGTGGACTTGAAATCTTTGTTTTTTATTGCATGCAGAGTAGTCTTATAGATCCAGAAATTGATACTTGCAGAAATTGAACTGATTTAATAGATGATGATCTCCAACAATCAAACTCAAAAATGGGAAAAAAGATGAGAAAAAATAAAAATGTACACATATGCATTGATGCATCTCCAATGGATCAGATGAAGATCCTCAAGAGCATATCAAGGTAGAGAGATTAGTCACCCACCCAATGATCACAAAGCTCATTTTGCAATACCAAGCCAATCGTTTTCTTTTGTACCTGAAATCTCAACAAACCTGAATTCTTCACTTCATGATCAATTCTTAGAACTTCAAAGTTCGATGCTTGTGTTGATCACATTTATGCGCTACTTGTTTTGACAACTTACAAAGGTAGCATATGTTCAATGTGGTGTTGTTAAAAGCTTCATTGTCTGTCATTCACCAAAAATGCTTGATCCACCAAACCAAAGTCTTGATCATCTCTCTCATTCATTTGTCTTACATAGTTATTGTACAAAAAGGAATAGGAATTATAGATCAGGATTCAGGTCTAAGTGCAAATCATCCATGATTGTATTATTCTCGAAGGATCATATTATTTGAACTTCCATACCATTTAATCGGTTGATTATGTTTAGGGTTTAATGTTGGGTTTTTTGTTCTCCTATTTCAAATGATAGATTGTAAAAGTTTACTACAAATGTAATGTGATGACATACATGGCATTAACATAGACAAATGGACAAACATGGTTTTGATTTTGTCCATCTGGGTTTGTCTATTATATAATGTGAGTTGCGCTCAGGACTTAGCTAACTTTAGGTTGGACACATTAAATCCAACATAATTTTCAAATTATTTAACATCTAAAGTTGAGTTCTAGTCTTTAGGATATGGACCTTCTAAGATAAGAACATTCGAAAGATTCAGAAACCCTAAACCTATAAAACAATGAAAAACAGCTGCAAGAAAAGAAAAACAAATTTATTAATGTAATTGCAGATTGTAAAGAAAAACCCGACAAAAACATGCAAGGTGAACCAAACAAATGTCATGTTAGTTTCCACTAAACCAAACCAAACCAAAACAAAACACAACACAACAAGGATGAAATGAGTGTGGGATCATAACCTTGCACTGGTATTCACTCAACAGATGGTGATATTATTGGTAGCTAACTTATGCTCTCAACACAAAGTAGCATCTCAATTGTAAGTAGATCTAATTGTTATTACAGTGGATGTTGGAATGACAGGGAAGATTGTTGAACTCTTACACAAGATAGGGGCCCAGCAGCTGTCATCCCAGAGCAGTATTTGAGGATCTGTACTCCATTACCAAACTCTGAAATCACTGCCACCCAACCCCATCTCCATGCACATGTTAGAGTAGGAGTGATAAAATTGCTGCTTCTCTCCAGCAAGATCTTTTTGTGCAGGTCTTGGTTGTGAGAGAAAAACCTGACATTCTACAGTTGGTAATAGCCAGGATACAGAGAGCAAGATAGTTCAGATTTGCAATTGCATTCACAGGCCTACTAGAGACTCAATGCCCAGATGTTGAATACAAAGCTGCATCATGTCAATCTGTGCAACACCATCTGAAGTGGATCAGTTTGTGAAAAGACCATGGCAGATTCAAAAGGACCTTGCAATTCAGCTCCACTCCACCTTATCCAGCAGAGCTTCTCTTCTGCAATCACTGGGGCAATAACATTAAAGTGACCAACAGGCTGACAGATTTTCCAGTCTGTGATTTTGCCTTGCACTGGACATGCATGGACACTTCACCTATATCTGGCCTGTGGTTTTGGTGTGTGAAACACAGGAGAACCATTTTCCTTCATTGTTATGCAATTTGGACTGTTTCTTGTAAGCTTTGCAAGTAGAAAAACAGTTGAAATCTAGTAGCAATGGGGAACCCTCAGGCAGGAATGAAAGGTGGGGGTTGAAAGGAAGAACAGGCAGTCTGCAAGCAGGACAATGTGCAAGGAGTTGAATGAAAAGCAAACAAGCAAAAGGACAAAGCCAGGGATCTGAACCCTGGGTGTTATAAATCTGAGCAAACCTGGTTGGAAATCCTCAGAGACTGTTTGTTGTTGCTGATCCCACTTACAGGAGGAACTGTCAGACTGAAACAAAACTGAGCACAATGCGTAGGCTGATTAGAATGGCAATCCAGTGCTTGATTGATGATCAAGAGAAACACAACATAATTGCAGCAGTTGTGGAATGTCCACAGATCTGTATTGTGCAATATGTTGTTGCGAGAGAATAAATCTGGAAAACCAGGATTACCTTCCAATTGCAACAGCCTAACATCATCCTCTCTCCAGGTTTGAATTCACAGGTTTACCAATGCAAGCAAGGACAGCATGTTCTTTTGGTTCTATAAAACTCTAGAGAAGCTTCAGATAAAAGATTACAAGTCATCTTCTCAATCAATGTTCTATCAAGTCTGCATGCAATATATGGTTTGCATTCTGAGGAATGGGAGCTGAGAAAGATTGTTCACATCACCGTCGAATGAATCCTTCAGTGTATTCATCATTCTCTCCCCTTATGTCTATGCCTTCCAGCAATGATCCCTCCTCTGATGATGGCCTGCGATGTGTAAGCTTTATGAGCTCGTCAGCAGCAGCATCATCAATCAAACGACTTTTGTGGTTGGTTTCTCGCACTTTCGGCTCTGCAAGCTGGTGGCTGCTTCCCACTGCCCCTTGCCCAAATCTCCAAACAGTGTTTTGGTTCTCAAAAAAAGGTGCTCGAGCTTGTTGCATCTTAGAACTTGATCCTGCTGTATAGTACCTTCTTCTGGGGTCAAAATCAGAGTCGAAACTTGCATTTGCAGCAAATGAGGGATGATGCTGGGTGACAAATTTGGGTGAATCACTCTTTTGCACGTTCGGTGAATCTAATGGAGACAAGTCATAGGCAGGTGGAAGGTGTTCAACAGAAATGGGTTCTGTACTTTGTCTCGTCAAGTTCCTGGAATCCTCAACATACATTCTCATGCCTGTTTCTTTGTAAGGGGTGGTCGTCAATGAGCTTCCAGGATTTGACCAGGAATTAGTCTCCAGCTTGGTACTCAGGGTGGATGGATTTCTCAATTTCCGCAAGCTCTCCATTTCTTGTCCTAGTGGAACGAATGTTCTCACTCGGTATAGCTGGGGTGCTTCCTGGCTTCCATCACTGTATAGAACATAGTCATGATACATTGGCGCAAACTGCACACAATACAGACAAACTAACAGTAAGCAAGCACAAACGACTCCATACTTTCCTTCAAGAATCAGATCTTAACACAGCATTGTAAAAAGACTTGAAAACTCAATGTTTCAAACTTCATAAGAAGAAAATCAAAATAAATCATTACAATTGAACTGAAAATTTCCAAAACACAGGTGGAGACCTCTATTTTGAATGCATTGATCCTTGAAGCAATCATCACACAGAACACAAAACAAAAAAAATAAATCTTTGGACATGATAGATTTAACTGAAAAACAATGAAGCTTGCATGAAAATTTTTAACCAGTCTTCTGAGAATCCCAAAACATTGGAGTAATGCATCAAGCACTGCAAACATAGAAAGAAAACTGAATAAAACAAATAACCCCCATATGTCAAAAGAGCTCAAAGATGAACCTGATGCATAGCATCATGGATAACATCCGAGAAATTGAGGGCATGCATAATACTGTCCCCTAGACCACCTTGTAACCCCACATTGGCTTGTGCATAAGTGTCATATGGGAATGCATACAGGTGTGCCACTGCTGCCATCATCATCTCAACACATACCAAAGTATTCTGAGAATCAGAAGCTTCCTTTATTGTGTTTACATAACCCCCTTCAGCAAGCAGAGCAATTACAACTCCCTGCAGTCACACCACAAATGTCATCCCCCTACCAACTTTCACAAATCATGCAAGATCACTGCGACCCCCTGAAAAGCATAGAAGAAATTATAACCATCATTATGCTCAAAGTGTAGTCCATGTAGTTGGTTCTTACAAGAAAGGGCACTGATCCTCCCTAGTGGCATCTACTGTATGTTGACAAGAGTGAAAATCTCCATGACCACACAATCAATTCAGGATGGGGTGGAACCTTACCTGCCAGTATGTTAAGAATACAACAGATTTGATGATGGCAAATTTGGCCAAAGGCCTAAAGGGCTGCAGAAGCTCTTTGCAAGCAACATAGAAGAGCACCAATGAGCAAAGCGCCACAGTGTATGATAGTGTATATAGCATTGTGATATACAAATACCCACCACTAGCTGAAAAGCTCCCATCTTTATACAAGCCAATCCAATACAGAAAGAATGCCGCCAATATCAACAATGGCTTCACAATCACAAATTGCAGAACTCCTTGCTTACAGCGACGTATGAAAATCCTACACTCACACCACTATATCAACCTTAGTCAACCTTAGCTATGGCTGAAAAGTTCATGTTTCTCCTTATGAGAAAAGCAGGTGGTGGCATGAACTTTGATTTTTGCAAGTCCACAAATGCAGTGATACATCTTCCATCCATGTGAGATCAAAACAGAATTAATATAAATAGACATGTGTTTCTTCTGAAACTGTTTCTTCTTACAGAAGCTTTTCTGAGATGAAGTAAATTTAGCTGGTGGGAGTGAAAAAGATGCTCACCCATCAAGAGGAATGGGATCACAACAGCAAGTGAGAAGGTGCCAAGCAGGCTTGAGAAAGCGGCCATGTAAGTTTGTTGCCACTGCTCCTGGTCCTCCAACCCAAGCCAAACATAATGACAAAAAGTTGTATATCACCCATGCTTCATACCTGCAGCACCATTTTTCCATTGCAAATTGCAACATCAAGACCTGTCATCTTCCATTGTATTGAAACAGCAAGATGCATTTTTTTTTATTGAACTGAATCAGCAAATATGCATTTTCTTATTGAATTGAAACAGCGAGATGCCATTTCAGAACACAACATATGAAGCCAAAAGAAAAGATTTTCAATTATAACTGTCACAGAAGATAACAGATGAAGAGAAAGAAGAAGAAAGTTTGCTGATTAAGAAATCTGACATATTTGCTAATTAGGATTCAGTTGCTACTTCATTAATCTTCTTCACTTTCACAAAGTGTGGCAGGCAATTTATTCTCAATGGCGGATGGACTTACATGCCAAGTATGGAACTGAAAATGATCGCTTTCAATGGCATCACCAAAGACAAGAAGGACATCATTGCATACACCTGCAGGCCATGTAAAAACCTACCGACTTTGTGGACAAGCAGCAGTGTCGTCTGTGAAAATCCTTCACAATTGTGATGCAAATAAATTTTGCATGAATCAATTGTGAAAAACTATAGTTTTTCCAGACATCATCATCATCTACAATCAATGCACATGAGTCATCTCTGTCTCTCTGTCTCTCTGTCTCTCTCTATTTCCTTGGGAGATAGCATGCCATGCATGATGCATAGGAGGAGGAGAATATTAGGATTTTTTCTCCAACCACAAGGCAACCTTTTGCAAGAGCTTCTTCATCAAGGCAAAGAAAGAAGAGCACATCATAGTTTTGCATCTTCTTCTTACATGAACCATGAAGATGATGCGAACTGTGTAGCGTTGGTACATGGGCTCTGTGTAGTTGCGGAGATGCATGTAGATGTGAGAAACAGATATCAGGCTTGCAGCGAATGTACAACTCCCAGCCAGCGCCACTTTAGTACTCGGCATCACCATCGTCATCATCAGATCAACAGCATCATCGTCAGCAGCAGCAGTGTGTTATCATCATCTGAAGCCTTGAAGCGAATGCTGCACTGCAACTTCCTCCTCCTCCTCCTCAAGAACAAGTTTGTTATTGTTGTGTGATCATGCGTGAAAATCCTCCGCTAAATCTCCAACAATTTCTTCTTTCTAGTCTATAACAATCTCGATGACGATGAAAGCAGAATTCGAAAAACACACAGCACATGATCAATCTCTCCCTCCTCTTGCGTCCTCTCATAACATACGCCGCAGCGATCGTCATCACCCCGCAAACACGTGCTCCTCTTCTTCTCACCATTCTTCACAACACATGTAATAATATGCTTTTCAGCGATGGAATCTCTCTCTCTCAATCGACAATTTCGACGGATTCCTCACATGTTCGTTGGAAGCGCATTGCGAATAGTACCTGCTTCTCCTGATTCTCACCGAATTCGGTAAGCCGACGCCGCGGCGGACTTGCGGGGTGCAATTATCGTCGTCTTTCAGCCGTGGACCACGATCATGACGACTTGTCGTTTTTTGTCCTTTCGTTGTTCCTGTGCGAGAGTCTGTCTGTGAGAGGCTTCAGAACGAAGCGGCTGTCGCGGAAACAAAACAAAACAAAAAGCCCGACAAAGAGACGGATCGGAGATTTGCGGATAATTAGCTTGACAGAGGAGGAGGAATTTGGCTCACGATGCACGGCAACAAACAAACAAACAATCATGTCTATGGACATGGACAAACCTCAAGTTTCTGTGGAATCGACATCTGTGGCTATAGCAAAATTCTCATGAGAGTTCTTCTATTACAGAGTGAACGTCTTATACAGCATACTGGACACTCACAGAGGTACTACTGTTTACCACTTGGCCTTGTGATTGTTTCTCTTCCAATTTAGGAAGTCCCCTTCCTCTTGAAGATACACAAGTTCATGTGACAATTCTCCTGCAATGTGCAACCGATGTGTTAGTCATGCTTTCACAGACCAGCATGTTAGTAATGAATTATAATAATTCATACTAGCTCAGGGAGTAGGGGCCTACTGGTGGTGTTCCCATTGAAAGTGATATACATACATCTACTTGAGAAGCATTCTGTAGTGGATCCATGATTTTGCAATGTTCAGTCCCAAGGTGTGCGTGAGCTAGTGCTGGTGCTGAGAGGAGGTTTCATCACAAGTTTTTGGAATGTCTCATCAATGCTCAAGGTGAAATCCAAGATTCTACAAGTCTGAGCAATTGAATGACAGAAATTGTGATTGGAAAAAAGCTCCCCAAATGGGTAGAACAATAATAAGACCTGTGAAAGCTCTCATTTCTGGAGATCTTGAGAAACAGGTACAAGAAAGGATTCAAGGAGACTCGTCTGACATCAAGCTCCATTTCTATGCAACAGGGTTCAACACAGGAAAACAACCATTTGTGTACCACGTTTTATTTGGTTCTGGATCATATGTCAATGTGGTGGCTCAATGGACAGGAGACAATGGTGGAACCTGGAAGTTATGCAAACCTTCGGTGCACATCATTGTGCAGAAAGCTTCATTGACATGTATGTATGTCCTTTGCTTTGTTCTTTGTCTCAGTTTTGAAGCTTTGGGTTGAAGCTTTGTGAGCTTTGTGAGCTTTGCATCAGTAAGAGCAACTCCACCTGTGCTTAGTACGTGACCCTGAAAAATTATAATTGGATGAAAAAAAGTCAAAACATGCCGGTTTGGCTCAGCAAAATGGCTTTGGCCCAGCATTTTTGCACAGTTTGTGAGCTGTGTCAGCTTTGCATCAGGGACAGCAACTCCATGGGTGCTCAGTATGTGACCCTGCAAATTATAATTGGATGAAAAGAAGTCAAAACATGCCGGTTTAGCTCAGCAAAATGGCTTTTGCCCAGCATTGTTGCACAGTTTGTGAGCTATGTCAGCTTTACATCAGGAGGGAGAGCAACTCCACGGGTGCTTAGTATGTGACCCTGCAAATTATAGTTGGACGAAGAAAAGCCAAAACATGCCGGTTTGGCTCAGCAAAATGGCTTTGGCCCAGCATTGTTGCACAGTTTGTGAGCTGTGTCAGCTTTGCATCATAGAGACCAACTCCACGGGTGCTCAGTATGTGACCCTGCAAATTATAATTGGATGGAAAAAAGTCGAAACATGCCGGTTTGGCTCAGCAAAATGGCATTTTTGCACAGGTTTGCTGAGGCTAGTAAAAGGCACAAGCAAAGCCTAACATCTGACTGAGAAGAGTGTAATAAATATGATCTGACTGCTGGTCCCTGTTTCTGATTCGCGAACTGTAATGATTGGTCCTGGTAGTTTGTCATTAGTAGTCTCTCACCTACCTGTTTGCAATCCCAGTTTTAGTTTTATGGGCGGGGTTGGAGAAAAAGTAAATAACTAAACTTGGAGGTGAGAAACATATCTGCAGGGTCATATACTGAGCACCAGAGGAGATGCTCTAAGAGAAAGAGGAAATGGAAACTAAGTGCACGTTCTCTTCATATTGAGTATGAAGCTAATTGAGTTATTGGTGAAACGAAATAAGCTAGAAAAAATCAAAATTATTTGCCAATACACCCAACAGATGTATTTAATTTAATTTCTACCAGCAGGGTTCACTATAAACACCTTAGAAATTTGGAGCTTTCCAAATGAAATCACCAGCAGTGATGTGTTTTAGGGACCACTGTAAAGAGACTATGAAGAGACTATGAATTCTACTTTGCTATATTATTCATAGCCAAATTTGGCTAAATCTTGTTCTGGAGAATCGCGAGTCCACCTACCTCAAAAATTTGGACTGAAAAAGCAACCCTCATACAATATGTGTTCATTTGTATTCATACTCACATTCTTATATATTCCATTTGATCAATTATGAAAGGGGAAAACACTTCCCATGAAAACATGCCTTGATTTTTTATTAATTCCAAGTAGATATTTTTCCAAAAATAAACCCATAATATAGTTTGACTTTCAAAGTAGAAAAAAGGGATGAAAAAAAAAAAAAAAAAAAACATAAAACACCCATTTCATCTTTTTTATTTTTTTAAAATAT
>Ga0116231_10011333_pt1 | contig 13769 bp, 6 predicted proteins | sample S1TSphgellanicum_2_FD_89695 | JGI IMG/M metagenome (GOLD analysis project Ga0116231, IMG submission 89695) | Host-associated microbial communities from peat moss isolated from Minnesota, USA - S1T2_Fd - Sphagnum magellanicum MG | ecosystem: Host-associated > Plants > Peat moss > Unclassified... | reverse complement strand
TTTGTTTGAAATGAGTGTGAAAAGAATCAGAACATTGGCATTTGAAAAAAGAAAAATATAAAAGAACAAAAAGCAAAAAAAAATATATATATATATATATATATATATATATATATATATATATATATATATATAATATTTATTTATTTTCGTAGTTTTCCACATCCTGCGCATTCAGAGGTCTCCAATTATTGGTGTGCATCGTAAGGCAGCATATTATGTCAGAGCAAGCTCGTCTTAACACTCCAAAGGACAAGATCATAAATAAATTGGTCAATCTTCAGTCTTCAAAAAACCCAACCTCCCCTTGTTATGGCTTTGACCAAATGCTCTCACAACCTCGATTTCGAATACTATAATTAGATCACAAAAGAAATATGCAACTATTATTCGTTTGTTGACAAGTTTTACCAATTAACAAATGACATAAAACTCATAATCAAGGGCAACTATGTTCACATTTTAATCATAAGACTCAGGTGACAAAGAGCCTCAAAGACATTAAAAAAAATTAGCGCAAAATATGCAGCCAAATATAAAGTACTAATTACAGACAGCCAACTTGTCTACAAAAAAATCTCAAAAAAGCAACAAACAAGACTAAGCGCCTAAAAAGAGCAAACACCTTACAACTACAATGGGACAAATGAAGCTGATGAGAGGAAAAAGGGCTTTTTCATAAGTTTTATATCCCAAAAATTATACGTAAGCCCAACAAAAATACAAACCTGGAATTCAAAGGTGATTTTTTGATGTTGGTAGTTTGAGCCAAAATAAAGATAATGCATAAGAATTAAGGAAACTCAAACTACTCCTACTTGTACCCAACTTGTAGGACTTCAAAGATTGGTCTTGCCATTAAAACTATGGACCATGTCTCTCTTCCGAAGGCTAAACAATAGATCTATACTAGGCGAAAACAAATGTCTAGTCATCAACATTGAATGCTCTAAACTAGTGAAGATTCACCACATGTGAAAGTTGAGGCAACTCAACAAGGACGTCTCACAAATAAACAAGGTGATGACTATGCTCAACAGAAAGCAAGCAAATATTCCTTTACTCCACCACAATAAAGTCGATTACAAGAAACACTTGGAGCTCTCCTTTGAAATAAGACTCAATAAAAGAGAAAAAGAAGACCAAAAACGCAACCTTGTTTAACATGTTCAAAAGTTGGTACAGATTATGAAAATTGTGCTAAGTTGTGAAAGAATCAAAGAAGTAGGGCATATTGAGTCTGCCTTATTCTATGAGAAAGTAACTAAGGCAAATCTATAGACTATTTTACATTGTCTTTCAACTGACAATATACGTAAATGTTTTATTGATGGAAAATACATGAAACTTATTGACATCATTTCAGACCCCCAAATCTTGATTACTGTATATGAACACCTAAAGTCAAACCAAGAGACATCAAACATAAAAAAAACATTAAAAAATAGACCTTGGAGGAAATGAGTATGAAATGGATTTACTGGACATCTGAAAAGCTAAAGGAGGTTTTTTTAATTTCAACTTTCCATACGCATCCTAGTACCAAAACCTAGTAAAGTAAAAAAGTGGCCCTTAACCATGGCGAGTCTTAAAGACAAAATGGTGTAGGGGGTTGTGAAGATAGTGTTGGGAACCAAGATTCTTAAGGGCATCTCATGGTTTTTGCCTTGATCATTTATGTTATACTGCTTTCAAATAGATCAAACAAGAATGGAAGGGGACCCCTTGGATAATGGAGTTTGACATTGCAAAATATTATGTATGACACCATTTGTCATAAAAAGTTGGTGGATATCATGTTAATGATTATAGATGAACAAAGATTCTTCAACACATTGCATAAGATGTTTAATGCCGAGATATTAGGAGTAGATATTAAGGACCCATGCATTTTACAAGGAAATACACTTTCACTCTTACTGTGCAACATTTACCTTCACAAATAAAATAAAGAGATCCTACGCTTGAAGCTCGAGCCAGAGAAGGGCTCAAGTCGAAAGAAATGGGAAATGAAAGTATACCAAAATATGACCTAATCAAACAAACAAAAAAGTGGGAAGCTAGGAGGTAACTTGATTGTTTTGGAAAGAAAAAAGAGACGGCAGTTTAAGTTGATTATGAAAGAAAGAATAACCTATGTAGACCAGAAGGATCCAAACTATGTACGCCTTCACCATATATGCTATGTAAATGACTCTATCATTGTGTGGACTTCAATTTCTAGTGAAACATATAATAAAAATTTGACATCATTCCTTAAAGAAGACCTCCTTAGGTTTAATATTAGGTTTAATATAAAGAAAGCAAATTTAACCTATATCATCTCAAATAGGATCAATTTTTTTCTTAAGTTTGAAAATATTTATGATAAAACCCCCAAATGCGCCTACAATTAAAAATAGTGCTAAACATTGGGTACTCGATAAAGTTCGGAGAAAACTTAAGTAGGAGCCAAGAAAAAAAAGATTTTGAGTTCATACATATTGCCAACCAAGCTATGATCAATAGGTTTTCCATTTTAAATCACAAAAGGAAAAAATTGATTAGATGGCTCAATATTTGACCCAAAAAAAAAATCCTTGTGCAAGCATCATCATGACAAACTTTATGCAGACAAGATTACTTTGAGCCACACCAATGGTTTCAAGTTAAAACCATATACCAGCTGGAGAATAAGGGGAGCCGTATGACAAGCAACTGTCATGTACGGTTCTTTGAGAAGGAAATCGAACAAAAAAAGGCCGATTTTCCTTACTCTTGGGTAAAATAATTGCTCTTCAATATCCAAAGACTTTGGGTCAAATTCATTTTTGGATTACTTTCTTTGGTGTGAATTTGACTTTCTTTCCTATGCATTTTTTAGGTCTGGCAGGTATGTCACGCCGTATTCCAAATTATCCAGATGCTTACGCTGGATGGAATGCCTTTAGTAGTTTCAACTCGTATGTTTCTGTAATAAGAATTTTTTTTTTCTTTGTAGTGGTTTTTTTTACTTTAACTAGTGAAAACAAGTGTGCTCCAAGTTCTTGGGCTGTTGAACAAAATTCAACGACACTTGAATGGATGGTCAAAAGCCTTCCAGCTTTTTATACATTTTCAAAAAATTTAGCTATCAAAAAAAACATTTAGACATCTTAGCAGATGGTGCCACTTAAGCACTTACCCACTCTGCCCTCTAAAGACCTGGTCCATTAAAGGGGTGGAGCCCCATCGCTACCTTGCCCCTGAAAGGTCATGGCAAAGACATATTGGTTCAACAAAACATAAAAAAACTAATTATGTTATGAATATATATATATATATAATCAATCTATCAATTAATTGGAACGTTATATTTAATTTGTGAAAAAGGAATTATGCCTCTTTTTTGAAAATGGGTTGTGGTCATGTTATTTATATGTTCAATTTCCTAATATGGCATGTAACACACTCTATTGCGCCCTTATATTAATAAATCTATGTTTCATTTTTATTACTACATCACTAAATAAGACCTAATAACTTATTTATTTGCAAAGATACATCTATTTCTTATAAATTGGAAGATCAGGTATATATATGTTTATGTTTTTTATTACTATTTTCGAATCTTGTCACATCTTTTTTAAATATTATTTCTATTATTAAATCTTTACTTTCCTAGTATATTATTAGCCGCACTAGTCATGATTTTTTATTTATTAGTAAAACTACTAATAGACTTCCATATTTGCACTTCCTACAAACTTTTGTATTTTAAAAGTTTTGTTGATATTTATAATAATTACCAATCCAAGATTATTAATCATGAGAAGCCTATTTTGTTAATAAACAGGAAAAAATGACTACCCAAAATAGTTAAACTAAAGATGCCATTAGGCCATGGATCTTAAGGTGGCAAATATAGATTGAAATGCCTTTTAAATACTTGTTGATACTAAAAGAGGTGCGCTCAATAATCTTGAAAATGGCCTTTCTAGCAAAAGATCCAAGATATCATGCCCTTAATTGACTTGTTATAAAGGAAGCGAGTGATAATTGTAAATTCTTTAATATTTTTATAGGTATGGGACAGAAGATCGTTACCCTTCTTTTTGCTGGAACTATTAATGTTGGTATTTTCATTATAATTTATCAAGCATTGCAATCTGTAATAGAAGTAGTTACCTTTAAAGATATTAGTATTTTTATGAGTACTAATATTTTGACGGGAGCTTTATAAATATCATTGACATCTTGAGAAGAACAATAAATCTTGATAGATGATATTGGTGAATATATATATATATTGCAACATATGCAAGCTAATTAATTGATTTCTACGAACGCGCCTAATCTTGATCCAACTCATAGCCTTATTTAAATTAAAATAGGAAAAGCAATAAAAAATGAAGTCATTTCTAGGTATGATAGAATTCATACCCTAATGCATGAAATAGTGTAGAACAAATAAGCTATGATTTAGCACTACTATATTACTTGATGAAACCTGCAGGTCAACAAATAAGTTTATCACATTAATAATTTCCGAAACAACATTTGACCAAAGACTTGGGGATGTTAATATAGGGAAATTCAAAATTGCAAAAGGTGACAGGTCCGTTATTTTAGCTTTATTTTGTATTATAAAGTACGCTTATACGTTTGTACCCAAATCATCAAATAACCATCAAAGAGTCTTTTACCCACTAACCTTATAACAAGAACTGTCACCATGTCAACACCTGCATGAAAGCTATCAATGTGCTATCCTAAGTTACTAATATTGCCTATTTTCTTTTTAATTGCCCAACTTGAACATTCAATCCAAGGCAAACGTCAACAATAACCAGGGAGATCTCAGTAACTTGTAAAGGAGTAATCCTACTTTTGTTGGCAATCTATTCAACTTATGCAGTCACAACCTTATTAATAGCTTATAGCTTTCTACATGTAACTTGTTCATAATGTCATTGATGTTCTATGCGGCAGCATTGAAAACCTTTTTCCTAGCTAGCATATAACCGCATTACTTAGAATAAAGTAAACTTTCAAACTTGTAACAAGGAAAATGTTGACCACGGCCACAATGTTCTTTGATGATTTGTAGGCGAGAATTTAATTATATGGTAAGGATTTGAGGGTAGAGCCAATGGCTGTGAGAAGAGGGCCAAAACTCTATGTTAATCGTAGCTCTCTTACTTTGTCAAGAAGTTGTTAATTGTGAGACAACATCTTGGTTGGGTTTTGGGTGTAAATTGACCACTTTGATTGTTAAAATGGTCAAAAGTTGTGGTCAAATATTTGGTGGTGGCTCTCTTCAATTTTTTTCTCCCTTCTTTTAATTTTTTTGTTTTGGTAAAAGGAAAAAAAAATCGTTTAGAATGACGAAACCATACCCTTTTTATAAGCCTAGGCCATAGCCATAAAGTAAATTGTCACCCAACACCCAAGAAGCAACATATTAATAGAATAGTAAGATTATAATTTGCATGTCGATATAATTTAGTTGGTTAGAACAACAAGATCATAATTTACACATGAGGGTTCAAATCCTTCTTCTAATAGGAGTTCTCTGATAAGGATTTGACCTATGGCATAGTGGCAAATATATATATCGCTAGTCACTAACCTCACCCCAACTCTCCTTTTGCGAGAGGCCACGATAAATAAAAATCTATGATGTTCTACAATGTTTCTCGGCATAAGTACAATATTCAACATAATGGATGTTTTTTTAACAGAGCAATCAATCATATACAATACACCTTCAAGTTTAATTATACACTTCACAAAGTACATGAATGATCACTATACTCCCATTTTGACATACTTATCCTAACAAACGTGTAGATAATTAATTGTAATGCTAATAGCTTATAAATTATCATAAATGATTTATTGTTAAGCAAAAATAAAATAAAAATGTTGCATTTAATTAAAGAAAGCATGTGCAATTATGCACCAATAGCATATTCTGCCCTTATTCAAGCCTTCTAATAAGTATGAATAAAAAAGAAAAAAACCTGGAATTGTTCATATAATAAAACTAGATTTTGCTTGTAGGAGGCTGAAGGTAACAATTGTGACCATGTATTATCTGGTGTTTTTCTAATTAAGTACAAGATACAAGTGGGACTTGCACTAAAAGTAAATTATGCAATAAAACCACCTTGTTTTTTTTAATATGGTAATTTTCCTTTGTAACTCAGGAATTGCACGTAAAAAAGGGGATGATCTTCATAAACTTACTCAAGCCAATTGTAGTTTTTCGCATTATAAATGGTGGTAAACTATTCAAAGTGTAAAAAGATAAATGGGGTGACGAGGAAAGGAAGGCGCAAAAAGGCTTATAAATAATGCACTTTACCTTTTTGTGCCTTACCTCATGGAAGATAAAAAGTGACTTTTGTTGGATCTTTTGTCAACATGCCTTCGACCGCTTTTTTAAGTGAATTGCTTGTCAAAGCATCCCACTAAAGAGCCCACAAGGGAGATGATGGCATAGCAAGTTATCACAAATCAAACTTGTCTAGGTGCTTAGGAGCTTGCTACTAGCTTGACAAGTGTATAGGCCTTTTTTATCTTGCTCGATTTGATGGTAGAGAGTGTGGCCCTTTCCTCATTACAAATATGGCAAAGCCGGTTATGCTTGAACTTTTCCAAATGGGACTGGTTGATCATAATAGACAATCAAATGCTGCTATGCACATGATGATAAGGATGATTGGTTCCATTACTAATTAAAAACACACCAAATTCTCCTTTAGGTGCTTCTACTACGGTATAGGTAAAAGAAGTTGGCATAGAAAGAACTTTCTTTCTCGTTTAATGGATTATTTTGTATAAACTTCTTATTACTTTCTACAAAATTCATTTTGTATTAGTAAACAGATAAGATGGATCATCAATAAATAAATAAAATCATGTCGTATATTTTAGGAACTAATTTAGTGTTTTTTAAAAAAAACCATGATATGGTGATGATCCAATGTTTTTTGTCCCAATTTTGTGATGTAGTTGAAGTGGAGATCATACATATGACAATTTAACAAATCTAGTTATAAACAAGTTTGATCATCTTTCTGTATTGTTTGCTACCTATTGGAACTTAATACACAAATCCAACAAAACTTATCACTATTACTTTGAGTTCAATAAGTAAAAGATTTATAAAAACCTTTTTTCAATGTTTAAAAAAAACTACCAATTGATGAAAAATCGTCATAAATTATACCTGAATTATATTTGACCTATGTTAATGCTTTAAATATTTTGCACAATATTTTCAAGGAAAAAAAATGTGATGTAGTGGTTAGATTCCCCTTATCAATTTGAAGGTCCAAGGTTCAATCTTTCTTTCAAATTCTCCTTTTTTTTCTCTAGACACAATTGATGGAAAAAAACCCTTGGGAAACTTTTTCAAGCTAGTTGTTTGTGAAGAACAAGTTCTTTAAGGAAAAGGGGACTAAGTGGCAACCCCAACCAAGTTGCTCAAGGGAGGGAAAGGGCCTTGGGTTACTCAACCAAATTGTTTAGAGAAAAAGACTTGGAGGTCCCAACCAAGTGGCTATAATGAGCAATTTCCCTAAGGAGAAAGGGATTTCCTTAGGGAGAAAGGGATTAAGTTATTCTCCTTAACAAGTTCCTCGAGGAGCAACTTCCCTAGGAAGAAATAGGGGATTAAGGATCCTCCAATGAAAAAGGACTTCGAGAGTCTCAAAATTTTGGGCCAAAAGTGCAAAAAATAAACTTTATCCAAATTGAGATTTTTTTGTATCATTAAAAACCTCTCAAAATGTAAATATTGAAATTGAACTCACATTCTTCATTTGAAACTATAAGTTAAGAGTTATGGCCAAAAAAAAACCAAAAGATTAGGCAATATGATTCTTAAACACTACACCTTAAGAAATAAAGGTTAAACAACCTCCAATAGAAACTTGGGACATGGTAGTAAAAATATCTCATTAAAGATTACAACTTTATAATTGAAAGCTCTTTGATCAAAGTTCATATGAAAAAGTTTACCCTTGCATTATTGGCCCAAAAATTTAAAACCTTCTAAATATTTTTCTTTGTTAGGCAACATAATCCCTTTGTTATCCTTGGGGAAGTTGATCCTCAAGCAACTTGGTAGGCCCCACTTAATCCTTTTCTCTTTAAGGAAAGTCCCATTCTCTTTAATGAAGTTGCTTCCTAAGGCAACTTGGTTGGGACCTCCAAATCCTTTTTTCCTTGAACAACTTGGTGAATATCCCAAGTTCTCTTTTCTCCCTTGGGCAACTTGGTTGGGGTTGCCACTTAATCCCCTTCTCCCTAAGGAAGTTATTCCTTGTGGGTAATTAACTTGAAAAAGTTACTTAACAATTATATTTTTTTAATCCATTTAATCCATGGAAGAAAAGAAAGTTTGGGAAAAGGATTGAACCTTAGACCTTAAAGGGTTAAAAGGTGGGATTCTAACGATTTTATCACAATTGTTTCCTTAAAAATATTGCAAAATAATTATAACATTAGTCCTAATTTGGGAGCAAAAATTCAAAAATATTTTTTCCTACTAGGCATTATCCTACAATTACGTTGAACATAATGTCACATTTAATTCATTGCACATGTTAATTTTTGCCTTATATAAACTTGGTTTTAATTATTTTGAAACTTTGTACTTATATGATATTTAATATTGGGGAGTGTGTATATTTTAAAATTGAAAGAATTGATGTCAAACCTATACCCATAGAACTTCTAATTTTTTTAAATAATCAAAATGGAGATTGGAGGTCCTTTCAGAAAGGAAAACTAAACAATAGTGGTCAATACATCATGGCTAATGTAATTTGATTATAGCTTTTGGATAGAACCTAGGGTCCATGTTCCAACTTTTTTTGATTTGATAGAACCTTTCATTTCCCATTGTGGCTATAGTCACAATCCAACAAGCCAAAAAGGGTGTTAGATTGCAAAGAAAAACAATCAAAATTGGATAGATATTTATGTTTTGCCATTTAAAGCCATGGCAATCATGGCAAGTTGTTGTTTTTTCATTCATATGAATGTCAATGAATTCAAACCAAAAATTCATTTAATAAAAATTTAAGTGTAAGTTTTGATTTAGAACTTCTAAAAGTGGATACCTATGGCATTATATAAAAGTCAGTTTTGCAAAGGATTATAAAAAAAAACTCCTTAAAAAAAACTCATTAAAAAAAACACATTTGATGGGAAAAAAATTAAGAAGATAAATACATATTAGCCACATTGAAAAAACACTCATACCTTATAATATGTGGAATTTTAAACTTAAAATTTTCAAAAAACTTTCCAAAATTGATCTAAAAGTTTAAAACTTTGAAAGTCCTCTACCAAATATAAACGAGGTATAATCTACATTATGTGTTAAAAAAATGTAGCTTATTTTTTTAAAAAACATAAAAATGTAAAAAATGAATATCTAGTTATGATTTGAAATTTTTATTATCTTTATGAATAGAACATTTAATTTACAAGGAATCTCAAAAATCAATATTTATTCAAAAATGATTAAAAAAAAAGTCATATATTGGGACAATTATAAGCATTTATTATAACAAATTAAATTGTTCCAAAATTCATTTGTGTGAAAAGTGTTTTGGGGGGAAGAAGGACATGTAATCCTTTTCTAAAGTAATCATGTTGGGTCATTGTATGTTGTATGCACCCTTGTAGCTAATTTTATATGTGAAGGAAGCTTAGGTCTAGTTTTGAAGTCTTAATGTTTTTTTTAGATGATTTCAAAACTTCAACGGTTGAAATTTTTGGGTATTTAATGTAAATTTGAAAATGATTACTAAAAACATGGAAAGAAAAAAAATTAAATAGATATCTCAATCAAATTAATAATTGTAGTTATATTGCTAGGGCGTAAATGGTGACATATTTTTATAATAGTGGGCACAAATGAATGTTTGAAAAAAAACCTACACTGGTCTAACACATATAACACAAAAACAAAAAATGCCACTTCAAATTAGCAAAGTTCAAAGCATAACAAAGTAGCAATGTTTATTTGTGCATTTTGCATTTGCACACAACAAATTAAAATAATGAACTCGAAAATCATGGTTTGTCTTTGGAACTATAAAATAAATGTAAGAAAGAGGACAAACTACCATGGATGATCATTTAAACTAACAAAACAAAAGTAAAAGGATAGGAATTAATCTTTTTCTTTCCTAGACCTAGGTTGTGGTATAGACATGGCAAAACATTTTAACAACAAAATGCACATGGTTCATTTTTGGGATTTGGAAGAAGAGGTAATGGGAAAGGAAGACCATCAAATGGATTTGAAAAAAAAAAACGTAAAATAAATAAAAAGACCACAATGGTTCAAGTTTAAAATTGCCATTTGATTCATTTTTGCCATTTACAAAACATAGGTAAATTTTTTGGAACCATTATGCTTCATTTCTAGGATTTAGAATATAAAGGTAATGGGAAAATAGCACCATTAAATCAATTTGAAAAAAAAACACACGCACACACACATACACAACAAAAAGAGGACCATTTAATGGTTCAAGTCTATAACTACATAACAAAGGTAAAATTATTCACCTTTGACTATTGGGTTGTAGTGTAATCAACTTGCATCATTACAAGCAAAGGGAAATATTCCTCCATGATCTTGATCTTCAAAGGTGTGAGCATGGACATTTATCTTGTCTTCACATTCTTGCATATTTGATTTCCCTTTGTCTCCAAGGTTTGAACAAGTTTTTGGAATTATAGATGCCTTTTCAATGAGTGGTTGAAATATCATACATGTTCAACACAAAAATTTCAATCTTGGCTATGAAAGTTAAATCCCCCAAAGATTGGACTACCAAGTTTATGTGATGAATAACACAATGAACATTCAATGAAAATGATGCCCAAAAATCCTTAATTTTCTTTATCACTTTAATTTTTCCACTTGGAAACACATTCATTATATCAACCCTAAAGCACAATAGCTTCTTGGACAACTCCCTATTCAACACCCCACCTTTCATCATAGAATCCACAATCACCTTACTAAAGTTGTTAGAATTCGATTCATGAACAGTTCAGTCAACACATCTTAAAATTAGAATTTTAGTCTAACCATCAATCAAATATGCATGGACACATATCCAAGAATCATTATCAATGGTTGTAACATTGTCACAAGAACAAGCCAAAAACTAAGTAGATTGTATGGCATGGATAATGGCTAGCTTTTGGACTTGTTGGAACATAAATTTAGCAAAGGTTTAGCCTACATACTCATTTTAGTGCATGGTTGGATTATGTGGGAACTTCAAGCTAACAAACAACTCATTTATCATAAGATCATGTTTCATATTCCAACATAAGATGGCCATGTGTAAGAATGCAAAACAAAGACTTGAATTGAACTTTCTAATTCCCCTCTCCTAGGGGTTTGTTTACTTGTTGCAAAATATAATTTGAACCCCTTTAGGCCCATAACCTCATGTTTTCAAATGGATATAGTCTTTTGCAATGTACTTCCCCCCCACCTTTCTTCACCCCAAGTCATAATCAATCATAAACCACAATCCTATGACCAAGATGTTTTGTTAGTGTATCCCATTTGCACTTAACAATTTTGTCCTTGTTTTGAATCAAATAACAGACCCTACACCTCACACTATGGATAACCCCACCCTTGGCCATTAAACTTTCAACCAATGGCAACAAAGTTGCCCATTATGCTTAGAACTTTATCATATGATCTTTTGCTCTTCTTTACATTGCCATCCACACTAAACTTTTGTTTCTTCCTTCGAAGGTCAAATTGGGAATTTGATAAATCCATAATTTCCTAAAATCTATAGCAACATTATGGACTTTAAAAAGGATTTCAAGAATCACAAAGTTAGAATCAAGGTTCTAAACCTTTACGAACTTGATTGCTTCCACTCACTATAAGGAGATGGTGCTTAGTTCATTAGCTATTTCAGTAACATTACTAAAGACCAAATTTGGTGAATCACTATGCCCCATATTGAATCGGGATAGTTGTTATGGACATAGTGAATTTGCTAAACTAGGCCAAATAATAAATTGCAATGTGGCATTGATTTTTGAATTTATTTAACTTTATATATCTCTATATATATAATTCGATATTTATTTTGTTAATATAAAATATGATACATATACATTCAAGGTGAGTATACAATATGTATATGGTCTATATATAGTTGACATATATATGGAGTTGGTAACGAAGTTGAACCTTGGTTTTCAAAATGAAAGCCCATTGTTGTTGCCATCCAACCATTTAGTGGGAAACAAATGTGGTTGTCATCAAATTTATTATGTTGTTTATTCCAAATGTTTCACAAAAGTCAACTCTAGCCATTTTTCCCCCCCTACTTTGTCCAAATGAAAAAATAAATTAAACTTTATTTTTTAGATTTTTCGAAGACGTATAAATCTATAGTTTTTTAAGAATAAAATATTGAATAATTTGAATGATAATCCATTTGAATCTCATTATTTAATATATTTCAACAATGATATTTTGAAGATTTTTTTCACATAACATGATTTGTAAATAAGCCTATTTAAAATCAACATTGAAAGCCCCAAATGAAAGTTTCTCTTTAATTTTCTAACTTCCAAATGGTTAATTGTTAATTCTAGAATTTTCAAAAGTTCAAAATTAATTAAATACACAATCTAATGGATTGCATTCGCAATTTGTAGTAATGTTCAAACAAACCACAATTCTACAAACCAAGAAAAAGAAAACTTGATTGTAAAAAATATCAGTATTCAAGAAACCAAAAGAACATACGAGAATAGTATGGAGGGGTTTGGACCAGTGTTGTGTGTGTAAATGGTTTGGGACTTACACTCCATGGAAGTGTATGTGTAAAAATAAATATATTTATATAGATTTATGTAGTCAATTATATATATATATGATTTTACATGGCTATGTAAAACAATGTAAATATATGACAATGTAAAAATGTGATTTTTACTTGAGGAGGGGAGATTTCATAATGTTTTTGAAGATAAGCCAACTACATGGCCCATTGCAAAAAAAAACCATCAAAACATACACCCACAACTAATTTGTATGACTTTGCAAAAAGGTCTAGTCATTAAAGATATATAATTAAATTATCTATAAAGTAAAGAAAACAACACTAAAACCCCTAGTTTGATCATAAATAGGGTGAGAATTGGTTTTGAACCTTGTGCATTAAATGCTGATTTTCAGCATTTCATTCCCAAATTTAATAAAATTTCCTTACTTTATGGATACCCCTAAAAGAAGGGTTTGGGGTGAAAGGAGGTCCAAAGACAAGGTGATTTTACAAATAATTTTAGTATTTACACTTACACGCCCCAAAACATTTACGCAGGGTCATGTAAGTATAAATAATTTACACTTACACTATATTTACATGTTGTATATATGGCTATTAACACTTACACACACAACATTGGTTTGGACCTCCACTAGACCTTAAACTTAAACAAGAAATCTAAAAATGAACTCTAAAACAAGGTGTGATTATGGCTAAATGAACTTACTTTGAATTTGACTCTCTAAATCTAAAACCTTCTAGATTCATGATCTCACCATTGTTCAACATTGAAATGACCATAGTCCCCATTATTTTGTGCAAATTCACAAGCACCTGGATTATAATACAATATTCACAAGCTTCACAAAACTTCAACAAAACAAACAGTAACCATAAATTGGAATGCATTTGAATGGGACTTGGGACTTGAAAGTGGTTGTTTCAAATTTCAAGCACAAC
>Ga0116231_10011332_pt1 | contig 13770 bp, 9 predicted proteins | sample S1TSphgellanicum_2_FD_89695 | JGI IMG/M metagenome (GOLD analysis project Ga0116231, IMG submission 89695) | Host-associated microbial communities from peat moss isolated from Minnesota, USA - S1T2_Fd - Sphagnum magellanicum MG | ecosystem: Host-associated > Plants > Peat moss > Unclassified... | reverse complement strand
GCTGTCTCGTACAAGATGTGCGATGCTCTTCTCCTCGTGATGTCTGTCGGTGTTCTCTTCCTGCTCACGTTGCTGCGAACAACGTTGAGAATTGGGTGACTGTTTTCGGGTAAGTCTGTTTGTCCAGGCTCTCTTTCAGATGATATAGAGTTTAGTAGCAGTGCGTAAAGCACTCCCTGGATTTTTCCTTTGCATTTTCAGCTCCCTTACCAGCCTGAAAAAATCTGTTTTCAGCAAGCGGGATCTTTTGCGGTGGAAGGTACCGGCCAGGCTGTTCTGGTATCTTCTGACCAGCTGAAGGTACCAGCCAGCCTGCCACTATTTCTAAAAAATGAAAAAAATCCCAGCTCTGGTTGAAATAGGAAAAGGACCTGAGCACAGGCCCATAGGTGATTTTTGACCTGTTCCCTCGGCCGACCGGCCCCGGGCACAGGTCACAAATCACAGAAGGGCCCGTACTCAGGGCCTTTTCCTATACTTTTCATTTTTCGAATTTGTGAGGTAGGTGGGTTGGCGTTCATCCACAAGAGGATTTAGCCAAATTTGGTTCCAGGCTAGAGTGGAAAATAGGGTTTAATTTTATTTTTTTTAAAAGAAAAAAAAAGAAGACAAAGTGCACAAGGAATGTGCTTGAACCTTGTCTGTAAATAATAGCTATTACACATTGAACTGGTAGTTTGCTGAAGATGACTAAGAAAACAAGGGGTGTGTCACATTGTGGCCTTGCCATTTACATTAAAAAGTATCTTAAGGCAAAAGAAAAATTGTGGAAACTCAAATATTTCACCATGCAAAGATAGAATCTACAAAAAATTCTCTAAAAGAAACCAAAATCCGTCAAGGTATTATAACTCTGTAACTAATCTCAAGTTTCAACACAAACCAAAATATCATCTGTCAAAAATCCTCATATAAAAATAGACCTATATTACCTAGGGGCCAAAATCCCTTAAGCTACTATACTCTATAATGAATCTAAACACAATATCCTTGCCTTGGTAGGCAAGGCCAACAAAATTAGACTACCAAATCGAGCAATCCAATTGACTTGAAAAAATAAATTCAAGCTCAACTCTATTATGGTGAACATTGAAAATAATGATCCTTTTCTACCATTTTCATTCAGCTTTTGAAATTCTCACAAACCTACCAAACCCTATTACACATTTAATTATCAGTTCACTCAACATAACTAACATAACTAAGAAAATAAAATTCAGATCACCAAATCTAACAATTTTATTCAATATATAACATTTTCTCTGCACACTTTATGCACAAGCCTATTCAACACCCTCTGTATTTCAGTACATTACTATTGTAACCCTTGTCTTTACACAGGGCAAGGTTTAAAAGTTTAGGAATTGAGTGCTATGTTTTGATGACATGGTAAAACCTATGGTATAAATATGGCAATTTCAAATTGTTTTTCCTTCATAATGTGACAACTTTGTATCATTTTTTTTGCAAAAAAAATCCTTTGTACCTGTTGCACAGGCTTTTTTTTTTGGTCATCTGGATGCGAAAATTCACCAAAACAAAAACACTGCATAGTACCTTGGTAGCTTTGGAAACATTGACATTAATTACATTATTTTCAGAAAAATTGAACTTTTTGGAATAAAAATATTTTTCAAAGAATAAATATTTTTGAAAGAAAATAAAGTATCTTTCACAATATTCTGGTGTATTCTATTTTCCAACATGGAATTTTCAAATCAAAATGGTTTTTTCATTGAATATGTTGTATCTGATTTGGGGTATGGGAGTTGTGCAAGGGATCGGTGTTGGCACCCATTACATTTTTCTCTTTTTTTTTTTTCAAAAGTCGGGTGTGAATGATGGAATGCAGATTTGGAGCTGATAGATTGAAATTGGTGGTTGAAGAGTTTGGAAAATGTGGACAAATTACCAACTACATAAATGGACCAAAGGGTGCCAACTATATCCACATTGAATTTCAGGTTCAGTAACTAAACTCAGGCTACTTTCAACAACTTTAGGATGTTTCCTCTCCTTTTTAATTTGCAGACGTTATCTGCAAGTGATGGCGAAGAACTAGTGGCATCGTGTGTAGGGTAAGGCCCTAGGATGAGGGCATAAGAGCATGCCCAAGGAAATTGCGTTTTACAGTACTTTTTGGATGAAGATTCATAAAAAAAGCACTGTGAATCTTCTTTGGGCTGGTAAAAATGCACATGTTGGCAGTGCCCATCAAGAGCAACTGTAGCAGTAAATGACTGTTTCTCATTGGCCCAACTACAATGATCGGCCCAGGTGGTGAGAGTTAAACACTCTTTCACTTTGTACAGTCCATCTTTTCAGGTTCATGGGTGGGGATGGGGATAAGAAACTAAACAGTACACACTGGATGTGCTAAATACCAGACTAAGGGCCCAAGTGAGGCAATTGTCGAGTGCAGACCTATCCTTGTGAGTCACTCGGAATGATTCATAGTGTCAACCAAACATTGTTTACAGATGGAATTTACCTCTGAAAAGTCAGAAGGGAATTTTGTTTTTCAGCAAGATTTTCCAATTTTGAGTTGGAACTTTGATTTTTGAGTGTGATTTCTATTGTGCAGCACCTCGATATTTATGCTGGGCAAAGCCCATGGATCCGGGCTTTATCAAAATTCAGGAGCACCCTTGACTCTTGCCTCAAGGTCTCTTATTTTGGTAAAGCCCCAGCCCAGTGGCTGAGATAACCTTTGTGTGACTTTATTAACCCACCTTCTAAATAGTGAGAACTTTACAAAGCGTAAAAACCCTCTTTCAAGTGAAAGACATGTCTTCATTTCACTCTAATTCTTTTCCGAGTGTTGACAACAATGTAAATTGAAGGTTGATGATTCTTTGTCCCACCCAGCATAGAGTATATGGGTAACTAGGTTATGGACATGGATAAAAAGCTAGCATTTGGTAGTCACAAAATGATTTTGCATCATGGTGTCTAGAATGCATGCGCCATGAAGCAAAGTTCTCATTCGCCTTTCTTGATGTGTGAAAAACAGAACACAAGAGATGCACAAAATGCCATATTGAAAAATGGCATGCGACTTAATGGTGTATTGGTATTGGTGGCGAAGAAGCTTTTTGATCCAAGGGAGCATCGAGAATTGGAGAATGTTTCTAGATCTCAATCATCAATATCAAGGACAAGTTTCCTGAAATTGAAAGCAAATGTTAGCCAACCAACAACCAATGTGATACAACAAGAAACCAACAAAACCCAACCAAAAGCTAACAATACCTCCACCAGATCAAGGCCCACAAATTTCGTTGATTTTGTCCATGGTAATACCCTCAAATGACTTCTAGAGTATATATTTCTTGCTCGCCAAACCTAGTCATATGTAATGGTGGATTTGGCTTTCATATAACATTCTATAGTCTACATATGTATATCTATAGCATGGAAGTTTCTTTGGTTGGAAGAGGTCGTCATTTATAATGTGCAAGTAAAGAGGTCCATAAGTCTTTTTATGGATATTGGTGTAAACATCTATACCCTAGAGAGGGGTGAAGCCAAGTTTTAGAAAAAATTTAATGGAGCTAGTGGCTTCCTCCTATTTCTATCCCTAGTGACACTTGTGGCACTTCAAGAAAATTGTGATAACTTGTGTAGCATTGTGACACATCTCATGTGCTTGGGTTTCCACAAAATTTTCTTGGTTCTTGTAAGGGGAAGGTTTTTTTTTTTTGGGTGGTTGATTGGGATCTAACAATCTCAATTCCCAACACCATGGCCCATTAGAATTGAATGCATAAAATGATAAACAAAAGAAATTCATGAGGTAGGATGAGTAAAAGGTTAGAACAATGAAGTCAATATGGAACATTTCTAAGCACTATGTTAGTTTTCATTTGGATTTATTCATGAGGTAGGATGAATAAAAAGTTAGAAGAATGAAATCAATATGGAATATTTCTAAGCACATTATTAGTTTTCATTTGGATTTACTTTCATAGTTCATTTTGAGCTTGGGTATATGAAAGGGGAAATCATATTTTACTTGTAGTTGAATTGGTCACAAATATATAATATTACTCCTATTTGCATTGAAATTTCAAAATGCATGACAAAATTTTAAATGTTTTAATGTTTATAAAAAACTGATGCTTTGTATTAATATTATTATATTTTCTTGTTCGAAGAGTCTAAGTTGCCACTACTTATGTTAATTTTGTTTAATCTTTGTTAAATTAGAGTAGGTAGTAGAGAACACACCATATTTTTGAATAAATAACTTCATATAATCATTTGCAACCTATTTTCTCAAATTTTATTAAAAGAATGATGTTATGGCAGGTTGGACATTTGTAGCTCATGTTCAAGTTGATCCAACATATGTTATTGAATGTGTCATGTAATTCAAATAATGAACGTGGTTTGTAATAGGTGGAAATTTGCTATCATGTGCTCATGTTTTCTGAAATTATTGCTTGCAGATTCTCAAAGGGATCAACATGTATCAACATCAACTAACTATTGTACACCTAAACTTGAGTTGATACATAAGGAGGTTTTTGAATGTAATTGTCCAAATGAGTTTGTCAACCCGATGTCGTGTGAATGCACCTCACCAAAACGGATCTACTTTGATTGTTCACAAATAGGAAAAAAAGAAAACAAACAAAGAAAACTATGTGTTTCAGACTATGGCAAGGCTATTGTGCCAATGCCTAGTCAACCTCAACCTAGTTGCATTGGACTTGGACCAAGCTACCAAAGGAAAGAATTCGAGACAATTGAAGATCTAAGATCATTGAGGGACAAGATTAAAAGCCTTCATGTCATGTAACATTTTTGTTTAAGCACAATGGAAAAGTGTGAAAATTTTATCCCAACATGATCAACTCACTATCAATAAAAGACTTATGGAAACATCCCAAAGAATGTATGGATAAAAAATCTATGGACAAAAAGTCATATGTATACATATGGTACGACATCGGGAAACATATGGGCTAACAAACTCTTAAAAAATCGAAGTTTTCAAAACTATGCACAAATATTTGGTCCCTAAGTTCCCACTTACCCATCTGTCCTCAATAAAAAGCTTGCAAGCATTCTTCAAGCTCCCTCCCCCGAAGAAGATAAATCTAAATTAAATTGATTAGATTTGACCATTTATGTTCTAAATTGAATGTAGTTGGGGTCTGATGCATCATAAGGTTCCATCCATCTATGGGTTTGGTCAAATGGTAATCAAAACTCCTCATTAATGATGCAATAGACATTTCACATTTGATGCACCAACATTATATGACATAATAATTCAAGTGACAATGATTCATTGGAATTTGTTTAGGTAAGACAACTTTAGGTTTTATAAATCAACTTTTGCATAGTGCAAAAGTTGTCCTTTGGATAGTTCCAAATTGAAATTTGTTTAGTTGATTCTCAAATAGAGATATATATATATATATATATATATATATAAGAAATCATGGGTTTTACAACTATCCAAATTATTAGGTTTTTTGTGAAATCAAAGAAAAACTGACTAATATGCAACTTGTATGGTGTTAATATCAAAAAATTAGTTGATTAGGACATTTTTAATGAATTTGGTTTTAGTCATTTTGGATAATCACATATTGCATTAATAATTTTTAGTTTAAAATTTTTGACATGGATATTATGAGGTCCCAAGCTAATATGTTGTGGACTAAAGTGCCACATGATCATATAATTTATTTTTTCAAATCATGGAGTCGCGAATTTTAATTTTTTGTGACATGTCATGACAAAAATACATGCCATGAAAAAAAACACTTGTTTTTCTATTTTTTTCCTAGGTTTTGTTAGCAAACTTTTTTGGCACCATTCACCACCACCATATGTACATGTTTGTATACTACATTTGTACATGATTCATTCATGTATATACACATTATATACATTATTGCATGTGATAGAGGGCCTTGTCCAACTCCTTATTACAATAACAAACATGAACAAGTAAAATTCATACTAAACACTATAGGTTTGAAAGTTCCAATCTTTATTACTTTCAATCTGCATTCTTTCAATTCCTTGTTTTGTGCACTTGCATTGAAATTAAAGTTTTCTTTCAATTTTGCTTCAACCCCCCATGTCTATCACATTTGATCATGTCAAGCCAAGTTTGGTGCATGACTCCTTCCACATCCAAAGCATCGAGATGATTCCATTGGTCCAATTCAAAGATGTCATCTTTTTCGATGTCTACAAGAGATATGAAAACATGTCCCAAAAGATGTGGTACTCTTTGACACAAGAGAGTTTTTTTGACTATATGTACAAGGTTTGATTCTTGCTTAATTTTTCCATTTGAATTTGTCAATTATTTAGTTTAAAACATGTGAGTTACAAAAACATTTCTTCTTGGTGCAACGTGAGGGTGTTTGCACACTATAGTCTCCTTGTATGGACATCATAATGGCAATTTTTCTTGTATTATTTAGATACAAAAATAAATTAAAAATCATTAAAATAATTTTAAAAAGACCCACTTATCTGAAGCTATCATAATCAACCTTCCAAAAATGAACAAATCAAATCAAAATCATGGACAACCGATAAATAATGAACTTTTGAATTTTGCCCAGGCTTTTTGTCACACCTACAAAACTCATGGATATGGACTTTTATCTTATAATGTGTTAATCTTATGTGGTTGAAACTTTGGGATATTAAATAATTATGTTTAAAAAACTAAAGATCCATTGAATGAATGGAATGTGATTTTGATTAACTTTGTTATGGACTTTTTAAAATCCCAAAAACTGTAATTATTTTTAAAATCTTTTTAAACATTTCAAAATAACTATTTAAAAAACATCTTTTGTGATAATTACAGTCTTGTAACATCATGATTTGAAATTGGAAATGGACAAAATCTTACTTTCAATATCATATAAATATTCATATTTTAAGCTAGTTTTCAACTACACTAGAAAAGGACTTTGAAAAGGGACTCCAATCTGCCAAAATTGTGACACCTTAATGTGTTTTCACTTGTGAACTTTCGACTATGGTGGACATTGTTGTAAAGCTTTATTATGAAGTTCCATATGAGAAATTCAAATCAACATCCAAACTTTAAACACTAATGGACAAGGCAATGGATCAAGTCTGAAAGGATCATACAGGTCCACCTTCACAAAACATTTATTAGAATTTGACCCAACTTTTGGTTCGAAGTTCCTAAAATAAATTCAAGACCACTACGATATGAACTCAACCTCGAAAATGCTTACCAAAAAGCTACATATGTTAACTTCCGCACATGTCACAAATGAATAGAAGGTATTGTGGTTGAAACTATGGAACCAATATATCCGGTGTGTTGAGGGAAGCAAGAAAATTTCCAAAACATGGATTTTCAAATGGAACTTTTGATAAGTGACTTTACAAGGCGACTTTCTAGTCTTAAGTAAATGATTACCAATTCAAGCCTTTGAACTTATTGTCTTTGAAACGAATGCAAACTAACATTCAACATATTGCAATTGGAGTTGGAGGCGTAAAAATTATTTGTTACCACCATCATTGATTATTTTATTTAGTTTTTAGATCTAAAGATTTCCCTTCATTCTTATATTACATTTAGGAATGGAAACTTTCTTTCTAGGTTACTTGTTTCTTTAGGGAGTTCAGGTTTAAGGATGGGATTTAGAGGAGTAAGTTGTGGGAGCAACAAATCGATGGTGTCATGACCCTAGCCTTGGGCTCGTGACCAAGGCAAGGGTTTGAAAAGGTGTGGACAAAGAATGTAGCCCGGGGGTCACATTCATTCTCCCGGGATTATAGGAAAATGTGAGGGAATGAACCCACACACTCGCAAGTGGGCTCCCACTTTGGGAATTAGAGTCTTAATGGATTCTTGAATTTTCAAAGAGCAATTTCAAGGGCCAAATATCATTAGATTAAAAAGTTCCTTATACCATTGAAAAGATCTTGAAACAAAGATGTCAAAAATTGGTTTACATGATTCATTTGAATAATTAAAACACAAGTTATTGCCAAAAGAAAGGCTAGGAATCAAAATGCCAATTAGACTCTTGACCACTAAAAGTCAAGAATTGCCCTCATTTACTTGTGTGCAAGTGGCGTGTCACATATTGTTGGAAAGCTCTTGACGAGGGCTACAACATTTTTTTTAACTTCACCTCAATTGAAAGTCTGCAAAAAAAATTATGGGCCTTCCAAATCGCAAAAGTTTTAATTTCAAAAATTTTAGGACTCCCAACTTGGGAGTTACGAAAAAAATGACATTTGGGTGCAACCTTGTAGTTAATCATAGATAATACTATAAGGGGGAAGCCACCAAGTCCAGGCCATGGTGAACCTTGTGAATTCATGTATGTTCGTGATTCATTCGTGCACCAAAAATGTTCAAACTATGCATTAAGCAACTTGTTGTTTAGTTTGTGTAGGTTCGTGTGAATAGTTGACCCGTTTGTCACTCGTTCTAATCCTCATCCCAAAGCTATAGCATGCCCTTTTTACCCCCCCAAAATCTTGTGAGTTAAAGAACATCCTTCAACTTTTTTTTCCCATTATTTTCATTTTTGGATTCGCATTTGAGTCTTTTAAGGAATTTAGGGGTGCATTAGGTGGGACAAAAGCCTTAAAAACAAGTGATTTATAAATGATTTCTAATTTAACCATTCGACATTCATATCTTCCAATGTCATGTGCATATTGATATTCCAATGTCATCTTCATTTTGATCATCATTCACATTCTTATTGTTTTCTAAACATTGTAGGTACTTCCATTTTGTGGTTTTTCAAGGGGGGGCCATTTCTAAGATTTCAAACCTCCTTGAGATGTGGAAAGATCCAAAAACATATAACATAATGTATAGGAAGGACATGTTGAAAGATTGGACATTTGCACATCTTTCAAATTGTGTTTAGTATTTTGACTACTCGAATGAAAATATTCTTACATTAGAGATGGAAATTTGGGAGAAATATGAACCGAGATTTTTTAAGGGATTTGGAGGCTTAGAAAAGAAAACACCAAATAAGAAGAGATTAGAAAGGGGCAAAAGGAGGGGAACGAGACAAGTTCAAGAATTTGGATTTGAAATGCAGGACAAGGAACATGTTCCCACTCATTCTTAGAGCAAAATAGAGCTTGGCTTGGCCATGGCATCTCATCAGGAACTTCTAATGACTTCCACTCATATAATCCTAACCAAATCAAATGACTGACTACAAATGCCCAAGAGTTTTGTTTTCCATGGTAAGAAGGTCGAAGAAGACGAAGGAAAAGAATACACCTAATGTCGAAGCATCAAGTATTGGGAAAAGAATTCCATTACTCACTCCTTTGTTGATTCCTAGTTATGCGGACTATTGTTCAATTATGAGTTGATGAATGTGTCTTGGGCCTTAATTTTTGCATCATGAATCAAGACTCAAATATGGTCACTTGAACATTCAAGCATTATAGACTTCATGAAGGAGGTATTTCCTATCCCACATAGATGCTCGTATTTTGGATTTTGTCAAGAATATGTTTTCGAACCAAATTCTTTTTATTCAAGAATAGAAATCACCAACTTTTAGTGCCGAAAAATGGAATCCAATCTTGCATTGGTTATTAACTTTTGATGCCAAAAGTTTAAAGCCAATTGTAAAGAGATATTGGGATTTGATTTTTGACGCTGAAAGTTGAAGACTAAGAGCATTTGGCTCCTGGTCTCCAACTTTTAATACTCTTGGTCCTCAACTTTTGGCGTCAAAAGTTGAGGACCAAGAACACTTAACTCTTGGTCTCCAACTTTCAATGTTAAAAGTTGAAGACCAAAAGCCCAGTTCTTTGGGTTTTCAACTTTCAGTGTTGAAAGTTGAAAACAAAGAGCATAGAGCTCCTAGGATTCAACTTTTGATGCCAAAAGTTGAAGACGAAGAGCATAGAGTTCATGGGATTCAACTTTCTGTGTCGAAAGTTGAATCCCAAAAGCCTAATGCTTTGGGTCTTCAACTTTCAATGTCAAAAGTTAAAGCTTGAAAAACCATGGTTCTTGGTCTACAACTTTCAACCTTGAACTTTGATGTTTCATTCATTGAATCCCTACTTTGATATGTTCATATGGAATTTTTATTTCTTTGATGACAATTGGATTGATTTCAAAAAAATTCTTCATTCATTTGGTCTAATCCTTCTTGCAAATATTTTTATTTTTTAGGTGTCTTCTCAAAATAAGGTTTTAGGTGACATACCAACTAATCTCTCTATTCCCCACATTTTTGAGTTGTTTTCCTTCATTCCTCAATGGAACAAGCATGTGGATAATTTCATCAAGTCCATTATGGTTTTTGTTGATAAATTTTTGTTTGATAGAAAGGTTGTCATTATGATGCATGCAGGTGACCTATGGGTGTTGAAGGAGATTCATTCCGTCCTTGAAAACTATTAGTTAAAGGTTTGCATGAAGTGGATTATTGTGAACTCTAGTCCACAATTGAATAGCGAGGATCCATTTTCTTAAGTACTGTCAAATTCACTTTAGCTATGTTTATAGACTCAACATTTTCTCAAATTTTAATTTGACCTGACTTTCTACCTATTTCTTGTAGACTTTTATAAGTTTTGTCACCCTTTTCGTGAAAGATCCAACTCCTGGGGCTGTGTTTTCCTCATTGTTTTAGTTTTCTGGCCTTTTTACCGAATTGGTTGAATGTCGCAACCCTAACATTGGGTTTGCAACAAAGTGTGAAACACAAGGGCCCATGAGGCCAAAAGTGTGTTTAGGTCTGAAACACACTTTCACAAATGAAGGAGAATGCAAGGGATGAAGCCCAATGATTCCCAAGTGCACTCCCACTTTGGGAGTTGCACTCATGCGAGAGTTACAAATGTTTAGAGCCTTGGTTGAAAAAGCAAACAAACACCAAATTGGGCCCCCATGATACCATTAAAAAGTTCTTGAAGCATAAATGTTTAAAGTTCCTTTACATTTTTCATTTAAACTTGATTTGCATGAGTTATGATAAAAAAAGGGTGGGAGTCTAATTGAGAGTTTGACTCCCAACCATAAATCCCTTGAAAGAAGGGGCCAAATGAGGTTCAATTAGAGTGTGTTATACGCCGTTGGAAAAATATTTTCAAGGGCTATAAGATATTGCCCTAACAATTTCAAAAAGGACTTGATTTGAGAAAGATATAATCATCTAAAGTTTTGGGACTCTCATTTGGAGTCCTGGGGAAAAGTGACATTTGGATGTAGTTCCTACGGAGAGGCACAAAATATACTATAAGGAGGGGAGTGGTGCCTCTTCCCAAAGGTTGCAGGCCATGTAAAGCTTGTGTTTGAGGTTAACCCTACTAAGTCCATCGCACCATTTCCATTCGATTTACACTAACTGCACTCTTTTCTTGGTTGTGCAAGTTGATTTCATCTTGAACTCTCACTTGTGAGTTCATCCTAGTCCCATCTCAGAGTTCCAACATGCCTTCCTACCCCTAAAGTGTTGCGAGTTAATGAGTGCGCCCCAACTTTCTTTGTCCTCTGATGTTTCACCTTGGGACCCACCTTTGGGTCTCTTGAGGAGTTTGGGGGGGTGTCAAAAAATGTTGATGAACATCGGAAAGAAAAACCCAACTTCAAGGTTGAGGACCAAGTCTGGCTTCAATGACAACTTATCAAGGCAACAAGGCTATCAAAAAAGTTAAATCATCAAAGGTTAGGTCCATTCTTCATTTGCAAACATTCAATGTTGTGGTTTTCCAACTTAAATCTATAGAATCTATGAAAATTCGTCTTATAATTCATGTTTCCTTATTGGAACCTTACCACACATCTACTAATCCAAGAAACATTCATGATCCCCTTCCACCTATTGAAGTTGATGGTGAACAAAGAATATGAAGTGGATGACATTTTGGATTTAAGGATTTATAATCGTCAAATCTAATATCTTGTCATTGGCATGGGTATGATCTAAGTGGACGCATTTGGAAATCAATAAAAAACTTATCAAATGCCATGAAGAAGGTTCACGAATTTCATCAACGATATCAAAACAAGCCCAAGTTCGTTCCTCGTAAAACTTGTCACTAGAAGGGGAAATGATGCCATAGATGCCAACGTCATGAAGTTCATTCATATGAATGTTCATCCATGACTTGTAATGAAATTGCACCTAACTCATAATTTAGTTTTAGTTCATTCTTAATTAACTTCTAATTAAGTTTCAATTCACTTCTAATTATTTTTAAAATTAACTCATAATTCATTTTTAGTTAATTCTTGCTTCACTTTTAGTTAATTATTAGTTAATTTTCAATTCACTTTTAGTTGAATTTTAATTCACTCATAGTTCACACATGGGTGTTCATGGATGCACATGGGTCAACATGGGACACATGTAGGTTGGAAATTTTTGAAAAAATTCTTTGAGCTAGGTGCCCAATGGGTATAAATAAAGGTAGAATTCTCCGATACCTTTAATCTATTCAACATTAATTTTGGGTACATTTTCTTGTCACAACATTTTTGTTTTGTTATTGCAATAAATTTTTATTGAAATCTTATCTTGCACATGTGTTTTTGTTTCATGATTTGGGATTTAAAATTAAGCTGACCTTTGTTCATGTCCTTGGGAAATATTATTGTCCTGGTTGTCTTTGTGTCCATGACACCAATGGATGTACAATTAATTCTTGGAAATTCAAACACCTCAAAAATGAATATCTTGGAATCCATTCAATTAATCAATAGACATACATTTAATTCTTACAAGCTCAAACACACCCATAAATGAAGCTTTTGGAGTGCATTAAATTGGCTAATAAACATACATTTAATTATTGCAAGCTCAAACACCCCACAAATGTTCTTGGAGTGCACTCAATTAACCAATATACATACATCCAATTCTTACTACAAGCTCAAAAACACCTTCACAAATAAACTTCCTAGATTACACATAATTGGCTAGTAGATATAGGTAGTTATTACAAGCTCAAACATTTGGACAAGATGAATGCAAATTACATATACAATGTAAACAAAAAACTATCACAAATTTGACAAATTTCAACATTGTTCAAGTTTGATGCATGATGGTGGACATTTGGAAGATAATTTTTTAATGAAAGGTTCATTCACAATTTGGGTTCCAAAAAAAGGAATAAAGAGTCCAACATTTTCTTAAGGCTACTTTTTTAAAATCACATTTACATTAAACAAATTTGAATGAGAAAATTTGAATATTCCAACATAAGAAAATTCATGTGGTGTTGGTGATTTTTCACATGATTGAGTATCAATATTTTTGTTTTCAAGTAAAAACGCATAAATTATCAAAATGAACTTCTATGGACAACCAAACATGTTTTTTTGCATGATTATTTCATACACATATGACATTTGCTTAGAGCTAAAAATTTTGAATTTCATGAATACAAACAACTAGGAAATTTGTATAAAAAATCTTTACCCTTGTAACCATTTGGTTCAAAATTTCAAGCCTTTGAAATTTTTATATGATTTTTTTTTCATCAAGTTTACCCAATGAACACGTACATGTTTTATGAGAAACATATTTTTCTTGTACAAAAAGTTCAAAATCAATTTGTATGATTTTATACATTCCTTTTTATTATTAAAAAATGAAGAATTAAAAAAAAATCTAATTTAAAGATCTCAAAAAGACATTTACATAATATCCAAATTATTTTTAAATATTTTTATTAATACAATATGGCATCATTTTATCTATTACGGTACAAAATCCACTATAATTGTTATCATTTAAATTT
>Ga0116231_10011331_pt1 | contig 13771 bp, 7 predicted proteins | sample S1TSphgellanicum_2_FD_89695 | JGI IMG/M metagenome (GOLD analysis project Ga0116231, IMG submission 89695) | Host-associated microbial communities from peat moss isolated from Minnesota, USA - S1T2_Fd - Sphagnum magellanicum MG | ecosystem: Host-associated > Plants > Peat moss > Unclassified... | reverse complement strand
CACAGACTGACTGAAGAAGAAAAACCGCAAGGAGAACTCGGGTGGTGACCACACTGATAACGCCTTTGGAAGAAACCGCCATCGAAATGTCTGGAGCTAGGACCAGCAGAGCTAGCTTACTAGCTAACTAACGTTGCTAAAATTGAGCTAACCAAAAATATTCCACAAAGAAACTCTAAAAGAGTGTTACAGTGGCAAAACTTCAGTGGAAAAATGTCATGGGCACTACTGAGGTCCAGTCGTCCAGTCCAAGCGAAACTAGAAGAAACTCAGAGGTACAAAACGCAGATGAATACGAAGAAAGGAGTTGCATTGCGCCTGAATTTATACAATTGACTGTGTCCCCTTCCAGCCTTTTTTGGGCGTGCTGTTTGACTGAAATCAAAGAAAAATTCAATAGGTTTCTATATAGGGTTCAAGTGGGTTTAGCCAAAAAATAGAGGGATGTTTTAAAATTTTACTTTCCTATTTAGCTCATAGCCAAATTTGGCTAAATTGTCCTGTGGATGGTTGCCAGTTTGGTTATGTAAACACAAAATTTAACCAAACAAACACCTGATTGAGTGTGTCCCTCCCCAGCCTTTTTTTGGCTTGCTATATATAGCCAAAAATCTATGTATTAAAAATTAAAAGTGTTAAAATCATGTGCTTTTTGAGATTCTCAATGGCCAGAATTCGACCAAAAATTTAAGAAAAATCTCTAGGTTTCTATACATGGTTCAAGCAGGGCAGCCAAAAATTATAGAAGAATGTTTTAATAATTTTACTTCAATATTTAGCTTGTAGTCAAATTTGGCTAAACCTTCTTGTGGATCATTGCCACTTTGGCTACAACACAAAATCGATTAAAAAAACCATTGGTCCTGATTCCCTCCATTATTGAACCATTCCACAACATAAGCACTTGCTTGTTGGTAGTCATATCTCATGCAAAGACAATTTGGAATAACATATTCTAGTAACACTAGGACTCTGGAGTTTGGTCAGCAATTACCTAAGCACAAGTGGCTAGTGTACCTTGCCTATGATAGAGGTATGCTGTTAATTAGTTCTCGAACTGATGAAACCCTGGCAAACTCCATTAGTCCAACCAAAGCACCCAGCAAGGGGGAAAAGAAGGAACAAAGAGAGAGCACCTAAGTTCGAGCCAAAAGAACAGAACCCAAAGTGGGTCGCAAAAGGGCACAGGAACAAATCATGTTCCAGAGCCCCCTTCCTCAAATGGCTGAGTAAGAAGAGAAAGAAAAACACTGGACCTCACTTTGCAAAATTTTCTGAGACCTGTTCTGAAATTGTTCAAAACACTGGGATACCCCCCAATATCTTCATGATACATAGATTATGGGAGTTAACATCCCTATTAAGTGCTGTTGAAGTTCTGAAATATTTGGATTGGATCTGTTGGTCATCTTTTTGAAAAACTTAATTATTGTGGCAAAGTCTGTCGATTATTACTTGTAGGTATGGTATTTGGAAGGCATGGAGGGCATCTTATGTTCATGAACATCTCCCATACAAATAGAAAGTTGTCCTGAGTGCCTACTCCTTAAGAGTTGGAAGGAAATTATGCCTACTTCAAGTTATATTTACAGGAAGGTGATGAAGGGATTAATTAATAAATAACTTTTAGTTCTATCTCATTCATATAAAAATTGTAGGGTAATGCCAAAAACCAGTTGGTGAGTGTTGTTTTGTTAGTGTTAAGGAGCAGAGTCCTGCATTGGGCTTGACAACTGTACCCATACCCGACCCAGAGCTGCGCGTGGGTCAACTGTACCCACCCATTACCCACCCATGGCACCTTGTCCATATCCATTACCCACCCAACTCATACCCATCAGTCCATCACCAAAATAAAGCTATTTAAGAATACTTTGAAGTGTTTTTAAAAGGAGGGACGTGCCAATGATTTATTGTAAATAGTGCTGATGAGCTATTAATAGCTATTAGCATGGCACAATCCGAGAGCTATCACTACTGATTACTATACGACGAGAGCTATCACTACTGACTACTATATGACAAGTCGCCCTATAATCTGCTAACTCAGTCATTGTAAAGCCCGGGTCCCTCGTACCCACCCATTACTCACCCATGCGTCCAAGCCCATACCCATTACCCACCCATTTACCCACGGGTATGGGTGGGTATTGGGTACCCATGGGTATGGGTACCCATTGCAGGACTCTGTTAAGGAGGGGTTGAATGTATTGAGATATCTTACCCCTAGGAATGTAAATATGTATTCTTTTAAAGATTTGGGTCAATGTGAGTTAGAAGGGACCAAAATTGGTTAGAAAAAACATTCCTTAAAGTTCATTTTGGAAATTGTTTTCTACACTATGTCATATTGTGACAGAAGCATACGGGTACTAGTTTTAAAGTTTTTATTCCATTGAACAATTGACACCTGCCAAAATTATATAGGAAGGGAAGTGTGTAAAATCTTAGCATGAATCATCTTATTTTCAACACACTATCGACTTTTGGAAAAAATAAAATTATCCTAAGAAAAAGTTCATAATTCAATATTTTCACATAATATGAAATAAAACTTTTCAATATATTGTCTAATTAAAATCAAGTTCTTAACAAGTTTGAAATTCAACCCCATCAAATTTACAATTTAATTCTTCAGAAATTGGACAAAATCAATCTAAAACTTTAAATTTTTCCAACTCATCCTTTTGAGAATTATTTAACACCAAACATGAGTTACAATGTACACTAATCATGTACATGCATGTAGTTAGTTCATAATTTTTCCTTAGCTCCATAGCCTAGGGTTAGCTTCCACATTGACAACAGGAATAAATTTTTTAAAAAAGAAACCAGTTCATTTTTTATGTTTTCATGATTTACAATAGACTACATTCATATTGTCATACGAATAGTGAAATTATTCAGCTAGTAGGCTGTGGTAATTATAGAGGTTTTCAAAACCTAACTGTCATATTTTCATAAACTTCCCTAATTTCAAAATTTAAGAAGATTATTGAATGACGAAATTGACCCTAGGGTAAGATTTGTATTTAAGCAAACCCAATGTGAACTCATGTTTGGGTTGTTCATAAAGAACATCATACCATGCTTCCATGCTTCCTTGGAAGCATGGTGCGGTGATGGCTGTCTGTTCACTCTGCCCCCTGAAAATGACTAATGACCTCAGAGTTATCCCGAAAGTCATGAAAAGAGGTCACCGTTTATGGGCGGCATGCCTGCACCTAGTGGGTGGCTGCACCATGGTTAGAACCATAACTCGATTGGCTGAGCCCGATAACTTGTGGCTACTACATCCAGTCACAGGGCATAAAAAATCACATAACTAAGGCTTTCAAAACCTTCTTATATCTGATAACCCACTTGAGGCAGCTGGTTATCACACAATAATCTTGGCACTCCCCTGGCTTGGTTATATGTGGTAACCAGTGGGCTTGAGCACCTGGTCCGTAAGGGCTTGAGCACTCTCAGAAGTCAGAACCAGTGTTGTGTCAATCATGAATCATGTAAGTGTAAATGTACAAGTTGAGATGTGTAAGTGTAACACCGTGTAAATCATTTTAGGCCATGTAAAAGCAGTGCAAGTGTAAGTGTACAACTTTTTACACTTACACGCCATGTAAAATTTAAAAAGTACAAAAAATGCCAAAACATGCAAACTTTGATGAAATTGATCACTTGAAAGCTTACTTCAATTCTAGTTTCCAATGTGATGATAGAATTCACACATTCATACAAGTGACAATAAAAGATGGGAGTTTAATCAAAACTAAAGGAGTTCCATGTGTAAAAAGAGCAAAACATTACCAAAATCATGGATACATGTCCCAATTCTACACACAATTTTCTACATGATCCTCAACTTCATTACAATATTTTACGTGGAACAAATCTGGTATTTCTTCCTAAGCCTTTCCAAACTCATCCAACTCTTAGTCTCAAATCCAATAGTGGGATCATTAGGCCAATTCTTGATTAAAAGAACTAAGAGATCCAAGTTCGTCAAACCAAGTCAACAATGACAAAGATCTATCAGAATGCTCGCAATAAAAAATATTATCCTTGTTTCAATTTGACTACTAGGTATGCCTAGGGTCGTTCTAGCTAAATAGGCAAATGTTAAAAATGCCCTTCATGTTTTGACCACCAAAAAAGAGGTCTTTTGCTTCTTCCAATGGCACATCAAATGTGCGAAAATATGACAATTCCCATCAAACTACATTTACACACATAATTTTCAAATAAATTAGCTTAAAGAGTGCAAATAAAGAAACAAATCAATTTACAATGTTTTGCAAAGAAATAAAAGAAAGATCATTTATTTGTTCTCAACAAATTAAATCCTTAAACACTCCTACTCTAAAAACAACATTATTATTGTGCATAGTTTCTTACACAATAGTTGAAAAAGCATTGGACCGTCCATGGTGTTTCTAATACAAAGTCTTGAGAATAGGGAGGAGAAACTCTTTATCATATGCAACAACAAATTTCAATTGTTGAAGAATGACCAACATAATCTCCCATTAAACTCAAATTTTTAAATTAGGGATCCAACATAAGAATAACCATATTGTGAGTTTAACAAAAAGCTTGAAACAATCCATGAAATCAAGGAAGGGCCTCAAAACATGAACTACTTGCTCTCACATGTTGGCACTAAGGTTTTTCACCTTGGTGCACATGTCCATCTCCTCAGTGGCATCAACTTCTTTGCAACTCCAATTTCTCCTTGGAAAGTTTCACACACAATTTGATTATGGAAGCAAGAACATCTTATAATAACTAATACCCATGCACTAATTGACTACACATGTAGTCATAATAGAGGAAAATGCATCAGAAATCGCCTCAGCAATTACCTTGGTTTGCCTTGAAGGAATCTTGAAATGCTAAAGTTTATATTTTTTGACCATAGCATGTGATAATGGCAACCTTATAGGCCAAGCATTACTGAAAACAACAACCTTGGATGTAAAACATGTCTTCATTGGAATTTGCATTCAAGCAAAACAAATTTTAAACATGTTTGTTTCCATTCTTTTACACCTTTGCTTATAATGAACAATGAAAGAAGAAAAATCAATTTTATTCTACATTTCATAACTCACAACTCACAAATACTTGCATTGAAAAAAAATTAATTGTCCATATACTTGAACTTTTTGGCCATGTGATGCAAGATTAGAAAGATGTTTATGCAGATATCACATTAATTGTGCCAAGTCTTTGAAAATCTTATCATCATTTGTTGCATATTGAGTTGCCTTGCTCACAATATGTCCAAAACATGTACCATAAAAAAGGACAAGCAAATTTAATGCCTCACATGAAATTATAAACTTTAGGACTATGGTCGTGCTCACCAAATCAGTGCCCTCATGGGTGTTGGCATGGTGGGTGAAAGCATGGTAAAACATGCCAACAAGGGATACTTGATTTTTTAATGGAGATTATCCATAAATTAAACATTAATACATTGAACTCATGAATTTTTTTACTTTAATGATCAATAAGAAATTTTTTGACTTCATTGAATAATGTTAAAAACATGCATGCTTTAATACGCATTTAAATACATTTTTAAAAATACAAGTACAAAAAGTATGTGTCCCACTTTTGAACAAGTATATGAAAAGTACGATGACAATACAATTGTAATTGGATTTTTTATACTTTCAAATAGATGAAGCACTAATATGTATCAATGTGTTTTAAGTTTTTTCATATTATAGTCATAATCTACTAAAGTTTTAATATGAAAGTATGTTTGAAAATTTGAAAACCTAATTAGTTTATAACATATTTTTCATCCATTTTTTTTATATTAAAATTCTTCAAACTTTATGTGTAAATAACCATAAACTCAATGGAGTGCACCATTGCTTTATTATAAAAGTTAAAGAAGTTTTGAATAGGTTTTTTCATGTTTGTGCCATAAATGTGACTATGAACTTGTATAGAATATTTTTTTGGCATATTTTACCATGTTTTCACCCTCATAGTGTGGACCAATTTTGGCGTCATGGGGGTACTTTTTTTACAATGGGTGTGATTGCAAGCGTTATATTTTATTACATATGTTGGCTTGGTTAATAGGGACTCATTTTCAAATAATAGGTTTTAATATTTACATGGTGCAATTTCTTTTAATGCAAAAAAAAAAAAGATCCCAACAGATGTGGACTTTTGAAATTGAAAAACTAGGGTGTAATACCAACTACAATTAGGCTAATGAACTTTAATTTGGTTCAATGATGGATTTAAAACTTGTTTAGGGAATTGGTTTCAAGGTGGAAATGTATTAAAAACAATGCAAAAGAGTTTTGCACCATGTGAATTGGAGGTATTACACTATGAACTTTTGACTACTAAAAAAACACACCCTATTTTTAAAAGTCCATAACATTTAAAAACAAAGTGTTTTAAATTTAAATTTTGCAAACATATAAATCATTAACTTCTATAATGCACAAATCACATATAGAAAAAAATGGCTAAGAATGGATAAATATCATTTTGTCATCATCATGTGTCAACACTATGGACTTTGGGCCTGGCTTTTTTTTGCTAGGTTTTGGTCCACCCAACCATGTCAAGACCCTCATCTTTCACATAACACAAAACCTTGCAAATGAAACTAAACTTCTCAAGCATGGCCTTCAATAGTCTTGCCAATCTTTGTCCAATAGTGTCATTGGTTTCAAAAAGGCCTACTATAACATGATGTGGCTTCTAATCAATTGACAAAAAAATTACAACAAGAATGAAAGTATCATGTTGCCCCTTATTCATCCATAAATAAAATGTCACTACAATTATAAGTGTGGCATTAAACAAAGGTTGAATAGGAAACTTTAAACAATGTGTAAGCATGGTTAAAAGGATTTATTTAAACAATGTTTTTTTAAAAGGGAAAACCACTTTGGGATCCAACCTCAAAGCCAACCTTTACATTCACACATTTTCACATGTGCTTAAGGGGGAAAAAAATTTAGCCATGAATAAGAGTTTCTTTGGGTGGTACCATTAAGAACCGTCACACCTTGATTTCTTAGACCCATTGAACTTTGAAAAATCATAGGAAACATTAAAATAAATATTTTCATTTTTTTTTAATGCGTGCATTTATTAGGTTGCATAGATTTTTGAATTTCAATAATATTAAGATCATTGTGTATTTTGACGTTTCTAATCATTGCATTTAGAAAAAGTTTCAAAAATGTAACACTAGTTTTTTTCCATAAACTTTTTAGTTAAAAACAAAAATTTGAAACATAATTTGGGAATTTTCTTGAAATGTTTTTTCTTAAGGTAATTTGGAAGTCATTCTATTTTTAGGTTTTTATAAGAAAATTAATTGAATAAGTATAATTTAGTTATGAATTTCCAAAGTTAAAGGTATCAATTTATGAAGGGGCCATCTTAATTAAAAATACATATTTTTTTAATTTCAAGAAATTTAATTTCAAAATAAACTTCAAGCCATATATTAGTGCATGCAATTAATAAACATGAGGAAAAAATAATTTATAGTTGTGAAAACATTTAAAATAAAGGGCCCAAGAAAATGATTCGGTTGTTTTTTGTTCTTTTTTCATTCTTTGAGGTGGTTCTTAATGGTACAACCCAAGGATACTTTCACCTCCATAGCAATACCAAGTCCTCTAAAAACAATTTTTGAATTTCATCTTACTTTTTGTAATGAATTTTGCTCCAAAAAAAAGTAAAAAATGCACCAATTGTTATTTTGGAGCATTTCTTCACTAGTTGGATGGCCCTATAGCCTTCATCACCCACTATTTGTGACCTTAAAATGTTGTTTACATTAACAATTTTTTCAAATATCTAGTTAAAAGTTCAAAATGCTTAAATTCAACAAATCTTTTCATGGAACTTGTCCCAAAGAAAATGCTATATGCAATGATTCCTTTTTTCTTTTTTCTTTTTTTTCAATTGAAGCATGAAGGGTGAAAACATGAAAAAATGAACCAATTGCACCAAGGTTTAAATCTTTTCCAAGGATTGCATTTTTCACATGGCAATTTTTTATTGGTTTATACTACATTTTTCACATAGTTTTTAAACTAAATATCAAATTTGAGGCCAAATATGATGTATAACATGATAAAAACTCAAATGTTTTTGTATCAAACCTTACATTATAGTCAAATCCATAACTTTACTTTGAACCATGATTACAAATTCAAAACTATAATAGTGTTAAATAGCATTTGAGTATTAAATTTTTAAAAAAATATGTATTTCAATCTTTTGAATGTTTTGAACACATGGATCCCTTCTTGTGGAATATATTAAAGTTCATGAAAAAATTCAAACGATTTGGTGAACATTTGATAAGTGAAAAAGACTTTTGATACAAAAAAACACTTGTCCACGTGTTTTTCTTGAATGCTTTAAACATATAAAAGGACTCTTGAAACATGCTAAATTTTCATAAAAAATTTGTAGTTATGACTTTGAAAGAGTAAAAATTTATTTCAGAAATGAATTTTTTTTTTGATATATATTGTTCCCCTGGTGATTTTTAAAATTTTCAAAAAATAGTTTTTAAGGATTATCCACACACTACTTGGCTCCTTTTTTCCTACTTTCACCTTGAGGGTCAAGGTGGGGAAACAAAAGTTACATATCAATTGTTACACTTGATCACAATTGGGAAGATCCCCATTGTTTACAACAAAAAAAACCCATGGAACAAACTTGCAGCTATAATTAACCCAAATTTTGGTTTGTTGGTGTAAATTCATTAAAGATTGAACTTAATTTTTGTCCCTATTAGTTGAAACTAAGGAGTTCATGCTAGCACTTGTAGATGAAAAAATGGAATGTTAAAAGGATTATTTATAACCAAGGATTATACTTACACATTATTTCACGAAAAGGGTAGTGAGCCTAAAGTCTTTAGGCCCACATAATTTTGATGTTGTCCTATCATACTCTAAAACATTGCAAAAAAGAAAAGAATCAAATTTTTAATCCCAATCTTTTGTGATTGGTTTTAATCAAACTAAAACATGCAAGATGAAAATATAAAAGAGAATTCACTTGAAAAAGTTTTTGTTGCTGGAACTTTGATTTGTTGCTACAGATTGTTATTCCTACTACAAAAAATCAGTTCCATTGCATATGGGAAAGTGTCTTATTATTGGAGCTTTATTGGTGGGGTTAATGTTGTTGTTGGAATCCTATTGGTCCAATGGAAAACATTACAAAATGCTAGTGGTCTTTAATGTCTAGTTGTTTAATATGGACAATGATTAATTGTGGTGCCTAAAGTGTTGTTGTTACACCTTACACACAATAAACAACAACATCAAACCATGATAATAGGTTGACAACAAAAAATAGGGCGATAGTCAAGCTACCCAAGGGCTTAATTGTCAAAGGTTGATAATCATAAATTTAATCTGAATCTATTATCTTTTGTTCTTGTTGCTCATTTTACTATGTTGAAAAATAGGTTTGTCATCCTTTATTAGCCACCAAGATAGTAGTTTAGCAACTTGTGGGACATGAAAATGGATTAAGCAATCAACTAATAAATAGAAGGGGCATTTGTCACCATTGAGGCAAAAGTTGGGTACTTGTTTTGACTTTTGACCACCAATATTTTCCCTTGATGTGTTGGTATGGCAACTACTTCATTTAAAAACATTATCATTTTTTGCCAAATCTAAGACCATTTTGAAAAAGAGTTTTAAATGCTTCCCTCTTATGAATACAAAATATGAATGCATAATACAATACATCACACATATAATATAAAGGTAACCAAAGAAAAAAATTTCCAAGAGCCAAGCCCTTGCAAACCCCGAACACAAACACAACCATAGTTGAGAAAGAAACAAATTGAAAAGAAAAAACAAAGCATCATGAATAAAGTAGAAGGGGATAAATTTTCTTACAAGGTTGTTGGCCTCTTTTGAATATAATGAACATGGCTAATAGATGCACAAGAATGGCGTTAATTCATTATAACAAAGTTCTTCCACCAATGGGACAAAAGGACTTGTTTGGGATTGGTGCGAAATGGTTGTGGCCTTATTCACCTAAAGGAATCAATGAAGAACAAGGTGATGATGACTAACAGGGATTCTTAAACCAAGTTTGTGTTTAAAACCAAAATCCGGAGTGTAATAAAACTTTCGCAACTTTGCAAGGAAGCTTGATTTTCCTATTGGAAATGGAGATGGGCTTCAAGAAAGTGCAGGATGTGTTGGACACATGATAAATACCTCCTCCAAAGTGGGGCACATGACTAGTGCACAAAAATGTCAACACCATGTGTCAACTAACAATGCCAAATGTAATGTTGTAGAACCTAGTCTACTAATGTCACAACTCACAACTAGGTCCAATTGTTGTACAATCAAAATGTGAACTATTTTAAAGAAATAATATTTTTAAAAGTGATGCAAGCATGAACATGTTGAAAGATTGTCCACAACCAAAGATGGCAACCAAAGTATTGGATACTTATTATCCACCTTTTAGTCTTTTTTTGAAGCTATGGGTTTGTTTGAGTGTCTCAAAAATACAAACCTTTGCAATTGTTTGGATAGTTTTTGGTACAAAATACCACCTAATGCAACGTTAAATGTGTGACAATAAAAATATATAATTACAATCTTCTAATATTGAATAAACACAGCACAAAATGTGAAAATATTTCCATGGATATGAATATAAATGGTATTTTGGTGGTATTGTATAGACACCAAAATACTTGTCTTGTAAAACAACTACTTCTTATGCATGTAAAATTATTATAGTATAACCATCTATATAAAAAATATACATATATAATAAGTTAATATGTATGTTTGAGATGCATCTTTTGAATACCTTGTTAGCCCAATTACATATCTTGATGAACACCTAAAATGTTAAGAATGTGTTGAAAATCAACAATTTGTTGTCCATGTAACAAAATATTTTGATTTTTGTGTGAACGGACAAAAATCACCTCTTACTGTGTTTAACACAGTCCTCATAAAACCTGGCATTTTATTTTTAGATGCCAACTTTGCCAGAATTAATTTCGCCAAAGTGCCATAATTAAGTAATAAAGTTATTAAGAGCATCCCCACCGCAAGTCACTAAAACGGTCACTGTCACTATTTTTTGGTAGTTGGTCTGAGCCTCTCAGGGCCAAAATAGCGATTTGGGTGCAGGCATTTTTGTGGTTTCATTGCGAGATGGTTGGATTGTCACCAAAGATGCTGTCATCATGCACATCCGCGATCAAGGTTCGTGGGCACGCGATCTGTACAACAAGCTTTCCAACATTGAAAAACAACAAACATTGCAGGAGATTAGCATCTTCTCGCTTTCCATTGTGGCGAACGGATTGCAGATCCAGGTGGAGCATGATTCCAACAACAATGCCAGGGAATTGGAAGCGCCTCCCATGATGCCAGCGGATCTCGTCAAGATGCGTCTTAGTGTGTTCATCAGCGAAGTAGTGGATCAATACCGTGGGCACCTAGCCAAACACTAGAGTGCGGACTTGATTGATAAGGTGGAGAGCAAATACCATGAACTGCTTGCTGTCTACGCGCGCGAGCCGGATGTGAAGGCTGCCTTCGACAAGCACGACGAAAAAACATTCTTTAACAAGGCGTGGGACTGCTTGAAGGGGCGTTTCATGCAGCTGTGTCAGCTGTGCGGTGGATTAGCAACAATGTTCCCGAATACGACGTCCGTCGAGAGTGACTTTTCCATCGTTAAATGGGAGAAAAACAACTCCCGTAGCAACCTGACGAATCTGTCCCTCGTGGGCATTATGCATGCGAAGCAGTTCGAGCAAATCAAAATGATCAAACGCCAATCTTTCGCTTGAATAATAGTGCGAGTTTGTCTCCATGTCCATTCCATTCAACATATTTTTTGCCTAGTTGTGTTCTGTTTGCGATGGCCGCGAGAATGGTAGTAGCGGTGTCTATTTTGATTTTATTTTCTACTAGGGGGAAGCCTATTACGGAAAATGAAGCATATGCCAGATGTGCCAGTCTTAAGGCGACAAATGTGCCAAAATTAATTTAATTCTGGCAAAGTTGGCATTTGCCAGGTTTTATGAGGCCTGGTTTAACATCATTTATTCTAGTGCCCTATCTATTTACATTTTAAATTAATCCTCTTAAAGTTGTAGTCATATGGTTTACAAGTGGGTTATAGACTTTCAAAATACTTAGAAAATATGATTTCTTTTGACCAAATACTAAAACTTACTATAGATTTGAATGCAAAGTGGGTAGAAAATTGTCACAAGTCATGTGGTTTGAATGTTTTAAGATCTTAACACATATAAATTATGCAATTTGTATGTATAGGTGGGAAGGTTGGTGGAAATGTCTTAAAATGTTGTGGTATCTTAAAATACTGGAAGACTGCAATACCTTAATCATTTTTTAAACACTCAAACAAATCGTGACCTTTAATGAGATTTAAAATGGTTTTTTTACCATTTTCAGAAACAAGTTCATGTTCATCCCCATGGACACCCAACAGACCATGAAGCCTTAATTATTAGGTAGCAAGAACATAACGAAAACTGGACATTGTCTATGGGAGAGTTCAAGTTGAGATTATATATCAACACAATGGGGGCTCACATGATTTGGTAATTGACATCTAGTAGGCACAACACTGGTTTCATCTTTGAATCATTAGTAGCAAATGTTTGATACATATATAGAAAACCCTTAATTAATCTTGTCGAAGTCACTAGTCTATCTACCATTTGACCAATTTGATGCCATAATTGATTTTGAACTTGACTACAACTCATGCACTTATGGAAAAGAAGAACCAAATTTTTTTTCACATGGGATTAATATTATTTGCATAGATTATACTAGATGATGAACAAACTCCTTACATGTCAAAAGAAGATATGCCCTTGTCATGCAATGTGGTTGATAGTTCATACCAGGAACATGTGAAGAAATGGGTCTCTTTTCAAATACTTTGAGTCCCTTTTCACTAAATTTTCAAAGTTCAATTGAAACATCAAAAGTAACCTATTTTCCAATGTTGTGTATGAATTGGAGATTTTCAATGCACAATTTATGTCACTTTCCAAGAAATATTTCCTTCAAAACTAAATCACAGCTCTTGTTTCAACTTTGAGCTCCAAGTTCCAATTACTTGCAAACAAGAAATGATGCAAGGAAGCAAGATGACCAAGACAAGGGAATAAGATGACAAAAGATCAAGGTTTGGGTCGAGCTCACTTGAAAACATCGATGAAACGTTTAAGCATCTAAGCTTTAGGTTTTTGAACTTGAATGAGCTCTTGTGTGTCCTGAATGTTTTGAGCATGAGCTTTTAAAACGTCCTAAGTGCAGGTCTTGTGTGTCTTAAACATAAGTCTTGTGCATCTTAAGCATGAGCTCCTATGCATCTTGAATGTTTTAAGCATGAGTTCCTTGAGTTTCATTGCTCCAACTTCCTACACACAAGAAAGGATGAAGGGGAAGAAGACAACAAGACACAAGATTGAGAAACAAAGATAAGAACACAAAAACAACTAAACCCTTAGATCAAGGCTCATAATCTTGTTCACCTAAAGTGACGCGCTCCCAAGTCACGGGGTGAAACACACTCGAGGGTTTCACAAAGCCAAGTTGCGGAAAGTTGAACTTGGTAGCACGCTCCCGGCTTCCAACTCTAGAAAGGGGTAGAGGGTCGGGTTGGGAGCCCCGGGATTAGACTAGGAAGAGGGACTAGCTTAGCTTGTGTGATT
>Ga0116231_10011330_pt1 | contig 13772 bp, 13 predicted proteins | sample S1TSphgellanicum_2_FD_89695 | JGI IMG/M metagenome (GOLD analysis project Ga0116231, IMG submission 89695) | Host-associated microbial communities from peat moss isolated from Minnesota, USA - S1T2_Fd - Sphagnum magellanicum MG | ecosystem: Host-associated > Plants > Peat moss > Unclassified... | reverse complement strand
CTCTAGATCGAGATCATGTCTAGGTACCTCTTTGATTCCCGCATGAAGTCGATCTACACGTATACTTATATTATGTATAAGAACTGCATGCTTCTTAACAACGTCAGATCAGTGCATTCTTGTCTTCTTCTTCTGCAGCAGGTGCGCTGCCAGGGTCGATGGCAACAACAAGGAAGTCTTCATCTTCTTCTTCGCGGGTGTGCGCGGAGAGACAGGAAACACTCGCGCAGCCGCTGCTGCTGCTAAGGACCTCGTCGGGAACTGCAATGGGTTCTTCTCTAAGGCCTCCGGTGCTGGCGCTAAGGACCTCTTCGGGAACTCCAATAGGTTCGTCTCTAATGAGGCCTGACAGAAGGACTGACTGGAAAGAACTAAAGAAAGTGCGGTAATAATAAATGGACGGACTGAAAAAATCAACCTCAACCCGCACTAATAAAACCTCTGTTCCTTGTCCAAATCTCTAAAGCTCCCTAGACAAGGGTCAAGGGTCCTTGAGTTACAGTTACAATAAATTATGTTTGGGGCATAATAATTAGGAACCAGGAACTTTCGAGTGTTTTTCTGAAGGATTTTGTGATGTGGCCAATGTAGTATGGCCATCATCAAAGAAATAATTTAGCCAATTTTTGGCTACATGTATGCCAGATTTGAAATTTAAAAATAAATAAAACAGAATCCTTCTATTTTCTTGTGGCAATAACATTGGACTGGGTTCAGGAACCCCAGATTCCTTGGACCCAAATCTCAAAAGGTCCCTAAAATTGTCCTTGGAATAAACATATTATTGAGTTACAATAGGGTAATAATTACACCCCTAGGAGTCCTAGTGTTTTCCTTAAGGATTTAAGTAGCCAATTTAGTGGCCATCATCCAGAAAATAATTTAGCCAAATTCTGGCCACATGTATACCAGATATGAAAGTTTAAAATCTACAAAACAGAATCCTTCTATTTTCTTGTGGCAATAATGGGTCGAAATTAGTAGCCCCCTATGTTCATTGTCCAAATCTCCAAAGGTCCCTAAGGAAATTTCCTTTCAAGACAGTTACCATAATAATTGTAACATAATAATTAGGCCCCACAAGTGAACCCGATATTTTTAAAAATAGGATTTTGTGATGTAGCCAAAGTGTGGAATTGATCCAGAAAATAATTTAGCAATTATTGGGCCACATGTATACCAGATATGAAAGTACAAAATAAATAAAACAGAATTTTATATATTCCTCTGGCAATAAAAATGAACTGAAATCAATCTCCTTGTGTTCCTTGTCCAAATTTCCAGAGGTCCCTAATTGTCCTTGGTTACAATAATATGTTTAGGGTTATAATTCTAGGTCCCAGGAGTCCCATCCTTTTTTTAAAAAGGATTTTATCATGTAGCCAAAATGGGGACATTTTGAAAACCTTTTAGCAAAATTTGGTTGCATACCAGATATGAAAGTTTAAAACAACAGAATCCAAGTCTATATTCGTGCTTCTATAATGGACTGAAATTAGGACACCCCTATGTTCCTTGTCCAAATCTCCAAAGTTCCTTAAGTGCCCTTGAGGAGCGACTCCAGTATTTTTTTTAAGGGATTTTGTGGTGTAGCCAAAGTGGTGATTATCCAGAAAAGAATTTAGCCAAATTTTGTCTACATGTATACCAGATACAAAAGTAAAAATGGATTTAAAAAGTATATTCTTGCTACTACTGGAACTTATCAAAAGAAAATCTGGTGATTTGGAATTTTTTTTTTCCAAAATATGGTGAATTTGGGCCATTTTTTTTCCATAAAAACTCCTTTGCATAGGTCAGACTCATTTTTTTCAGGTGGAAATTTGGCAAAGAATTTGCCAACAACAAAAAAGCACGGGGATATTTACCCAATGCTGGGCCCTTCATACCCATTTGAGGGTCTTATCCAGTATGAACTCAACCAGGATTGGGTGATTCTTAGAATTTGTTATAACCTCTGGTTCCAGGTATTTGAACCATACCAGAATCCAAAATCAAAGAACCCTTTGGCCCTGGGTTGTTAACCAAAATTCAGAATATTAGTATACCTAATTGCCAGTGAACCCTCAAGTGGTTTTGGGTTATCATTAAAAGTTCAGAATTTTACTTTAACTCCCAGTTCTGGCTTTCAAATTATTTTTCAAAATATCCGCAGGTTTCTCGAAAGAACTGGCAAAGAACTAGTGTTTTGACCAGTGTTGGGCACTTTTATGAAGAACCTCTGGTTCCGGTTCTTTAAATAAACACTAGAATGGTTCTGGTTCCACACAACAATGGAACCCTGGATCCAGTTCTGGTCCGGTTCTTGAAAAAATAACAATTCAGGTTCCAGTTCTGGAAATCCTACCTAATTCTGGTTCCAATTTGAGGTAACCTGGTCTGACATGGTAAACTGCTGGTTAAACCCCCAACTCTGAACTCTTTTTTTTCCCCCAGAAAGAATTATTTTCAAAAATTTCAGTTCTGATTCTAGAACTAGGTTTGGGTTTGCTTCTAGTTTTAGAACAAAAGTTGATGATAGATAGAAATTTTGAAATAATTTTGCTTTACATAGTTTAAACTTGTAACTAAATGCATATAAAATCTTTTGTTTTACTTGGGCTTTGTGTTGTTGTGCACTGCCAATGATGATCAACCGATGAATTGAAGAAAAAAATGAATTAATTTTGTCAAGAGATAAAGTTTAGCTAAAAAAAGATATAATTTTTACCAAGAGATAAAAGTTTAGCCAAGAAAAAATATAAATTTCGTTAAGAGAGAAAATTTTAATCAAAAAGATATATAAGTTTTACTAAGAAAAAAAAATTTAGCTAAGAAAAGGTATAAGTTTTGTCAATAAAAAAAAATTTAGTCAAGAAAAAATATAGATTTTGTCAATAGAAAAAATTTTAGTCAAAAAAAAAAGAAGTTTTGTCAATAGAGAAAAGTTTAACCAAGAAAATATATGGGTTTTTTCAAAAGATGAAAGTTTAATAAAAAAAAAATTAATTTTTGTCAAGAAAAAAAAGTTTAGCCAAAAAAAGATATAAGTTTACCAAGAGATAAAAGTCTAACCAAAAAAAAAAAAAAAGTTTTGCTAAGCGATAGAAGTCTAACCAAAAATAGATATAGGTTTAGTCAAGGAGAAATATAAGTTTTGCAAGATAAAAAGGATAAGTAAAGGATTGATTGTTAGTTGGATGGGTTCAAGGTTTAGGCTAAAAGGTAGGTCAGTAGAGTAGGTAGGTTAGTAGGGTACCTAGGTGAGAGGGTAGTATGGAGGGTCAGGGTTGAGAAAAAATTGGCCCCAAAAAAAAAAGGTCAAAGGTCAGCGGGCAAAAAAATTAACTGTGGTAGAATGTTGGTTAATGTAGGGTAAAAAGGCAGATGAAAAACACAGCCCATCCGGTGGACAGAACAGCCAACTGGTACAGTCATGGAGGCTGGTTCACTCTGGCCACCTCTTTTGGGTTGTTTGCTTGCCTGGACTTTTGGTCCAGGCCCCTTGTTTCTTTTTCTCTCCCTTTCTTGGGTGCTTTCTTTTTATGAAGTTTGGCAGGTTTCATCAATAAGACTTTGAATAGAGGTAGGTTGAATGGTTTGTACAAAGGGCTACCTAGACTCTTCAGGGTTAAAGCCCAAATTAAATAGAGTTGGGCACACCAAGAGGCAAGAACTAGTGGAGGAAAATTGAGCACATTGAAAACACAAAAGAACTCATGGGGGATTTAAAAGCAGTTTTAAAAAAAAATTCAAATAATTATGTGGGAATATATTTGATTTGGTTAATGCCATCCAACTTGTCTAAAAAGTTCTATCCAACTTGTCTTTGAAGTTCCAAGTCCTTGTGCCAGTGGCCCAAGTGGGATCATCTTCAAGCCTTTAAGGGATAAAACTTTTGAAAATATATTCTCAAGGCTCTAAGAGAAATGATTTTTTTTTCAAAAACTCAATTATGAAAAATATTTAGTGTGGTTCAAGTGCAAACTCAAATGTCATTGGCCTCCCATGTTAAGATTTGGGAGGTGAAAAGACAAACTAAAAGATCAATATGATAAAAAAAAAGGGCATTGATTGGTTGAAAAAAAAATTAAAAAAAAAAAATTCAATGACAAAATCAGTCTAAATTCAATCATTTTTGCTCAATTGTTCCAAAACTTCTGAAACAAGTGCTATGCACATTGTGTCTTGCCAAGGGCTTTCGAACAATAACAAAAGTGCAATGAGGGGCCCAAGGGTTTTCCAACAATAACAAAAGTGCAATGAGGGGCCCAAGGGTTTGGGAGGGTTAAGCTGTGATCTCAAACAAACACCTTTCTTAATATAAAGATAGCAAAGACATGAAAAGTCACATCTTAATTTGTCATTTCATATCCATGTCAGTAGGTAAGGGAAAAGAATGAGATAGTTATAAGTTTAAGCGAGGTAGGTTCACATGGCATAGACAAACACTATTCTTTTAATTATTAGATCAATAATTTTGCAAAGCCTTTAGCTTGCCCCTATACAAGCAAGCATCCAAGCAGAAGGGACAGAGAGTAGATGTATAGAAATTGTGAAGTAAACTTTGTACAAAACTCCAATATATCTGCCTGATCATTGACCAGGTCTCTGGATATTTACAAAAACATCAAATTCCTCACATTCATCCTAAATGATCATTCACGAGTAATTGTTGAATGCATTCATAAAACACAGAGTCTTCGCATCATGCACACTCCACCTCTCAAGGCAGCACATGATATCAGAATGTTATTACCTCCTTCAGGTGTGATTCAGAAAGATGGCTGGAATTACCAATAATTCCCTCGGGAGCAAAAGACCATCCTGATGGTAGATCTCTCAAGTATCTTTACAATGAACTTAGTGGCAGTGTGACAGTTGCTGCATGCTTGCAGATTCTTGAAAATTTAGAGTGGTGTGCCAGGAGGTGTGTTGATGAGCCCAAATGCAATGGCCAGCTTCTAACCATAGTGGCAAAGATGAAAAACCTGTTCTTCACCTTCTATTTCATGTAGCACAAATTTGGTATTGGGTACATACACAATGTCATTCATCAGCCCAAACAATCTGTATAGCTCAGCATAGATTTCTTCCATCTGAGGATATTGTTGGTCATCTGGTCCAAATGTATGAACCTCATTTGTTTACCTCAAACCAGGTGCACCCTAGGTCTTGCTCTACACCCCTTTCCAACCCTCATTCGTGAACACTTGCATTCAGATCCCACTAGCCAGCAGCAGCATTACATGTTTGATAGCACTACATAGCCTGAAGTATTTCCAGGGTCCAGTTCAAGAACTTTTTTTGCAATACGTTCCCCCACCTCCACATTACGATGGACTCTGGAAGCACCAAGTAAGGTCATCCACAGAGCAACATCTGGTTCACAGGACATAGTCTTGATCAGTTCCTCTGCCTCCTCCAAATAGCCAGCACGGCCAAGAAGATCAACTGTGCAGGAATAGTGCTTCAATGTTGCAGGACAGCTGTAAACAAAACCCATGGATTCAATGTACTGCAAGCCTTCGTCCACTAGGCCTGCATGGCTGCAAGCTGACAGAAGGGAAACAAAAGTGATGCTATTTAACTCTATAGCACCTTCACACATCATCTCAAAATGTCCAACAGCTTCCTTAGCATGCCCGTACATGGCAAACCCTCCTAGCATGGCAGTCCAAGAAACCACATCCTTTGTTGGCATCCTGTGGAACACTCTAGAAGCATCTTTGATGCTCCCACATTTGGAATACATATCAATGAGGCTATTACTGATAAAGACATCAGACTCATAACCACTTTGAATGATCTGTTTCTCAACATGCCTGCCCTCTTCAAGTGCCTCTACACTTGCACATGCAGCCACAGCCCCCACAAAAGTGACAGGATTTGGCTCCACACCTTCTTGTTGCATTTGTTGAAACAATGCTAATGCCTTGTGTCCCTGCCCACATTTCACATGCCCCAAAATCATTGCAGTCCAAGCAACCACATCACGTATGCGCATGTTGATGAACACACTCTGGGCATCCTCTATGCTCCCACATTTGGCATACATGTCAACAAGGCTACTGCCCACAAAGGCATCAGACTCAAAACCACTTTGAATGATCTGTTCATGCGCATTCCTGCCCTCTTCAAGCGCCACTACACTGGCACATGCATTCAGCACCCCCACAAAAGTGACAGGGTTTGGCTGCACCCCTTCCAATTGCATTTGTCGATACAATGCTAACGCCTGCTGCCCTTGACCACATTTCACATGTCCCAATATCATGGAACTCCAAGCAACCACATTGCGTGTTGACATGTTGTTGAACACTCTCCAGGCATCATCTATACTCCCACATTTGGCATACATGTCAACTAGGCTATTACCCACAAAGACATCAAACTTACAACTGCTTTGAATGATCTGTTCCTCAACCCGCCTGCCTTCTTCTAGTGTCCCTACACTAGCACATGCATTGAGGAGTGCCAGGAAAGTGACAGGATCTGGCTCCACCCCTTCCTGTTGCATTTGATGGGACAATGCTAGTGCCTTCCACCCTTGCCCACACTTCACATGCCCCAAAATGATGGCATTCCAAGAAACCACATTGCGTATAGGCATCCTGTCAAAGACTCTCTGAGCATCCTCAATGCTCCCACATTTTGCATACATGTCAACAAGACTACTACCCACATAAACTTCAGACTCACAACCACTCCGAATTATCTGTTCATGAACACCCCTGCCTTCTGCAAGTGCCACTGCACTAGCACAAGCATTCAGCAACCCTACAAAGGTGACACTGTCTGGCTGCACCCCACTACTTTGCATTTGTCGATACAGTTCCAGTGCCTTCTGCCCTTGACCACATTTCACATACCCCAAAATCATGGCATTCCAGGAAACCACACTACGTGTGGGCATCCTGTCAAACACTTTCTGTGCATCCTCTATGCTCCCACATTTGGCATACATGTCAACAAGGCTACTACCCACAAAGACATTAGATTCACAGCAGCTCTGTATGATCCATGTATGGATGCGTCTGCCCTCCTCAAGTGCTTGCAAACCAGCGCATGCATTGAGCACTCGAACATAAGTGAATGTGTCAGGAATCATGCCTTCTTGCTGCATTTGTTGAAAAAGTCTTATTGCCTCCTCATACCGCCCATTCTTAACACAGCTTGCAAGCCTTGTATTCCATGAAAATGTGTTCAGTTGGACAGTCCCTGGGACCATTGCAGCTAGCTCTGATTCGACCCATGGAGGGTTAAATTTGCCATCAATCCAGAGTGGCTCCTTTGACTTCTTATGTCTGAAATCTGGATACCCTGGATTTCCCTTTACTCCAGAAAATCCAAATCCAGTTGATCAGCCGCACAGACCAGGCTATCAGGATTCACAACTCGTAACCAAAGTACTACCGAATTACTGCACGGCATAAAAAAGAGAATTTCCCAACAGCAATGTTGTGATTACCTTCTCCACCCGATTGTCCCACCACTGCGAAGGATCTGTGAAGAACTCCCGCCAACGTTTCTCCACCATAACTCTTTGACCTGCCAGAAAACATCAAGGACTAGTGAAAAAGAAGCAAATCAGCGAAAAAACAAAGCATCTATCGCGTATGACGAGAGAGAGAGAGAGAGAGAGAGAGAGAGAGAGAGAGAAGAGACGATGAAATAAGGGGGGTGGTAAAACAGATTACCACCACCGCCACCGTCGTCTCTCAGCGTTGCCGTAGTTCCGAGACATCGCACACTGGGAAGAAGAGCAGCAGATGGATGGAACAGCGGATGACTGCGGTGCAAACGCGTGACACAGGAACGGAGGAGGATCCATGTCGCCCACCTTCTCCGCATATTCCCACAGTTGCAGTGAGCTCATGCTGAAACAAGAAGATGCAATGAGTCCTGGACGCAAGACGCACGCGATCTATGACAACCACGCCAAAAGCAAAGCTTGGTGCAAGAGAGACGTGGAAATGCTCATAATCCCCATGCTTCTCTAAACCCTAACCCTAGGATTTTGACCCCGTGGACTTCTTCCCTGGTTGATTTTGTCTTCTTCGCTTTAGTCTTTTGTTGCAGTCTTGCACACTTGCTGGAGGTGGCATCATGCATCCCGTTCCTCGTGGTGGCGGTGATACTGGAAGTGGGTCTGAAACACGTGCGCGCTCGGCGCTCGTCCTGCGTCTACAGAAGAAAGAGCCTGCAAGTGTAGAGCTGCTGCTGTCCATCAGGATTAGGGCGCAGGGTTTGGAAAGCTCGGGAAGATGGAGGAAGAAGAAGGCGAGGAGGATGTTGTTCGCGGTGGGCATCATGCAGCAAAGCGTGCGCGCAAGAACAAGTCGGTCATTGCGGTCTTTGATGATGCTGCTCGAACGTACGGTTTTTTGTCTTCCCCCGCTTCCCCCTCTTCTTCCGATGCCGCATGAGCATTTTCGTGTGCAGGTAGGTACACCCGTTGGAAATAGGAGACGCTGGTCATGACATGACTGAACGTTTGGCCAGTAGACAGTGTCTGTTATTACTTTCCTTCTGGAGTTGCCCTATCAGAAAAATGTTGTATCTAGTGTGTGCCAGCAATTGCTATGAAAAATGTTGGAATTGCGTTGGACGTGCAACAGCGCAGGTGCCTATTAGGTCTTTTGTGTAGCTCACTGCAGGGGCGCACTGCATTTTTCGAGCATTTCTTTAGGGTAAGCGGACTCTGTTGACATTGAAATGCCAGCGATTGATCTATCTGCTGGAAGTTGCTGAGATCTGTTCCTATGTAAATTTTCCAGGTGTATTCTACAGGGTCCGGTTCCAGAGGAGATTTTAGTGTATGCTTCTGTATTTAGTGCAGAATTCGAGGTAAGTCACAACACTAATTTGACCAGGAAAAGGAGCTTTTATTATTTTGAGTTTAGGCCAATGTCAGGTGTGCTTTTAATATGAAGATCTGATGGTCATTGGACCAGCACAATTTAGGGTTTTTACCAAGAAAGGAAAAGAAACACAGTTCTGTAATATGCATTCTGTCACAGGCAGATTAAAAGGGTGTGAATTCTGTACTTTGGTTTTTTGTTGTGGTTGCAGGAATAGGATTCAAAGGAATTTGTGTGGGATATCAATGGCAACATCACTTTCAACTGGAAGAGACTCATTGCTTACAAGATATGCAAGTTGTTGTTAAGAGTCCAAGTGAGAGGAGATTTTTTTCTCTAGGAAGTGTGCTTTCATCTGTGTGTATCCAGTGATATCAACAGGGTTATTCTTGTGCATGTTGTTAAAGTCCTTCAATTGTTGGGAACTACACTGATAATTTCTTTGATAATTGTGAGGGGTCTTCTTCTGCAATGTCAGTAATGTTGGTTCTCATTGTTCAGCTGCTGGCATTATGGTTTGATCATCCTATTTTGTTTGCTGATACTTTCAGACAAGGGGAATCATTCATCTCAATGGAGTTTATAAGAAAATTCTTGCAAGTGCCAAGGTTAAGATGTGTGAGGGTGAGGGCAAGGTTTTTAATGCTCACACTGTGGAGCTTACAACTCCCGATGGTGAAGTGAAGCAGTTCAGTGGCTAAGCATATTGTCACTGCTACTGGTCAACAGGCTGTTTTACTAGATGTTGCTGGAAAGGTAGGAGATAGCAAAGAAACATGACTCTGTTTCTCTGTTATGTGTGTCCCCTGTGCAAAAGTCTTATGGCTAGCTTGATGGTCTACATTTGCCACCTTCAATAATTTGTGCCTGGTATCCTCTCTGCATCTTTGCAGCAATATATGAACCATGAATATATGATATGTGATACATGAACTATGAATGTTCAAGTAACAACAGTTAGTTCTCCTTCAATTTGCATTGCAAAGTAACAACAGAAATGTGCATATGAGCAGGAGCCGATGAATGATGAACTTGGTTGCAAGAACCGGCCGTTACATCAGACGAGGGTCTAAGTTTGGAAGATGTTCCAAGAAGAGTCGTCATCGCTGGTGCAGGGTATGTATCTATTTTGTTTCAAATCCCTTCGTTTGCAGTTTAGCTTACCTTGTCAGGAGTAGCAAGGTGTATAATCTGAGGTGCAGCTCTGCAAGAACTTTCCCTGTGTCTCAGTTGGAAGTGCAGACATTCTTGCCGAGTGTTTGCTGGATATTTACTGAGAAGAAATTTGGTTTAGAAGCTGATATGTTGTCAGATTAAAAATTTCCATACCCTTAGCCTTGGTTCATCTCTCAATTCTAGATGACTTGAGTCACAAGTATGGGGGAGTTTCTCAATACCTTTAAAAGTACATTTGGTTCACAAAAGTATAGGAGGTTGTTGAGGATGATGGGGTGGGCAGCAATTCATGGTGTGTGATCATGTGTGTTTGCAGTTACATTGCAGTAGAGTTTGCTGGCGTTTACAATGGCATGGGGTTAAAGGAAGACTTTATCTACAGAAATCTAACACCTCTAGTGTATGTATAGAGCAAAATCTTCCTTTACAAATGATTTGCAATAAGATTTTGCATGTGAACACACTTTCTGTCCTGAGAACTTTGATAATGCTGTGACAATTTCTTTCTTTTGTGGTAACCTTCTCGGTTGGATGTATTCTTGAAAATTGCAAGACAAGAAAAGCTGATAAGATAGGCGGGAATGGGTGGTGATCCATTCCAACTTTTTTGTGTAGAGGTTTTGAAGAATAAAGAGGGCTGTTGTAGCTAGCATTTTGAAGGGCAGGGGTATCAATTGCCACAGCTGCTCATGTGCTGCAAACCAAATGCAGTAATTGGGCTCTATAGGTCAGAAGCCTTCTGGAGGGTTTTGAGGGGTCAATGATTTTTTGGCTTCTGTTTGAATTATCTCTTGTGAGGTTTTGAGACTATTGTAAATATTGCTGGAATGCATACCATGCAGAGTTTCAGAAACAATGACAGTGCTGGAAGTAATTTTCAGTCTCAAATTGTGAACTGTTTTCATCATCCATCAATGCCAAAATATCTACAGTTTGCTGCAAAGAGTTTATTGCTCAATCTTGAGCACGTTGCTGTTGACCATTTTATGTTTCTCATACATTTTGTGGGAGTGGAGGAAAATATTGGATAATGTAGGTTGCTGTTTGTTTGATAATCCATTGTGTTGTGCTCAGTGTTAGTACATCACTAAAAATTACATGTAGTGTTTCTTTTCAGTAGGCATAAATTTACTCTTCTTTGTTTGCATATATTTTAGATGCTGAAGTCAAATAGCTTCTTATGAGGCCTCATTCTTAGCTGTAGACTAGCATTTGGTCCTAGGAAGACTCTCATAGGTTAGCAGATTGCCATCAATGAGGATTGCCGTAACTGCTGTTGATCCTCTTAGTCCCAAACTGAAGGCACTATTATCCAGAATAATAATAGCCATGTTAAGGTAAGCCTCTCTTATAGCTGCACAAGTTTCTCACATGGATGCATTCTTGGCATCTATAAAGGAGACTCAAAACATTCATATAATCTGAGCAACAATATTATCAATGCTTCCTACTGCAGCTTCAACCAACAGACACACCAAAGCATGCTCCACAAGCAATCCCTCTGCGCATAGAATGCACCCCCACCTTCAGCCACCAGACCCTCCACCACTTCTTCAGGAATGGCATGGAAATGCACCTGTCTTATCCTGTACCCTGTCTTATTCTTCCAATTTATAAGGTGATTACTTAGGGTTTGGCAATCATCATAGTGTTGCTAGGCAGATTGATTTAAAGCAAATTTATTCTCTTGGCTCCATCCCCATCAAAACCCACATATTAAAGAACAGAATACCAGGCAAAAATTAAAGAGGAATAAGGTAGACAACTACATCAGACAAGTTGACAAACATGGAACACTTTCTTAGGTTCAAAATTTCTCAGCTAACCGACTAGATACAGTCCGGAGCTTAGAGTAAACTTTTCCAGCAGGCGAGCCAAGAATCAAACTACAAAGAGCATCACGAGCAACTCGAATATTTGCAAATGAACCCAAGATGTGTATCCTAGTATCAGCAATCACTACTCGGGTGCGTGTTGAATTCTCAATTGCAAATTTTGTTTTACCCGCTTTGCCTGACAAACGGCCAATGGCACGGGAGAGATGCTCTCCCTTTAGTGTTTTCACATCCTTGATTTCAAAAGACTCCACATACAGATCATCTAGTCGAAGGAGGGCGATTGCATCTTGTATATCAAAGCCTAAGATGAAGGCATGTACAAAGTCAGCACACTTCTGAAGGGCTCCAGCATCAGCAGTATCTTTCCGTGTCTTCAGCTCTACTTTCCTTGCCTGCAAAATAAAAAATAATCAATCAGGCATATGTTTTAATATCTTACTGCTCACAAGAAAGTCTTTCTTCATAATCATGGACAGATGTGAAAAGATTTGATTGACAACCATGATTGTCACAGGACCTCAAAGAGATTACAAGCATCAGCCCATCCCATATGTTCACAAGTAATATACTACTATTAGTGTATTAGTAGAAGACACTAATACACATGGGTCACATCCCATTGTACAAAATCAGACTTTGAATCTTCAGTCAACTCACATGCTTTTTGTGACAATTGACTCGGTACAGTGACAATATCAGTGCCTTCACTTGTGATTGATTGTGCAACAAGTTACTCATACATCATTCTGAAAGTTTTATGTATCTGCTGCCACAAGCCAGTGGAAAGAAGTCTGATTTGTGCAAGTTTATGTTTAGGAACTGTGAATGAGCTGGAATGTGACCAATTTCATGCATTCAGCCACAGAGCCAGCCAGCCCTATAGGAAACACCGACCTACCGTGGATACTCCAGAAGAATGGAAGACAGCTATAGCACAGGTGTGAAATTCAAAAGATGACCCTAAATTACAAACCCTAAACTTTTGCCATCTGCTCCACACCAATTCTTGAAGCTTGGATACGGAGAGTTTCTGAAAACCTCTGTCAGAGACTAGTACTGCACGGAGATGTTCCTAATCCTTCCGGCTCGTTTCCTGTGCTTCTTCCTCACCTTTCTTACTTACGATTCTAAAGCCAGATCGTAATCTGGATCTATGTCACTCCTCTGATAGAGTAATACCAAGAAAAAACTCCGCAGAAATACAAGAAATGGAAGAAGCCCAACAGGCCGAAGAGAAAGCCTGCCGCCTTACCTTCAAGTTCATGCGGATATCGATCTTCATCTGCTCGAAGATGGGAGTGTAGATCTCCATCCAATGCTCCTTGATAGGAGTATACCGATGCGCAGGCACGAACACCTTCCGGAACTGAAACTTCCCCCCGCCCATCTCATGAGCCGACAATGGACCGAACTCGGGCTTGGGGGGAGGCACCACTGCCATCTCCATATCGGTTCCTGTCTGCTCCATCCTCGGAGCCTGCTGCACCACACCTTCTTGCTCCACCATGAGCTGCTATACAACACTGTCCTACCGCGCCCGCGCGAGAGGCTGCAAGCCCTGGGCCACCATCGCTGCACACAAAAGGGCAGACAAGGGGACGAGACAGGAAGAAACCATCGCCGTTTTAGGGTTCCTCGCTAAAACCCTACATAATTGTTTTACATATTTTTGACATTTGCAAAGTGGCGGGATGTAGGTAGTTATTTAGAAAACAAGGGGTGTGTCGTAAGGCAAAAGAAGAATTATGGAAACTCAAATATTTCACTATGCAAAAAAACAGTCTTCAAAAAATCCTCTAAAAGAAACCAAAATCCTTCAATCTTATATATTAAATTTACAGGTCTGTCTGTCTGTCTGTCTGTCCGTCTGTCCGGGCAGTTTCCGGGCCAGCACGGGCCTTTTTTTTTTTTTTTT
>Ga0116231_10011329_pt1 | contig 13772 bp, 6 predicted proteins | sample S1TSphgellanicum_2_FD_89695 | JGI IMG/M metagenome (GOLD analysis project Ga0116231, IMG submission 89695) | Host-associated microbial communities from peat moss isolated from Minnesota, USA - S1T2_Fd - Sphagnum magellanicum MG | ecosystem: Host-associated > Plants > Peat moss > Unclassified... | reverse complement strand
TTTTGTTGTTTTTTTTTTTTTTTTTTTTTTAAACTGAAAAGTATAATTTTGATACAAACATAAGATTTTTGTGAATATTCTTTCTAAACAGTTTTTTTTTCCTTAATTTCATGAAAGTGCCAATTTTTTGCTGGAAAAACACTTCACACTGCAAAATGTGCCATGACACAATTTTTGTCTCCCAAAATGATTTGTTAAATAGCAACAATAGCCACCATAAACAAGTCATTGGAGCTTGTAACATGTAACTTATTATCAATTAGGAGCAGACCTCTGTTTTTTCAATTTTGGGATGTAGCTGAAGTCCAGTCATAGATAAGTGCTAAGAAGATGTATCTAAATTTGGCTATAAGTCAGATGTAAAAGTTTTGAGAATTTAGGTATCCTTATATTTTTGGAACCATATATATGAATATGTGGATTTATTTTTAAAATTTAATTTTTTTATTAAAGACCCAAAAAACACCTTTTCTGTTGTCATATTCTGTTTTTTATTTTACCAGGAAAAATACACAGATTGGGAGCGGGGGAATTGTCTAATAAATGTTACTGAGAGTTTTTATTTTTCCCTTAAAGAAGAAATGTAAAAGGGTACAAACATGTCCAGCAAGAGGCAATTCCAAATGTGGCATTCAGGCCCCCTTTAGACGAGGTTCCAGGGTCCAATTTGGACTGATTTGAAGCAAATTGAATCCTTGAGTTGGAGGGTACCTTGGTCCCTAGACTGATTCTTGGTTCTTCAAATCAGGAGCTCTCCTTTTAGCACTGTTTTTTCGGCCGAACCAATTTATTTTCCCTCCAAAACAGGTGCCATGTAGGTTTAGCCTCAATTTGCCACTTTTTGGTCTTGGACCCTCGTCCACAGGCCTTGGGACCAATTTAAAGCTTTTGACCAATAAGATTGTTTGAATTCATTGGTCCCTGGACATTGGACCTTTGTCTAAAGTTGCCCTTAAAAGTATATGTCTTCAACGTTGTACAACCCTTAATACAAAAATAGTATCCAACTCTCTGCAGGATTGTATGTGCAGGTTAAATCCCCAGTGTGGGGCCATTCTCAAAATAAGGGGCCTAGGATGGGGCCATAGATTCATGCTGGCCCCCAATTTGGGAATGTCCCCTGCCTTTGGGCTTCACCCATCAAAATGCACAATGTGAAAGTTATCATGAACATAAAGGTCTGAACCTGCCGATTCAGCAGGTTTTCAGGCGTTTTTATTTTCCATAAATTGCCACAGTGGCAAATTCGATCGTTTCCTACCTACCTAGACTATTTTAAGACCTACTTAGCTACTTTGAGACCTGCCTAAGCAGCAGGTTCAGACCTTTACGCCAGGAGCAGGCACTGGGTCGGGATTATGGAAGCCATAACCAACACTTAGTGCTTGTTCTCTAGTACATAAACACACCTAGACAAGAGGCGTAGGAAGGGGAACGATCTTTACACCTACTCCTTACCAGTGGGACGTATATTACACTTATAAGTAGGCATAATATTGTGCCTCCTACTTTTGAGGAGAAGGCATAATTGAGTAATAAGGATACTCATGGACAACAAAAACCTTCCAAATACGGTTAGGAACTTTCTCTGAGAGTTTTATGTTTACATTTACACTTAACAATTTGGTAAAACAGAATGAGGATATGTATACCCCACCCTCCTGCCTTAAGCTGCAGCTTGCAAATCAGCTAGTAGATATTTAGAGCTATTTCTGTAGAAACTAGCTAAAAATCTGTTAGAAAGTATTTTGAGCCTACCATCTAATGAATTAGATTTCTACCAAACTAACTTTAACCTTTCCTCATTGTTTTTCTGGAATTATTTTTTATCATTTAGAGCTATTATAATAATTATGAAGTTCACAAGTGATACATTCTTCAACTGTACATTATGTGAGAGGAAAATCTTCTTCATTCTTTCAGTCTTTTTGCTTAAGGTGTAGATTTCAACAAGTGAATGTTAACTGTGTATGACATAAAGTTCATCCAGCAACTGGCAAATGATAATGGCATTTACACATCAGATAATGTCAAATGGGATCCCACAGTTGTCAACTAGCAAAATTTAACAGCATTATACAGTAGGAGGAGATATTCATGACGGATGACAGGGCTGGGGAACTAGTATGAGAAATGTCAATGGACGGAAAATAAACAAGAACTGCCCCACCAGGCCTTATATCTGACTCTACCAGGATTGCCCATCACCAGTCACAGGCTATTGTCAGCCTTATTCTTCATAGTGAAGAATCAGAGTCAAGGTTTCAATTCTGTGATGTAGCCCAAATGGTGATAATCATCCACAAGATAATTTAGCCAAATTATGCTATAAACAAAGTATGAAAGTAAGAAGATTGCAAGCATTCTTCTATATTGTTGGCAACCTACTGGAACCCAATGATGTAGAATCTGGCAAAAGTTTACAAAATTTTGAAATTTAGTGAAAGCCTCCAAAAAAACTTATTATTGGGTTTATGGAAGAAACTCACCATGAAAAACACTGAACTTGGTTAGGACTTGCCCTATTAATGTGATCCCATCTAGAACTGAGCTTATAAAACATACATACATATCCACTTACGTACCTATACATACCAACAGAACCCTCTATAAACCCAGACTGGTAGAATTATAGAGGTTTACTTCACTGGTTCTTAGAGTTTTTAGAACAAGGGTTATATATCGAAATAAGTTATCAGATTTTTGAGAACCACAGTTATATATCAGAATTCTTTAATTGTTTATAGAACATCATTCATACATTTTTAACATCCACCATGAGAACCACCAGTTATAAGGTGTCACCACCCAACATTGCTTAAAACTCCATTAGGAGTAAAATGAAGCTTCCATTTTAAGCATCTGGCCACACTCCTATATCACAGCTCAGCTGAACAAAACTACTGTTAAAGGTTTTCTTTTTTTTACTGGAATTTTTTCATTGAAAAGAAAAAATTAAAATTTTGAAAATGAAGTGATTTTGGGGGTTTAAATTGTCCGAAAAAAAAAATGAAAACTTCACCAGATTCTAGTATTGGGTTCCTAGTAGCCAAAAATATATAAATAAATTACTAAAATTTGTACTTTCATATCTAGTTTATAGCCATTTTTTAATAAATCATCCTATGAATGACCACCACTTTCAGTAAATCTTCGTCCTATGGATCGGCGCTTTGGCTACATCACAAAATTCAAAAGAAATATATATTGTAGGGTTCCATGGATGCACGAATTAGCTAACAGCCAAGGAGTAAGTTTGAATAACTTCAAAGTTGTAAACTTTTGAAGTTATTCTAGAGGTAGAAGGAATAAAGAGCACCTATTTCCTATAGCAATGAGCATGTGACTACATCATTCAAGTTTGAAGACCAAAGAGTAAAGGGAATTTAGACAGCTAAGGGCACGACCAAGTCAGTTAAAAAAAGTAAACGAAAAGAATGATAAGAATACATTCACTCACTCAGTAGGTGAGGGAGTGAGTAAAACGTAACTATCCATTGAATACAGCCTTTTCAATTCATGTTTGATTACCAACATTGATACTGGCTCCCTATGGATGAACCCGGCCAATCATAAATAAACCAAAGCACCCAAAAAAAAAGGGGGGGGGGAAACAAGGAACAAAATGGAAGGACCCATGTCCAGGAAGACAATAAAAACCACCTAAGAGGGTGAACCACAAGGGGAACATCAAGTTCCTGAACTCCCTCCTGTTGCAAGAAGCATATCAAATAAGGAAAGGGGAGGACCCCCTGGAAGGAGGCCTATTGGTTGGTGGGTATTTCATTTCCACGAATGATGATGTTTTCACTTTTGACCTCCAACTTGGGCAAGACCAAAGCAGGCTATAGAATATTTTTCCCAGCTGCGTAGATAGGCACCCAACTGTGCCGCTTTCTAAATGCCGAATCATTGAGTCAACCTTTGCGATTGGTGAGAATGTGGTTACCAAGTCATATGTTTGATTTTCCACTAACCATGTCCAATGCTTTTAATTATTCCTTTCCTATTTTCAATGTCTACCAATAGTGCTTCAAAATGACAAGCCTGATTGTGAAGTCCAAGATGGCCTTGGTCCAAAACCAAAACTTGTACTTCACTTCTTCATAAACAACTATAAAATGATGTAAATCTGCAAGATTTTGTTGGCTTTGTTTTGAATGGGAGAAAGGCATCTGAGACTTCTAAGTGCATATAGGAGCTTGGAGAATGATGAATGATATTAAATCATTCATGAAAAAAAATGGATAACATTCTTAATAAATGAAAGAGGATGTGAGTGAAAGTAGCATATAAATATGTAATTGGGAAATCAAAGTGAAAAATGGTAAAAACTAAAAATAATGAGTAAGAAAACAAAAAAAAATTAGTAGAATAAAAAATCATGGTGAAAATAAATAAAAAATTTAAACATTAAAATTTAATAAAAGAAAAAAAAATCTTGTTCCAAGAAGGGGGAGGTGGAGAGAGGGGCCTCACAAAACACCCTTTTGCCTAGTTAATTTTAACTCAGGACAATGAACCTAAAATAGCAAGACAACAAGAAGACCAAGGCTTGTTTTTGGTTCAATCAAGGTAATGGGTATTACCTTGAAGAAAAGAAAAAAAGTTGAAAGAATTACTAAGAAAGGGAGGCAACTAGTGTAGCTCAAATTTGTTTCAATGTGCCAATAGTTGTGAAAAGTGCATGCAAACATAAGGTCCTTTCAAATGAATTTGACCTACAAGAAAGGAAGGAAGGTAACACAACGACAAAACCTTCCATATCCATTGTCTTTTCCCTTCCACACTCCTTTGTTGCCTTACATGACTCAACCAAAATTTTGAACATCACCATTGTGAACAAAACCAAAACCCAAAAAAAAGAGTGAACATTTTGCAAAACATTAACAATTACATGCAAAAGGGGTGATGGTTGGGTCTTCCTTGGTAGGAAAGTACAAAACAAAAACATAAGGTGTTATTACTAAGGCAAATTATTATTACCACAAGATGACTTGACTATCATTCCTAATCTTAAGAAGAAATGAAAATAAAATAGACAAAATGGCACAAACAAACAACCCATAGAAGCCCAAGTCAAACCCTTACAATAAAACAACCAACTTTTTGCCCCCCTTGAAAAAAACAACAAATTTCACCTATGTTTTGCATGATTTGGTTTTGTCTATGCAATGTTAATGGTAATAGTTGTGATAATAGCAAGATCAACATTAATGCGCCACTATGGAGTAAGAACAATTGATGATGGAACGTGACAACATTGTTATAGCCAAAAATGTTGGTCCAATAAATTTGAATCCCCTCGTAAACTTTGGAGCTATTGCAAGTAGAGTAAAAGGAGATGTTCAAACAATGAAATAAAGGAAAAGGAATAGTAGTAAGAAGATCCACACAAAGAAGATGTGGCAACCAATATGCAACACACCCAAAAATAATCACAACAAAAAAAAAGTATTAAACAAATTTCAATGGGAACTCCCCAAAACCTACCACCACCCCTCCCACTTTACCAAACCCTAACCCTATCCAACTCCTACTCAAATCACCAACAATGTAAAGACTCCCAACAAAAAAACTCGTTTCAATTTGTCTAAATCGTCCCAACAAAAAAAACCATTTTTATCATGTCTAAAAGTTTCAATAGAAAATAAGTCCACATGGTGTGAAACTAGGTTAAATAAAGTAAAAGATCAAAACTTTAGATTGAATGCAACAATGTGAGGTCAAGGCCCAACAAATTAAAAGGAAAAAAAGGTGAAAAAAAAGGACATGGTCTAAAGTGATGCACTAATGGGTATATGTACACTAAGAATTCACAAAAGTTCATTTTATAGTGTTAAATTTTTGAATTCTTCTTGTATCATGGGTGCATGGTAATAAAGGCCATGTATCAAGAGCAATAAAGTCCATATTAATAGGAACCCACCTACATATTCCAAATATATACACCTTTAGAAGAAAAAATTAAAACTTGAGATTATTTAACAACTATGTAAGGAACTTATGAAATTATGGCTTAATTTTAACCATTCAAAAGTCCTTAATTAAAATTTAACTAAGAGTTTTTAAGGAAAACTTTCACATAAAAGTTTATTATGATAGTAAGAGTGAAAGTGATTAAAGAAAATATATATAATGAAGAGAAAATCATTCTTCATTTTAATCATTCTTCATCATTCCCATTTTTGTTTTATCTCTTTTCACACTCTAATTTCTAACTTTTACACTTGTTTTGCACTTGTTCTATAAGTTGTTTTATGCTTGTTTTGTCGTCATTTGCACTTTTGTTTACAAATCACTTACACTTGTTATGTTTTAGTTTGCAAGTAGTTTTGGTTTTCCTTTTTATCAATTTGTGCTTTCTAACTTTTGTGCTTATTTTGTATCTTGCTCTAGTTTCTATATCTTAATCCTATCTTGTTTGTAGGTACCTTTGCTTTTTTTTTTATATTGATTTTTTTTTCTACTTTTGTGCTTATTTTGCAAGTTGCAAGTTGTTTTTTCACTCATGTGCATGTTCTTATTTTCTTCTTGTGCTAAAAAGGTGTGATGCATCAACTAAAAGCAATTATATTGACAATGTTTTTACAATTGATTTTGCAAGCATAGTACTTGATAATGCATGGCCATGAAGCAATTGAACTCCATAGTGTAATGTCTAATATAATCCTCGAATGATGATGCAAAATTAAATTTTGAGGCAACGAACAATGTTTTAGCCTTTGGTTCATTGTTAATATCACCTTTCTTATGTATATGCATTGTTAGGGAATTAGGAGCTTGGTGATTTGATTAAGGTCAAATCTACAACTTCGTACTCCCATTTCTTAATGACACAATACAATGACGAAAGGTGGATCAAACACTTTCATGTAAATAAAAACTTTATGCAATGTTTGACATGAATTTTAAGGCATATGGTGGAGAAGAAAAACATGTGGTTGTGGTCTATTGTCCCTGTGAGTATCTGTGTAGCTTGTAGTTTATAGCTTGTATGATTATAACAAATCACATCATTTTAAGTTGTCCAACTTGATTATTTTATCTATTTGACCAAAAACTCGGTCAATTTGACTAAAGACCCTAGTTTTTAAAGTGACATGTATCTTTTGGTCAATTCAATTTACTAAATTGACTTTTCAAAAAACTTGGTCAAAAATCACATTTAGTCAAATAAAACAAAAAAATGACATAGTTAAAAAGATAAATGTTTAGTCAAATGAAATATTCAATTTTGTTTAAACCATATTTATAGTAAAATAAATATAGATTTTTAATATTTATGGTTATCTTGATTAATCAACTTGACCAACAATTTGATTATTAAAATGGTGGTCAAAATGGATATTAATAAATAGGTAGGTGAATAAGTTGGTGGGTGGGTAGGTAGGTTATAAGTACATGCACATGTAAATAAATAATATACCTACCTAGCCTAACTAGCCTACATAGCTTACCTACTTAGCTAAATAGGTTAGATGGGTTTTTAAGTAGGTAGGTTTAACCTACTTAGGTACTTGGGTCATTAGGTTATGTAGGCACCTAGGTAGGCTTTCAATAGCTAGGTAGGTAAGCTAGGTAATTAAGGTAGGTAGTTAGGTAGACAAACTAGGTGCCTAACCCTAAACCTATCCACTCTCAAAGTTTGAATGCTTTCAACATGCAAAAACATTTTTTATTTGTGTCAAGCTTTGAACCTATAGGGGTGAAAATCCTATAAGGTGTACCACATAGGACGAAAAGGGCCTATTCCTTACTACAATCCTTTTTTACCCTATATTTTGATCCCCATAAAAAGAATTAATCAAAAGTTGTCAAAAAAATTAGAAGGACTATATTTTAAACTATTACAATTTTAGATTCCATCATAATCATCCGTAAATGTGTCTTTTCATAGTAAAAAAAGACCAGGTAAAAAAGACAGAAAAAGGTGACGTTGTGACAAGATTTTGGTACACCTTAAAAAATTTGCACCGATAAACTTTGCAATCGATGGAAAATATTCCAAAAACCTTTATGTCAATCCAAACTATTATGCTTCCCTTGCAATTTTTCAAACATATAATAATGCAATTTTAAGGAATGTCCACTTGTGCTTAGGTGCCTCCTTTGACTATGTTTTTACCCAATTATAGTATTTATAGGTCTTACAAGCATACAATTTTATGACAACACTTTAATTTTTTTCATCCCAATCTAATGGTCAAAATGTAAACAAATGATCAAGATCATGTAAAGTGATTTACATCCACTTCAATTTTTAACCACTTTAATTTTGATCCAACATTCAAGATCTAAAATGGTTGAATATACATGAATATATATCATATATCACATATAATTTGGAGCCATTTTGTGACACTAAAACACCCATACTTTTAGTTCCATGGCATGTTCATAAACAAACATTAAACAAAAATAAAAAACAATGGCCCTTTCATATATATGTTATTTTTTCACTTCAAGGTGATTTTTATAAGAAAAATAATATCATAATGCCTTAATGGCTTATGGACAAAAGAAACATGTCTAATAAATGACATACATTAGATAAATTTGAAGAACTTGCAATATCTTTGGAATTGGTATTGATATCATTCACCACCCAAACTTTCATGCAAAAATACCACCTATAATGCCACTTTTGAAATATATTTTTAACTTTTCATACTTTGTACAATGTATATTGTTTGTGATAAATACATTCATAGATTTTTAAATCTTTATCATTTTTTAATTTTCTTTTACAAATGATTAACCCATGAAGTTCCAAGCTAATCAACCTTTTTCAAAATTCATAAGAATAATTCCATTTGTGAGAGTTCACATTAAAAAATGATTCCAATGCTATAAACAATATTTGTGACTACAATTTTTGGGGACCTCAACATGCTTTCACATAACTAAACCAACCTAGGTAAGTTAAGTGGTTAAGTTAGGTTATTTGACTTAAGTTAAATGACTACGCTAGGCTACCAAACCTAGTTAAGTTTTAAGCCTTTAAGTTAAATAGCCTAATTAAGTTCTTAACCTAGGTCTAGTGCCTAGTTTAAGTGCCTAACTTAAGTTAGTTCCTTAGCATAGGTGCCTTGTTTAAGCTAGGTCTACCTACCTATCTAAGCTCTTGTTAACTAACAATAATTACCACCATAGGGCAAAATAATCAAAGGTTAATTTTGAAATGGAACTATACCTAATAGTAGTATTTTTTGTGAATTAACTTAAGGGGAAAATAACCATAAATTAATTATGAAGTAGAATTCCAACAAAAAAAATTATGAAATATCTTAGTCTACCTAGCTTAAAAGGCATCCTAGTGATTATCTAGTTACTAGTGATAGGTTCATATTTGCCATCCTTTATTTACTATAGGATGATCACTAGAATAATTAGTTTTTAAAAAATAAGTTAAATTTCACTAACCAAAATATGTGGAGGAAAATAGGATAAGACAAGGAAACTTAGGTGGATAAGGGAAACCCATGTGTGATGGGGAACCACTTTTGGTTTTTTTAATTATTTCTAAGGTTCATTCCCTCATTCTTTCATTCCCTATCATTTTTTATCATTTTATTATTCTTTCATTCTATCATTTTATGTGTGTTAAAGGTATTTTCTATTCTCTCAATAAAACAAAGTAATGTTTTTACTTTGTAATTATAAATTGTCTACAAACATCAACCAGTTTGTTCTTCTTCAAATTTGAAACCCAAAAAACGAAAAAGATTGAATCAAAACATGAAACTATTTTCAAAAGGCAAAAATCCACAATTGGATTCAAGATCAGATTACAAAAGAAGATCAAAAATAAAATATGAAATAAATTGTATTGCACTAAACTGAACTGTTTTTCTTTCTCAATCCTCCTACTTATACCTAATATAATGTTGTTTTAAATTAAATAGTCATTAACTAGTATAATAGTTAACAAACTCAAAATTGACACTATGAAAAAATATAAGGTTTTACAATTGGGTTTGTAGCTGGGTTTTCCAATTGCAACAAACACTTGCAACTCATGGTATTTATATGGCCTTGAATGCTATCAGACAAGTTGCAGTAGTTACAATGGACACCCTATGTCATATATAATATCATATCAATGTTATAACTCACATGCAACTATATGTAACTTCTTTGCAACTAATCTCCACATCATATTCCCACACACATTCCAACATGGCGAACAAAGTGCCAACATGGCATTTCATCCATTTGTCAACAAATGACGTATGTTATTACCTTTTGCAACTTATTTACAACTATTTTACAATTAGTTCAAAAATATATTCTTTCATTATTTCATTCATCCATTTGATGTGAATGGATTTTATCCCAATCCTTTGCAACTTATTATTTTATGACTAACTCAACGAATATATTCCTTTATTATTTCATTCATCCATTTGACAAATGGATTCTAATATCCTTATCTTTTACAATTTATTTACAACTATTTTATAACTAGTATAACGAATATATTCTTTAATTATTTCATTCATCCATTTGAACAATGAATTTTGTTCCTATCCTTTGCAACTAACTTGCAATTAAAGATGAAATGAAAATAAAGGATTTAGTTACTAATTTGCAACTAGGTGTTTAAATTTGGGTTTCAAAATAATTGTATGGTAATTGATTTTAGTAGTATTAAACAACTAAATTGTAATTTATAATGCAATTATCCAGACTTCACGCAATCATTATCATGCAATTCTAATTATAATAAACAATGTTGAATTATGTTGGACATCATTATGTATAAACAAGAAATGGATTTTTCAATGCACCTTATCTGCTTGAAATCTATCATGTTATGGCATTTAGTTCCACATATGAAATGAAATCAATAACATATCATAACATTGTAATGTCAAAAATATGAAAATAATCCCTTCAACTTGAATAACACTAGTTTACAACTATACTACCATGCAATTTATTTGTCATTAAAATGCAATGTATAGAAGATTAACATATTCCCCCGAAAAAGAAAGAGATACAAACTAAACTATAATTTGTACACTTGCAAATAAAATCAAATATTGTGCTTACAATCAAGTAAATTGAATTACAATTTCAGGTACTTTTGAAACAATCTTACTTTGTATACATAATTTTGATGTACATCCAAAAACAAAAACCTTCAACATTTAAGAACAAGAGTAAGAACCTTCAACATCCAAGAACAAAAGTAAGAACCTTCAATATCCAAGAGTAATAGCAAGAACTTTCAACATCTAAAACCAAAAGTAAGAACTTTTAACATTTAAGAATAAAAGTAATAACCTTTAGTATCCAAAAATAAAAACAAAAACCTTCAACATTCAAAAACAAGAGCAAAATCTTTCAACCTCTCTAAAAACATAAACCTTCAAGCTCTTTAAGAAAAAAAAGAACCTTCAACATTCAAGAACAAAAACAAAAATCTTCAACCTCTCTAAGAGCAAGAACAAAAACCTTCAACCTCCAAGAACAAAAACAAAAGCCTTCAACTTCTATAAAAACAAGAACAAGAACCTTCAACCTCCAAGAAAGAAAACAAAAACCTTCAACCTTTTTAAGAGCAAAAACAAGAACCTTCAACCTCTTTAAGAATAAAAACAAAAACCTTCAACCTTCAAGAGAAAAAATAAAAGCCTTCAACCTTTTGAAGAGCAAGAACAAGAACCTTCAACCTCCAAAATAAAAAACAAAAGCCTCCAATTTCTAAGTTATTTAAATAAATAATTTAATTTATAACAACTTTTTTGTTTTAATTCTAAATTAAACAAACAATTATAATCTTAGTTATAACACATGATATGAAAATTACATCACCAAAAGACTAGGAAATACACAAAATGTTTGAATAGAAAGATTTTTTTTAAAGTTCATCTTGAATTTATTGACAATAAGCATAAGCGCATGAAAGTTATTGATGCATTGAGGCAAATCTATTGATATACTACCATGTGTCATTTGCTTAAGGGTTTTTTGCCTGAATTTTAGATTTTTAAATTTCAAATTTTAAGTTGAAATACAATTACATACTAATTGCAAACAAGATGAAATGTCATATATATTGGGGGATGGAGATGTATACACATGGCATGATCATATGTGTTACTCCAGGCCGTACATTTGTTGCAAAGTAGTCGTTGATTAGTAACTAAACTTAATTGTTACATGTAATTAAAGTGCAACTTGTTAACAAAATCAAACATGGTTGACTACAACCATATATACATTGCATACATTGTATTATATAAATATACATCTTGCAACTAATTTCCAACTACAATACAACTCCTTGATTTTTAATGTGGCATTTAATTTATTAATTTGTTGTATTTCATCGGACAATTGCAATGCAATTGTATATTAGTTGTAAGGTAGTCTCGTTGTTACAGACACAATTTTTCATAGTGTGAACTATCGCGACTATTAACCACAAGTTTAACACAAACCTATTCTATCAACAACTAGTTATGTTAATAGACGAATTACTGGTTAACTTAACAGATTGATGAATTTAAGAACCTATTACTAGTTATCAAAACAAATCGAATACCAAATGTCTAATAATAATTTAAAAAATCCTCAAAATAATAATGCTTCACCGATTACTAGTTGGAAACAACTGGTTACTATGTACATAAAATGAAAAATTGGGTTAATAGTGTGTGATTCTAAGAAGATTGGTGTGTGTGAAGTGGGGAAAAATTATACTTATGTGAAGAAAAAAGTATAATGAATTTTGGTCAAAAGTTGTGTCACATCTTTTCTTTTGTGTTTTGCTTTGATTTCTTGAAAGCAAAAGAGAATATTTAATATTAGTTTGATGTAAAATACAATAGCTTTTAGTTTAATTTAAATTTTTTTCAGCTTTCACTTCTTAAAATGCTTGTTGGAAATTAATCATTGGAAAATAGTTGCAACAAGAAGGTAACTATAATAGGAATGTAGTTGCAACGAGAAATTGGTTGCACTTGATGAAAATTGTTGTTGTAGGAAGGTGATTAATAGGAAAACAACAACTACAAAGGATGAAGGCACCAAGTTAGTGATGTATTTTCCATAACAAAGGTATTGTCTAAGGATTAGAAAGTAACTACCTTCTAACCCTCCATTTTTAGTTTTGGTTTTGACAAAGAAATGCATTTTCAAAAGTATTTTTTCCATCATTTTTTATTCAATTTTTACCCAACATCCATTTCCTCATGATAGTAGTTAGGCTACTAATTCCACAATCTTATAGCTCTATTTACGTATTAAGTCAAACATTTATTCATTTTAATTAGTAATCAAAATGATAATTAACCAAGTTAACAATTGATATAAACAATCAAAAAACAAGCAATCAAAAAGACCATTAGTCAAAAAAACTTGTGTTGATCAAATTAGTAATTAGTTTGTCCAATATGACTAATTGGTCAAATTGGCAAATGTCACAATTTGGTTTCTTAAATCAAATTTTCTAATTAAAAAATCATGATTTGTAATAATGTATATAAACTAATTCACATAGCTCAATATCTAGAGTTTTTTAAACTATTTGCTATTAGGAATTCAACTATCCATCTTGCAATGTATTTCTTAAACATGGGCTCAAATAGGTTAAATGCCTTATATATGATTCCTTTGAATGTTTTTAATCCCTACATGTGTTGAGAATTCAAGCTCAACTAGTTAAGTTTCATTAGTTACTGGAGTAGGAAAGTAACTAGGTTACTTTCACAAGGTTGAATTACTTTCTTTACTTATTTTAGTTTGGTTATTTGTGGTTT
>Ga0116231_10011328_pt1 | contig 13774 bp, 11 predicted proteins | sample S1TSphgellanicum_2_FD_89695 | JGI IMG/M metagenome (GOLD analysis project Ga0116231, IMG submission 89695) | Host-associated microbial communities from peat moss isolated from Minnesota, USA - S1T2_Fd - Sphagnum magellanicum MG | ecosystem: Host-associated > Plants > Peat moss > Unclassified... | reverse complement strand
GATGCTTAGCACACAAGCAGCACATCGTTAAATGCGGTCTGTGGTGTTAAGTGAAATACTTCTCCGACGAATCATAACTCAGACTTCACATTATTATCACGGGGTAAACCACGTCTGTCAATTTCGCAGTGTTGAAATATTCCTTGATATTCATTACTATCCTTCACATTATTTTCTGATTTGGAAGAAATAATTTTTAAAATTTTCAACGTTTCTGAAAATAATATAATGAGGGTGGAATGGGCCAAGGTACTAGGTTAATCTTGTATCTTCAACGTTTTTCATGGCATCTTGTACACATTTACAATTGATCCCCTCCACAAACAGAAGGCACGTAATTATGCCTACACTCTGGTGTCAAATATTTTATATCTTCAATTGCCCTATCCCACTAGTGGTGGGCAGATGACCAAAAACACAGGAGCCCCATTTGCTGGCAGGCCCCCACTTGCTTGGCAAAAAGCAAGGTGGCCCAGCATATGAATGCAAACATCTGTCAGCTAAGAACACCTGGTAACTAAGTTTTCACAGAAAAAACAAAAAACAAAAACAAGAATGCTACCTATTGCACATTGAACTGTTAGTTCAGTCAAGATCATTCACAAAACATATTTAGAGCATCAAATCCACCAATACGGTCCTTGGTCTGAAAAAAATAATCTTCAAGCTTACACACAACCTTACTGTGTTTAACACTATAAAAGAATGATCCTTTTCAATCATTTCCATTGATCCTCTAAAATTCTCACAAGTCCACCAAACCTTATTACACATTTAAGGGGAGTGAAATGTTAGTTCACTCCAGATAACTAAGGAAAAAAAATTCGTACCACCAAATCCAGCAATTTATTGGCCATTACATTTTTTCTTCACAACTACACAGAAGCCTATTCAACACCCTTTGTAATTTAATTAGTACACTAGTACTATAAGCCTTGTCTGAAAAGAAAATACCCCAATCACAGCCTCACTCTGTATATTTCCAGTGCGTGGTGCCTGAGTTCCAGAGCAGACCGTGTGGTTGGTTGTCTCAAATAGCTGCAGTGCCACTGATCATTATTACTCCATCATTTTTACTCTGAAAACCTGCAAAAACTTCCAAATTCTTGTTCTGAAAAGCCTAACGTTTACCATTATAAAGTGAATGAAAAGGTCAAGGGAACCTCTGGTCCACTTCCACCCAGTTGCGGTACCCATTGAAATTCAATGCTCAAGGACCTCAAGGGGCTAACAGTGGACAAATTCTAGTGACGAGTAATCAAAACTGGTATATGGGAGATTTTTTAAATCCTTCATATCATCGTCCATGGAGCATTCCAAAGACAATCTCAGAAATAACTGTCTCATTTTCAAGCTAATATTTCTTTTCTTGAGTAATTATTTCTTTTTTTTATTAACTTTTTAAATAATTACATTTGATCTTTCTTAATAACTACCTTCATGTTATAACTAGCCCACTCTTTTTCCCTATCCACCAGCATTAACATGTGTCTTGTCATGTCCATGAAATGTAAATCACTTAAAATTAAATTTGACATTGACATAAATAACAATGAATTATTAAAAACCATATGAAAACATAAGAAAGAAAAAAAAAATGACCGTGACTGGGAGTGTGGAGCAGCGCAAAGCTCAAATTTGTCAATGTACTTGGTGGATTTGTCCTTATGTGCTGATGCCTACTCAAGAAAATGTGTGGTCCGCTTCCACCCATTTGCGGCGAGCATTGAAATTGCTCAAGGGGCTAACACTGCGCAAATTTGTCAATGTACTTTGTCATAGGCCTAAAAGCGCCCCCAACTAACAAAATGTTGACAATGTGCTGAAATCAGGCCTAATGTCAGACAGAAAGAGATTATAAATTGGAAACCTTTTTTGCTTGTCGGTCCAAGTATGTTATTTTGGTGGACAAAATGGGCCATGGTGGCCTCCGGTGAACCTGCATCAATACACGTACCTTCACCCTTTTGGAATGGGTCCTCTTAGTTGGTAACTATACACCTCTTTGCCCAGCACATGTTACATTTAAAATTTGATTGGTACAGCAATTTAAACTTATGGAGGCCACACAAAAATATTAGAGAGACGAGGGAGGGAGGGACATAAGTGGTTAGTTTATACAGAGTGTTTTGGGCAGCCATATATTTTCAAGCATGCCCAACAAACATGGCATTAAAAAAAACCTCAAGTCAAGCCTGGAGGACCTGGTCCTGTTATATATTTCTCAAGTGTAAGCCCTCCCCAGTTCCCACATGGGTATAGATTTGTTTACCTTTTATATAAGACATGACATGTGAATAAGTGACATGCCTCCCAAACTCAATTAGGGCATGTCATTGATGAGCATATTCACAGTCAATTTATTAAGTATCTCTTTTTTTTTGGTTTGTTGGTCACATTGAGATCTCTCAAACTATGACACTCCTCATTAGGCTCTTGGTCTCATTGGACAGCCCTCCACAAGTAGGGGTGCACCAAGGTGATTTCATAATGTTTAGACCTATGGCACAAGAGTTATTGAATATCAAACTATTTTGTCAAACAAAATTCTCTAAATTATTTTTAATTTCTAATGAAAATTGTGACAAGCTCTTGATATTATTGGAAAGCCTTTGATGAATGGGATTGCTTGGAGATGATTTCATAATTGTTAAACCTAATTTGAGGGACATATTGAATTTTAAGTAATTTTCATCACCATAAAATAATTTAAAATAATATTCTCACAAGTGAGCTTTATAGTCAGGGTCTTGGTCACACTTGAAAAAGTTACGTAATCATGTTCACACTTGGGCTATGGGCAAAAGCCATATGTATAATCCTTACTCTCCAAGAAAAAACACATGGATGATTCAAATGGCCAAAGTCTCAATCCCTGACTTAGTTATGTATGAACTGAATTTTTATTAGCTTTCTTGATCACCTTTAAATGGAGCCATATTTATGTTTGTAAAGACCTGTGTTGGCTGTCAAGGCTGGGTCTTAAGTTTTTTCTAAAATGGATGACCCATTTAAGGAATATTATCAAAGACTAAAAGCCGGTCAGTTTTGGGTTCATGTCCAATCGTTTTTTCACGGTGGGTTCTGGGGTTCGGGTTAATGGTTCTAAACTTTATATGATCCATTTATTTCATGTCAAGCCAAAGTGGGTTCTAAAACTTTTATGGAATTTAGGAACATTCAAAAGAAAGTTTCCCCCCTTGTTAAGAGTGATGGGTTGTAAGAATGTTAATACCTATTCTATTGCTATTCAATGTATATCTCATGCTATTGGAAGTCCAAAGATTTACAATAGTAGTATATATGTGTGTGTGTATTTGAATTATTAGGGAGAATTATTCTGTCAACTCACTTAAAGCAGTGATTTTTTTGGACAAATATTTGCTGCTTTGCAATGTTTTTGAGAAAAGACTTGAACAAGGTGTGAAGTGTAAAAATGTTGTGTGTTTTGCCACTTTTGTGAGATCAAAATTTTATTATACAAAACCACGTTTCTATTTAAGTGTGGAGGTGACATCTATTAGCAGTTGCCAACTCTTTTCATTCAATGTTCTGTTTAGCACATATACATCATTAAAGACACATTTGTAGAGCTTATAAAAATGAACATTTCTATGTCACTAGATTTGTTTTTGCTGAATATAGTCATACTTCAAACTGGACTTGGAATGAGAATTTCTTACCTTTATGCATACATGGCTTGAATATGATCAAGTCACCACATGAACAATTACAATATTTTAATTACAAGAGAAATTTAAAAAGATTCTATACTTGGGCCTGACCAGTATTGGGCATATATCTCAAAAATTTGGATATCATACCAGATATCATATTTGATATCTATTGAATATCAAAAATTGTGATAGTTGGGGTGATATCTTGAGTGTCAAATGTCAAGATTATGAGATTCAGACATGTAATATTTGAATTTCAATCCGGATATCAATTTCTTGCCCATATCTAGATATCAAGTTAGATGGTTAGGTTTGAGTTTACTTATTTATTTATTTGAATTCAATTAAGAGTTAGGTGTTTAGTCTTTCATACCTTATGCATCATGTTATTGCTCTATAAAGGGGCCCGAGGTTATGCTTGGGTCCCATTTTTTTTAATAATAATTCTTGCGTTGTGTGTTTTCTCGTGTTTGTCTCTCTTTGTTGTTTGCTTTTTTTCACGTGTGGTGTTAAAGCTTATTATTGTTTCCCTTCGCACACTTGCTGTTTTACTTCCCTTCCCACTACTATTGTTTCCCTTTGCACTGCTACAATTTCCCTTCACACTATGGTTATTGTTCCATTGTGCAACTATTGTTACACGCTTCAGGTACTTGCTTCTTCAAACTAGTATTGTTATTGTGTTTTGCCTTTATGTTATTAGAGTTTCTATTGTCTTCACTTTTTCGCATTTTGTAGGTCAGGGTTTAGAATTTGGGGCTTTTCTTGGTGATAATTAACAACCTTTTTTTGTCACATTTTTTTCTTTTCATCTTTTGTGTTTTTCCTCTTGTCCTTGTTTTTTTAAAATAAAAAATTAGTTTGTTGTTATGATTTTATTTAGTTTCATTTGATTTTTTAGGTTTTGTGCAAGATTTTTATGCCTTAAAATTATTTTTTTCATATCATTCTTATAATGAAAAGTGAGTCTTGCTTTTGCTTATAAATGTTGGAAATTTTTGCATTAAGTGTTTTAGGCATTCATATTCCACTCTAAATCCTAAACCAAACCAAGACATTTTGTTTATTTGAGTTTCTCCACATTTAGCCTTATTGAATGTAGTGTGAAAAATGGAAGGTTTTAGTGAAAATGAAACTTCATTAATCGGAAATGAAGGACATGCAACGTTTTTGAATGAAGCTAAATGTGAAAAATGAAGTAATGAAAGAAACTCAAGAAAACCAAAGTTTGGAAACTAAAAAAAGTAGAGTTCCAAAAAATATGAAATAAATAAATAATTTGGAATTATTGCAAATTTCATCAAAAGATATTTAAAGTCCTCATAATAGAAATCCCTTATGTTTGTCACTCTTTTGTGTGAATGACAATTCAAAAGTGATACTTGACACGCTTCAAATCATGTGTTGTATGTCAGCGTGTTATATTCCAATTCTATGCTTTCTTTTAACCCAAGAACAAAATTAATATAACATATATTTTCATATTATGTTAAGGAAACATCTAATATCTTATTATAAGACTAGTGGAATAACATGTCTAAAATAACATGTTGATGCATATCATTTAGAAATTTAGACATTTTTTGAAGAAGAGGTCAACTTTGTAATGAAAAGAAGTCTAAAATACAAGATGTTATAATGAGGATAAATATATCAAATTCATTCATTTCTAATTTTTTTCTTTCAAAAGCTTAAAAAAGGATGATGTGGAGCACTAAAAATTTGGAGAATCTTGCACTTTTCCTTGTAAAAAACCATTTGCCCTTACAATTTTTGGAGAGTGTATGGCTAAAGTGTTTGATCTTGCATTCTTATCCTCAAATTTCATTCTCTTCATGAATGTTTTTTTCACATGATGTTTTGTCTAACATATTGGAAAAAACCAAACAAACATATGTTTTGCCTTTCTTTGAAGAATGTTATTTTAGCACGATTGTTAGTTTTAATCTCTAGATGTCCAAGTGTGCTCATAATGTCTTTGTTATAATGTCTTAGGACTATGATTCGAAGCAAAAGCATGTAACTATTGGTTTATTTGAGGCTTTTGAGATTACACGACATTCATTGACAAAAAACTTGATTAATCTTTTGAATGAATATGGCTTGAGAAATAAGATTATAACATATGTTAAAGATGAAGGTTTCAATTTGAACGTAATAACAAGTGCTCTCATATATATTGTGAAATGTTAAACTTTAGGGTCAGAAAACAACTTTCATGAGAGATGTTTTGGGCATGCTTTCTCCAAAGCTTGTCAATATGCCACCAATGTTGAAAATGTTTATAGTGGCCTTAAATATGTTTTTATAAAATCCACCCAAGCAATTTTATAGAAGTGCATCACTTGGCCAAATTTTTTTAATAAAAGCTAGCAACAATGGAACAAAACTTGCATTGTAGTTGGTTTGAGGTTTTAAAAAAAAAACATTCTAATGAAACTAGGTCCATTTTGTTTTCAAACATTGTGTTTTTTTTATCTTTATTTGTGTAACTATTTTGGCTTGTGGAATTTGCAAATTATTTTGTTGATACTTGATTTGTTCCCATAAGTTTGCAAATAAAATCATATTGTTCTAAGAAGCATTACAATTCAAAAGAACAATTGTTTTATGTTATAATTGCCAAACACTAATGAGGATTGCTAATCATGTGTTTAAACCTCTAATTTCAAATCATTGTTGATATTATTTTTTTGGTTATGAGTGGTTATGTGCTTAACCAATCCCATGGGCATTGGTTACTTTCCAATGCTTTGCATGTAGCAATTACCATGGCTTTGAAACTAAAAACAAAGTTGGAATGGCAAACTTTATGTCTAATTTGATGGAAGATGATCTAGCTATGGCTTCAAAGTTGTCCATGTAATGTTTTAGATGATTTTCTTTCATTTAAAAAAAAATACGAAAAGAAAAAAACTCACAACATGTTCTTTCTAATGTTAGACCCAAGATTGAAGAATCTTAGGTTGGTTTCTTCTTTAACCAGTTGAAAACAAATTATTTTTATGGTGAAAGATTATGATAGCTGATCTTTGTTTTGAATGTTGTTGAAATACTACCATGTATTTCACCCTATATTTTGAATTTGAAATTGTTGTAAATTAGCTAAATGATGGATATTCTTGTCTTGACATTGTTGAGATGACTATTAAAACAAGTGAGCTAGCCTAAAAGGTTGTGAATAGAGAATTGTAAATGTTCTAAAAGTACCAAGTTGATACAAAAAGCATTGAATGTCCTTTGGAGTGGTGAGGAAATCATGAATCTTTATTTCGAACTCTTGTCTTCCTTACATGTTAAAGCTTTGAGATTTTGGGACCCCAAATTGAAATCAAGAGGATTTTTTCCTTGGCTAAAATATTGATGAATTCGAAAATATGTAAGCTATAGATAGATAATTTAGATAAGTTAATATTCACAAGCAAGAATTGGCCAAATGATCCTAAGGTGGGTTGTTTTTCACCTTCTTAGTCAATGATAGAGTTGATTGAATCACCTTTGAATGAAATAAGCTTTTTTACATGTAATTTATAATTTATAATTTCATCTTTTCGTATATAGATTTTCTAATAAAAATTTTCAACATTGTTATCCGGGTTGTGAGAGTCAATTCAAATGTTATTTATTAGGATATTCAAAAGTGTGAAATCCAGATTTTGGTTTTTTCTAAAAAATTTGATATTCTTGGCGGATATCATGATTGAAAAATAAAATAAATTAAGATCCAACTTGATTCTTAAAAATCAATTAAAAAAACTGGAAGTATCAAATTTTTTTTAAAAAAATTAATAATTCCCGAAAAGTAAACCTGACCAATGTTTTTTAAAAAAACTTCATTTGATAAACTTGAAAATTTAAAAATGTGAAAAAGTGATTCTTGGCAATGTTATTTTTTCAATTTTGTGATGTTGCCACAGTAACCATCATCCACAAGGAGATATAACCAATAACCACGGTGACTACACACCTATGAAAGTAGAAATTTAGTAAAATCCTTTGAGATCCTAGCTACTTGCTGGAATAATGTGTAGAAACAAGGCAATTTTTAAGATTATATTTTCATTTTTTACAATTTTATTGAATTTTGGGGAGTATTCAACAAGATATTAAGAATTTGAAAAAGATTCTCCAAATGACGAAAATTTGCCACCAAAAATAACTCTGAAATTTCCTTGTGGTTTTAATCATAAGATTTTGCAAAATAAATCAAAATCCATTAGATTTTCATCAGGGTTTTATGTTCAAATTATGTCATATAACAACCGGTTGTGGTGTGTAATGTAGCTGGTTTTTCAATAGGGTTTCCTAGGTAGGATAGTCAACTAGTTTCTGGTTCCATTTTTGGTGTAGTTAATTTGCCAAAGGCAGCACTGAATTCTGGTAATCCACCCATCCAAGGGTCTTACCATGTGTAATGACCATGTCCAATGAAAAAGAAACAATAGCGGGCTGTTACAAAATGTAAGAGCCTGCCCAAAAGTGTAAGATGACCTCCCCTTATGGACTTGAGGTGCCCTCCAACCACGCTATAAAATCACTTACCAAAATTTCTTACAGGTCATTATGCTCTAGAACATGCAGTGTAAGCCAATTGGAAGCTGCAACCTCACAAAATGCCACTCACTCATGAACTTGTCTCATTCCTAGATGGAATTATAAACCAATGCCATAGTATATAGTATATTATTCTGTTCCAATTTAGTTTTCAAATATTTCTCATACATAGTTAAGAAATCTTTGCCTTCGTAGTTTGTAGAGATTGCCTAACTCAAGTCACACATGAATGATCAATTCTTTACAAGAGATGGAGACAAACTTGATGACTCTAAATACTTAATAGCTAGAAGTAGTGAGGTTATAGAATGAATTAGAACCTTAATGAATCATGTGGATAGCTAGAGTTAAAGATGAGAGTTCTACTGGAACTGGCAACTAGCCCTAATGAATGTAGATCGAGATGACAGGTGAAAGAACATCAATAACTTGAACACTATTGTTGCATGCAACCCAGTTTAGGTTCAGAAGATTTTCCATATTGTTGCTATCTTCTACCGCACATCATGCGTTCTTGCTCATGTGAGGTCTTCTCCATCGTATGTAACGTTGGCTTCTGCACATGACTTTAAGTCATAATGTATAGGGGAAGGTCTGCTCCTGAGGGCCGCCCCTAATTTGCTGGTTGTAGCCTTGAGGTCAGCAGCCTGAGGTTGTAGGTCCAGAAATTATGAAAAAAATTTCAGTATTTATGAGGATATCGATTAAATATGTCTCAAGTGAGGGCCAGCAAATATCATGACTTCCCATGGCCTTCAGAATTGAGATAGAAACTCATGTGAAACATTTTTAGTAAGTGTTTAACTGAAAGTTTGAGGAGATTTACTTTTTGCTTATATACACCCACCACTATGACCTGATGAAGAAATCAAGGATTACTGGCAACTGGTCATGGTCATTTGTGATGAAGGTGATGGTCTTAAATACTTTGTGAATGACACTCACAAGGTTACAACCACTCATTCTTTGCTCTGATGATTTTACTTTTACAAGCAGTGACATAATGGTTACCTTGAAAATGTCTTTCTGAAGTTCTCTCTACAATTTCATAGAGATATAACATGTTTACAGAAGTTTTGAATTCTCCCTGTACTCACTTCATTGGTTCCTTACAGTAGATGCCAACAAATACATAATCAAGGTGACCTTCTGATGCTTTGTGAGTGTAGTCACAAAATTAAGATCACACTTTTGTTTTGTCTATGGTTTAGGCTCTAGCTTGACCAATAAACCATTTTTCCCAATTGTGGTTGTGTAGTGGAACTTTGTGATGTTTACACACCCTATCTCCTGCATGCATGCAGTATGCTAAAAAAGTGCTAAGAATCTACAGAACATATCATCATGAACATTTCATCATCTGAAATTCTCACCTGGATCTGTCCAATACAAGAATTTTATTTCATTTGATTTGATGACATGTTAAGCCCTCTTACATTGCAAGTTTATATGACATTTTGATAGTTCTGCAAACAGTCACTGCCTCAAGGATCTGATCTGTGGTTCTTGGCTTAGTTGCAAAATGGCTCATGTCTGGCCTCCAGTAGTCACCCTAATTTCCAAGACTACTAGATCACAGATTGTCCTGGTATTTTACTCGCTTTGGTGTTCCACATTTTCTGCATACTTGGGCATTAGTGTTTTCCAATTAGACATCGCATAACCTACTTTACACCAAATTCCTTTGCAGGAAATTTTCAGGTTGTGATCTTGGATTTCTTCAACATGTGGCATTACTAACCTGGTCAAACTGCAGTTTTGACTCTTAGGTGGAGAAAGGACAGTGGAAGAGAAATGACTCTTGTTCACACACACATGTCTCATTGGCCAGCAGATTGAAGTCCAGACCAAGAATGGCTAAGTATATTCACGGATCTTTGATACTCCCAAGATTGAAAGCAAAAATTATTGGTGAGGTGATTTTTATCACTAGGTATTTTTCTTGTATCTAGGGGCATTGGATGATATGCATGCTTGATTCCAGGAAGCCTGAAGCTGTTTGATGGAGCCTTGTGGAATACAATATCCATCAACAGATGTCTTTTCCTTCTTTGTAACAGAGATTTGATGTCTTTATTCTCTTTCAAATAAGTGTGGACTTGGCTTGGTAGGTGTGGGCTTTGAACATGGCAAGGCTTATCGAGGATGAGGTTATTGAAGGTGGGAAATATGAGGTAGTGACAGAAGCTCTAAGGAAACCCCCCTTGAAATTTTCTATAATTCTTGGCAAAGATTTTGTGCAGATGATTGCCAAGGTGAGCTCTGGTTTCATGGCTTCTGGAATCCAGGCCATCTTACATTCTGAGATTTAGGGGTTGAACAGAGAATTCTGAGTTGTACAGGAAAAGCATGCCAACTTCCATGCCCTTCTGCAGCAAGATATCCATCACATGAGACATGAGATGGGATGCAAAAGATTGTGTTCTTTGTTGAGAAATTCAGTGCTCAGATTGAGACTGTTTGGATTCCCGAACTTAGAAATCACATCACTGTTCCTGTTTGGAGCTGGATAGGATGTGGTATGAACTGCCAGTTTTCTTACACCAGAAAAATGGGTTTGAAAGGAAATCTTAGTATGGCTCATGTAGCATAGCAGCTCGTGATTGCAGCAAGAAATGTGCAATGAAGAATTAGGGTTTGGTCTACTGACAAATGTGATGTTCATGGCTATGGGAGAGCTGTTCCAGAATATTCATAATAAGATTACAAATGTGGAGATTATGACAAACGGACAGGGATCGCATTTGAGTCCATTGATAGTAGCCATTTCAACCTGAGGAGTTGTGCCCCAGATTAGAACATTTTGCCAAACTTCAGGTTGTTGCTCTTGCAGTAAGCTCAGAGGCAACGACAGATAAGGTGAGGGACCAAATTATGTGTGAACAGGAAGTACAATTTGATGGATTCATTCAATTGTGTGCAGGAGGAGCTTGTGACATCCAGGCCAGGAGAAAAGGTATGCTTCCAGGATATGCTCTCAAAAATGTAAATGATTCAACAGATAATGTAGGATGACTGGAGGATTTTCTCCATAGAGTCATACTGTATATATAGTTGGAAGTGTTGGAGATAGGTACTTAAAATTTACTGAATCTCAATGTTCTCACCTACTCAAATAGCCCATTTCTAAGCAACCCCTCCCTATAGAACAATCGAATAGTCCGCCTCTTCACACCAATGGGGGGCCCCTTGGCCCTTAGTGGGTAATTGACATTAAAGAATTGGTCACCAAAAGGCCGACTTACAATATAAATGAGGTGGCAAAGTAATTTGTACTAAATTTTTGTGTTTCACATCCTGGAAAAGGGAGACAATGTGATGGTATTTGATTTCAGCTTTGTCACAAGCACAACACTGTTCTTTACTGTTTTACACAAACAACACAATGAATGACTGCGGTCAATTGACCACGCTTTATCATGAAGAGAGGATAGCCTCCAGGAGTTATCTCATTTCCAAAAATGAGTAGAAGAACAAGATTGACAACTTTTCCTGATCTGCAGCTCTTGATGATCCTGAAGAGCATAGTGATGAGCTTAGAACATGTGGAATGACACTTTGGAAAATCTGTGATTATATTTCAATTTACAAGAGCGAAGAAGCACGCTCCATGGCAAGAGTGAGTGGGATCACAGCTGGTACCAGTCCCACTACGGGATGCTGACAAGCTGACAGACATCTTCTCACAAGTCTAGGTTTCCTGTGAGCCTTTCTTCCCATCCAAAAAGGGCCACACTCCGAAGTACTAATCTGGCACCACTGCCTGATCAGTTGGAGGTTAATCCAATTCCTGCATAAGCCTAGGACAGCAAAAGTGCAGGCTGCATAACTTCCTCTCCAAATGTAGCTTCATTGGACAACACATCCTTGGCACTTCAATGTTGCATGTCTGGCATGAAGCTTTTCAATCACCTGATCCTCCTCCCGAAGCACCTGATCTTTCTCCTGAAGCTTCTAACCTTCCTCTTGTAACGTTTTATCTTTCTCTCTCAGTGTTTGATATGGAGAGAAGCTGAGAGAAAGCTTCTGACCTACAGGAGAAGCTTCCTCCAGCTGAGAGATATCAAATCTTCCTTGTCTTGCAAGAAGCTTTTGAATTGTCTGACCCTGCTCTCACAGGGTTTCATCTTTCTCCCTCAGCATCTCAGTTTGCGCATGCAGTGTTAGATCTTTCTCCTGTAGCTATCGCTGAAGGTCATGCATTGTGTTCAAAACTGTATATGTGTCACGCACTGTATTGTCAGTTTCAATTTTTGTATCGACATCCTCTGGAGCCATGCTAAATAGCAGTGTGGCAAAAGTTTGACTGGGCCCCCACAAATCTGATAATCGCATCAGCCCACAAGAGAAAAATGTCAAGTTTTTAGAACATGGATCGTCTTGGTTGGTTATGGTATCCATGCATTGAACAAAAGGTGACCACACCTGAGCCAGCCATGGAATGATGCACAAACTTTGAAGTTGGAGAAACTGTGTATGTTAAGGCATGGGTCATTCCCAAATACCAACTAGGGAATGTAGGTCTCATTCCTGGCACTCTTGAACAGAATGAAGCAAACATTTCCCTTGAGTGGCTAAAACCCAAGACCATTCAACATTAGTCCCCAGATTCAACCCTCTCCCCAGCTTCTTCCCTGCCAACCGTACCTGTCAATTTAGTTGCAAGAGTACTTACCACTGATCAAGTAAATGCCTTTCAGATGCCTGAGCTCAGTGGAGATCCTTGAGAAAGTTGGCCTCCTTCTGACATCAGCATCCCAACAGCACTCGATCAGGGACGACAAAGAGGCGGGCAGCGAAGTAGGTAAAGTCGGTCTTAATCCTCTCCTCACCTTCTGTGGTAACTCTCTTCTAGAAATTCCTTCAAAGGGAAACCTCCCTGATAGGATTTCACAGCACGTGATAGCATAGCTGTACACATCTGATTTCAAAGGGTAATATCTCAATTTGCTGGAATCCTTGTCACGTTCAGATGTGACCTCTGGTGCCATCCATCGAGTTGTCCCTATCATCAGTGTCTGTGGAAAAATGATAGAGGTAGCATTTATAATCTTTGATGTACCAAAATCTGCCACTTTGACATCCGCGTACCCTGCTTGTGCTATCTCTGGAATTTGTGGCATGTTTACTGACTTGAGGTCCCTGTGTGTTATCTTTTTTCTGTGCAAATATTGCATCGCCTCAGCGATTTGTAGCATGATGTCCAGTGCAACAGGAAGCGTGAAACTCTGTTTCGTATCGTATGATGTAGACGCGCTTGTGTAGAAAGCATCATTTATGGCCCGCCGAAGGTCTCCGTGCAAGAGTTCCATCGCGATAGAACACTGACGGCCACCAGCACCAACACCTAATATTTGGACGATGTTAGGATGACAGAGGCCCGCCAAGATGTTTGCTTCTAGCAAGAAGTTTCTGGAGTCAAGGCCTTTGAATATCTTTTGCGCAGCTTGTTGGCCCAGCCACTCCACCTCTGCAACTTCTCCAAAAGCCCCTTCTCCAATAGTCCTGAGGCGCCGGAGATTTTTCCGTTCTATTGTGGGCAG
>Ga0116231_10011326_pt1 | contig 13778 bp, 8 predicted proteins | sample S1TSphgellanicum_2_FD_89695 | JGI IMG/M metagenome (GOLD analysis project Ga0116231, IMG submission 89695) | Host-associated microbial communities from peat moss isolated from Minnesota, USA - S1T2_Fd - Sphagnum magellanicum MG | ecosystem: Host-associated > Plants > Peat moss > Unclassified... | reverse complement strand
GTGGGTTGGTGGGTAGGTAAGTGGGTAGTAGGTAGGTACGTAAGTGGATAGTAAGTAGGTAGGTGGGTGGGTTGGTGGGTAGGTAAGTGGGTAGTAGGTAGGTACGTAAGTGGATAGTAAGTAGGTAGGTGGGTGGGTTGGTGGGTAGGTAAGTGGGTAGTAGGTAGGTGGGGGGCAAGAATAGGGTTGTTCATGTTCATATCAAATCACTTGTACTCATTTTTTAATCATTGTAATGATAATTAGACATCCATGCACTACTACAACAGTGGGGTGCAGTTCATTAACCTAAATCACTATAGAACTTTTAAAATGAACTAAATTCATTGCATTTTATTGAATTCACTCTAGTGAAAGTTATTTCACTATAATATCATTATGTAAACATCATGTTCATTATTAGTTAACATAATTCACTATTATAATTTATTGTAGTAAATAGGTTTATTTCTATGTTTTTTTAAATATTTAATATATGCTACTTTATGATATACCCTATATTATTTTAATCTACTTTAGTTATTTTAAGTTATTCCTTATGTTATTATAAATTATTGTACCCTAAACCACTATACGTTATTTTACCTTAAGATATATTAACTAACTTATTATAAGCTTTTAAGTTATTCTAATTTAAATTATTCAACTAACCTTAGGCTATACCTTAGGTTATTTTATTTTGAATTAATATATGTTATTTCAAGTTATATTTTAAGTTATTCAAGGTCATTCTACTTTATGTTATTATAAATTATTTTATCCTAAGTATAATAACTTAAAATAATTTAAAATATAATATAATGACCTTAGGTAAAATAACTTAAAATTGAAAATAATAACTTATAAAAATAATTTAAAATGCTCTATAATATAACAACTACCAATAGCCTATAATATTATAACGTAAAATATCTAACAATAATTTTATAATAGAATAACCATCAATAGTTGTAATATAACATATAATAACCAACAATAACCACCAATAACCATTAATATAGCCATTAATAGCCACTCATAGCTACCAATAAATAGCCATTAATAGCCATCAATAGCCATTAATATAATAACCATTAATAACCACTAATATCCAGTAATAAAATATCCACCAATAGCCAGTAATATAATAACCATTAATAACCACTAATATCCACTAACAAAATATCCACCAATAGCCATTAATATAATAGCCATCAATAGTCATTAATAGAATAGCCATCAATAACCACCAATAGAATAACTATTAACAGCCATTAATAAAATAGCCACCAATAACCATTAATAGAATAACCACTAATAGTCACTAATAAAATAACCATTAATAGCCACTAATAGAATAGGTACTAGTAGCCATCAATAACCACCAATAGCCTCAATAAAATAACAACTAATAGCCATATATTAGAGTTGCTTAAATTGTCAAAAATAATCTAAGGTGAAATAATCTATAATAGAAAAAAGTAACTTAAAGTGAAATAACCTATAATAACTTAAAATTGTCAATAATAACATAAGGTGAAATAGCCAAAAATAGCCAAAAGTAATTGAAATTAGCCATAAATAGGCATAAATAATGTAGGGTGAAATAATTTAAATTAATGAAAAATAACCATATAACAATTGAAAGTAGCTTAGCATAGGTACTATTATTATATTAACAAAAATCTTATCCATTTATTAAACTTTTTTTTTTTCAAAAAAATGGTCATTGAAATGTTATTGAATAATGATATTCAACTTTTTTTTTGTTCAAATGATTTTACACTTTCAAAAGGAAATAAATGTAACTATGTACATTATTGAAATTTTTTTACAAATAAACTCAAATCATTTCATTTGAACAAAATCTTAATAAGATATGAATTTTCAAAGTTTACGTTTTTGTAATGTTTAAAATGAAGTATTTGATAAATAAAATGTAATGTAACATATTATCACAACAAGTGAGGTGGTTTGATGGTAGGGGTGTTTATTTCCATTCTAAAGGTCAAGGAATCAAACCTCATGAATGGTGTTGTGTGTGGTCAACAATGGTAAGTTGACTGAATATTCTCTTATCTAGTTTTTTAAAATAGGTGCCTAGGTGATTACATGGCTTACCTACATAGGTTAAGTTTTAAACCTAGCCTAAATATCGACACGTGTCAATAAATCATAGGCTGAAAATCATGAAATTATCAATATAATATTATATATTAAATAATTTAATTTTAATTATTTCCATGCTGACTAATTAATTAACTAACAAATGAATGGCTTAATAAATTTGTATTTCACTTTTGAATAACCTTGTTTTACTAAATACTAATGAAACAATTCATTGTCCGTAACAACTAGTCCCTGTTCACTAAGGGCCTAACTAATTTCATCAAGTAAAACTGTCCAAATTCACTCAAAATCTAATGAAATCCAAAGTAAACTAGGACGCATTTTGGCGTAATGATGTCACTTTGTCATTAATCATGGGTGCCATATGGATGAAATAAGAATGATGAAAACTAACATCCCCCATCTTCTCACCCCTTCATCATCTACTAGTCACATGCCCCACTAATATATGACTATGATTTTTTACACATAGGATTCAAAGTAATAGTTTATGACTAACATCGTATATATAGTCATTTAAAACTTGTAGTCATAGATTTTTTTGTTACAAAGGACAGAATTTCTTCTAGTGTTCCTCTTTGATAGAATATACTTGACACATATGTGAAACAAATGTTCCATTACAAAAAGTAGGCTTCAAAAGCTATCTACATTAAGAAAAGTCTACTTGAAACTTATTTTTACAATGTAAAATTTTTAAATTAATTCATAGTGATGAAGAAGTATCTTGTTTTTCATCATTTAAGTAGTAGAATACTATTTGCAAGCATAAATTTTTTTCCATGACAATGGCCATAACATTAAAAAGTAGACCTTGCAAGTTTATTTAAGCAATGAGTTATTTTTCAACAAGTACTTGATCTTGTACATATAAGGGTAAAACTTATCACTAATCTTAATAAGCCTAAACCCTTCATCATTTCCTTATGTTTACATTGACAAATTTACCTCTCTATTCAAGATCGAAAACAAAACATGCACAATGTAATGAGTTATGGATAAATTAACACCTATTGTTCAAAATTGACAAATCACCTCTTTTTTTCTTTGTTCAACTATAGCTAATAACTTTTTCATAAACTAAATGAGCTAATCCATACACTCATAAGAACTTCCCATGGTTGGAAGACTAAATCAACCAAATGAAAAATGAAAAATATGGATGCTAATATTGTCACCATCAATTGAACATTCTTCTAAAAGCTAACAAAGAGGATTGTATCCAAAATAATCTATGCTTCAAACTTTTTGCTAACCTCTTTAACACCTTCCACTCTTTATTAATTGCCATTTGTTGTAAAGGAATTTTCATTTCAACAATGTCCTTAGCATTATGAAATGTGTACCAAAACTTGTGTCCCCAAGTTTCAATAATTGTAAACCATATTCTTTTGCATTGTTCCCTCTCCAAATAGTGCTCATGTATTATGGTGATTCATGAAAAATTTCACCAAATTTTTACCCTTTTGGACAATAGGGGCTACCCATTCTAAGTCTCCAAAATCTACAAAACAAAGAGGTGGAAGTATGATTTGGTAATACCCTTAGGAACATCACACCTTCATTTTATTGGACCATTTTGACTTCAAGAATGATTTGTGATTTTATGGTACAATATTTGATTATCTTGTTTATATTTTTACATTATGTAAATGCGATGGGTTTTCCAATGGCACATCTTAATCAACATTTTCACATGTTTTGATGTTCTTAAGCATTTCCAATCAAATTCTACAAAAAAATTACAAATTAAAGGAAAGAACATAAGAAAATGCTAATGACTTCATATATTTAAATTTCTTGTCGTAGGAGATGCCTTGGAGATGCTTATGACATATGCGTATGAAAAGTATGCAATGCAAAACTATGTATATTGGAATTTTTGGATTACAATTGAATATCAAGAAAAACATGCATCCAAAGGCCACATGAATAAGGAATGGAAAGGTTTTTTTTTTTAAATAGAACTTCGATTGCTACTTTTTAGGCTTGTCAAATAGTATATATTTATAATGGCCATTGATCTGAAAAACGAACCTTTTGATACTACGATGTCCATTTTGAAGATTATGGTATGAATTCATGTATTTTGAACAACACAATGTTTTGAACCCTATTATCCTACAAACTTTGAACAAGAATCTTAGATTTTATCCTACAAATAATCAAAACCCTTGGTTACATAAATGCAAAGATAATGATAATTTAAAAGACATTATTTTTAAAAATTGGACCATTTTTTTAAACTTTCTTGAAGTGGTTCTTGATGGTACCACCCAATCAAACTTGTACTCCCAAAAATCGAAACATGAATTGTACAACATGAATAGACAATATGAGGATATTTTTCCTTCACAAGCTTCCTTATTTTCTTACAAGTAGCTATATTGTCAATTATCATTTGAAAAACATTTTGGACTCCAACTTGGATTCAATTGCAACCTTGAGGTGTTTTGTAATGTATTCTATACTATTTTATCATTCTTACTTGTGTCTACTAACTTCAAGAAATAATAACTTTTAAATGATACACATAAGATATTTAACATCAATTTAGGCAAACCCATCGTTGGGTGGTACCACTAGGAACCATCACACTTTTGTTTTAATAGATCCATCAAACTTTTAAAAAAGACAAGAAACACTTAAATAAGGACTTTCATTAGATTTTTTTGTTGAATACATTTACCAAGTTGTATAGACTTTGAACCTTAATCATATCAAAAATATTTTGTAAATTTTAACACTATTACAAAAATGGTATTTTATGATTGCATGTATAACTAGTGTTGTAATTGTATATGCCATTCATGATTGATCATGACTACATGACTATTTTAGTCCAAAAGACCACGTTGTTTAGGGCATTAGTCGTATTTCATGACTACAATCACAAATGCCTTTTGTACCTACAAACACTATGATTATATTCATTTAAGCCCCAAGAGAAGAACTCATCCAATTGCTCAATTTACAAACGAATCATCATGCAACATGTGCCAACATCGAAAAGTTGACACGTGGGCTCGCAATTTGCTAATCAGCATTCCCTTAGAATTTTACATGAATGTGGGGCGACCATGTGTCACCATTACATTCCTTCATTAGGTGCAGATTTATATTGGGCTATGTTAGGGCTAGGTTTAGGGGAGGTTAGGGTTAGGTCTACTAAGGAGGTGAGGGCTAGGTATAAGGTAGGTCAAGGTTAGGTATGGGGTAGGTCAGGTAAATATGGGGTAGGCTAGGCCTAGGTTCAAGGTGCAATAAGGTTAGGTTAGGGGTAGGTAAAGGCTAGGTCTAGGATAGGCTTGGGTTAGGTCTAAAGTAGATTAGGGCTAAGTCTAGGGTAGGTTAGGGATAGGTCCAAGGTAGGTTCGGGTTAAGTCTAGGGTAAGTTTGGGCAACTAGTTAAATGGTGCTTAGTGGCACCTCCAAAAGTGGTGAAAATTTTAAGGTTTCTGATTTTGAATTATTTACAACAAATTAATTGGTGCCACGTGGCATTCCCAAAGGTAACGACTATTTTAGGGATTTTAATGACAATTTTTTTGGAGTAAATTAAATATGGCCATGTGGAACCTCCAGATTTCAAGAAGCTTTGAAGGTTTTTTTGGTGATTTTGGCCAATGAATTAAATGGTGCCATGTGGCATCCCCAAAAATGGTGAAAGTTTTAGGGTTAACATGCAAACTTGTTGCAACGAATTAAATGTTGCCACATGACATCTACCACTATGGCAACAATTTTAAGGTTTCAAGGGTCAAATTTGTCCACCCAATTTAATTATACCACATGTTAACTCCAAAAATTTGGGGTTTCTAGGTGGCAATATTATTATTGCAATTTGGGGCAAGTTCCTTCTAACTACTTATCAAAGTTACATACCATCATAAGGTGAAAGTAGGAAAAAAAGAACCAAGCAATGTGTGGACAATTCTTAAAATCTATCTTTTGAAAATTTGAAAAATCACCATGGGAACATTATATATCAAAAAATTATTTTATTTTTCAAATAGTTTCTTATACTTCCAAAGTTGTAAGCACAAAATTTTCATGAAGATTCACCATGTTTCAAGAGTCTTTTTATATGTTTAAAGCACTTAAGAAAAGCATGTGGACATGTGGTTTTTTTGTATTGAAAGTCCTTTTCCCTTATCAAATATTCACCAAATCATTTAAATTTTTTGTGAACTTTAATATATTCCACAAGAAGGGATCGATGTGTTCAAAACATTCAAAAAATAAAAATACATATACCTTTTTGGTTTTTAGTACTCAAATGTCCCTTTACATTATTATAGTTCTGAATTTGTAATCATGGGGTCCAACCACTCTATTAAGAGCTGCATGTGCCCCCTTAAACCATTGTTTTATTCTTAAAATCTTCTTAGAATCTCTTTAATACGTCTTTCAAAACAATATTAAAAATCTTTAAAGTTTTTTTAATATTATTATGTTAAGGTGTATATTAAAAAAATCCAAAAATATGTCATTAAAAAATATTCTCAAATGGTGTTTTTAGTGTCAAAATTATTTTAAGCTGCTTTTATGCAACTTTTAAATAATGATTATGATTGTTTTTGGTACATGTTAGTATGACTGCACCCCATGGTTCAAAGTAAAGTTATAGATTAGATTATAAGTAAAGTTTGATGCAAAAAAAAACAGAATTTTTATCATGTTACATGTCATATTTGGCTTCAAATTTGATATTCAATATAAACTAATAAAAAACTGCCATGTGGAAAATGCAATCCGTAAAAAAGACTTTAACCTTGGCGCAAGTAACTCTTTTTTTCATGTTTTCACCCCATAATCCAATCATGAAATTGAATATAAAAGATTGATTACAAACATGGCTATTAATAAACAAGCTATAAAGAGAAAATAGGTTTTGTGTTATTGATTTTTCATGACTATCTACATGCTCTTACAAGGACTTGCAGGCATGGGAACAATAACAAACTAAAATGTTCATTATTTGTTGAAACAATCATATGTAATTTATAATCGATGTCCCATCAATCCACATAATTATTGTTTCTATAACGAAAAACTTAGTTGATGGAAATGTGTCCATGGGAACTTAAGGAACTTCTTTGACCAAATGCGAACAAAATCCCTTAATTCTCGAATTGTTGGATCTCTTGTTATCTCAGCAAATGTGATTGCTTTGGATGGTATGAAAGCATCCATTATTTTCATAGCCACATAACCATCAAGTATGGCCTTCTACCCAATTTGTAATCCTTGTAACCCACAAATCATAGCAGTGGCAGCCTTCTTGTTGGTGATTGCATCCCAAAGGAAGACTTCGGTGTCAATCTGTACTTGTTGCATGTGTAACAACCACATAAGCAATGCAAAGTTTCAATCTTCACACCATATTTACTCAACACCTATAGCCATCATCCAACAAACTCATGACAATATTAACGATAAGATTTCAAAATCAACCTCCCTTAACATACCAAGTTGTTTTCAAATTATATCCCAAATCTTTTTATGCATGGGTCTAGCAAGATCACATGTACCTATGTTGAAATAAGCTTTGTTGCTACATTTGCCACTTTGCTTATTTTTGGTGGACTAACTTTTGCCTCTTGCACACATATGTGTGTGTATATGTGATAGATGCATCAATTAAAAACTATCAAATTATTAGACATTTCCAACCATTTTCATCTAGTAGTGAAGTATTCCAAAATCTATTTTTGCTCACAAGTTCACCCCATGGTCTGTATATGACTCCATATCCCTAGGTAATCCAAATCATATGCTTCAACATTGCCCCATGGGCTTTGCTCCATAACTTCCAATGTCGACTAGAATAACAGACTTCAAACAGTTCATTTATATGTGCCAACTATTAAACCAACCATGGATGTCATGAATTCATTCATCTTAAATTGTACAACATGGTTGTCTAACTTGCATGCCACCCGAACAAATAGTGAATACTTGCCACACTACATAGTACTAGAGATCTTGTAGCACACGCACATAAGGTTTGGAGAACGGCCTTTCTTACCTGCATGGATGTTTCATTGGCAACTAATTTTAATTTCAGCAAACCCAAATTGCCTTCTTGTAACAAACTCAAAGATACTTCACCCATTAACCTTACAACATAATGACATACCATAAGTGTCACTTATCTCTTCACAACTTACAACAAACGCATCACTAATATAAAAATGGCATGTTATGCCTACACATTTCATCCCATGTACCTATGTTAAAATAAACTTTGTTGCTGCACTTATTATTTTCCATCTTTTTGGTGGACTAGCCTTTACTTCTACACACACACAATAGATGCACCAATTTGAAGAAATCAAGTTATTGTACATTTCAACCTATTTGCCTCATGGACTGGTAATCCAAAATCCAAAATATGTTTAGCCCACAAGTTCACCCCATGATCAAAATATGACTCCATATCCCTATATATTCTAGATTATATGCCTCAACATTGCCCCATGGGTTTTGTTCCATAACTTCCAATGTCAGCCAGACTATTAAACTTAAACCACTTGACTTATATGTACAAGCTATTAAACCAACCACAAATGTCATGAATATATCCATGACTAACCATACCACATCATGATGTTACTTACATACCAACCCAACAAAAAATAGACACATGTTAGATTAAACAATATTGGAAATCTTCCAACACATGCAAACAAGGTTTGGAGTGCACATGACTTCCTTACTTGCATGGATGTTTCATCAATTGTTAACTTTAATTCCAATGAACCCAAATTCTATTTAGTAGAAATGAAATTTAATTCCTATAGAATTATTCAACACTACTATAACAACATATTTGCATTTCAGATGCATACATTCATTATTTTTGCCTTGATTCTCAACACATTTAACACTGCCATTCATTAAAACATTAGATTCATGGTTATTTCATATAACCAAAATTTACACTTTAGAATCCATTGTAAAAAACTCCATAAGTAATATCATAATTCATTTCATCATATTCTAATACTACAAAAAATTCACGCAACAATATAAACATAGAATTCATTGTAGAAGTCTATGCTTATCTGTATTACTGAAAACATGAATCAAAATTATAGCAAAATCCCATGTTTTGTTTTAAAAAATCAAAACAATAATTAAAATTTATGGTATATCAAAATAGACTCTATGGTTTTCTACTACAAATACCCTACAACTCCTCCCATTCTTCCCAAAACTTTGTCTAAGAACCTCTTCTCCTCTTCCCCAGATCTTCCCTCTTTGGGCAGTCCCAAGTCGCATCATCATGATTCAAAACCAACAAGAATTCAAAAATTCAAAACTATAATGTTCCATGAATAGTCCTTGTCCTAAATGCCATGTTCATCTAAATCATGTAATCATCTTAACCCCTTAACATTACCCCTTCTATACTTTGGATTGCATCCTTGAAATCCTTGGAAAATGACAGAAAATGAAATGCAAGTATTTTGTATCCTTCTAAACATATGTCTCTTCTACGATAGTCTTTATAATTTCAACATGGACAATAACTAATGGTTCTATACCCACATCTAGCTTTGTAGTTCTAACCTGTATCTTTGTTTCTACAATTCTAACCTCCTCTTCCTCCACTAATTTAGTCTATGGTTCTATTTCCTAAGGTTGTATCTTAGATACCTCTTATTCTATTGTTGGAATAGTCTCCACTTGTGCTTATTCCTAAATTCTTTGTGGTTCTTTCTTTTCCTAACCCCCTCCTTTGAGGTCATGTGGTTTCTTTGTCTATATCTCCTCCTCCGGAATTACTCCACTTCTGAGGTCTTGTGGTTTTTTAATCTACATTTCTTCCTCCTGAATTATTCAACTAGGCCCTACTTCAGTTTCCTCATCCTAACCCAATACTCTATACTTGTTGGATTGCCACATATAAAATCTAGAATTTTTTTTTGATAAGCTTCCAACTCATACCTTATAATTCTTTCATTAGCTCTATGTTGAGCTAGAATCTTCTCCAACTCCTTCAAATATTCCTTTACAACCTCCCACCATTCCTCAAATTCTGCCTCAAAATCCTTCATCTTATTCTTCATCCTCATCAAGGTATAGTACTATAACATCTGTTCATAATCCTTTAGTCTTTTCTTGACACTAACTAGGTCCAAATTCTTCCTTTGTTCCTGTGCCATCTCCAACTATGCTTATAAGTGTTGTGGATTCTTTTGATATTCTTTCTATTCCTCCAACAACTTCTCTTTCTCTGCCTCTGCTGTCTTTTTTCTAAGTTTTTTATATTGCAACAGAGATACATTCTTCAAATTTACCAATTCCAAATCTGTCATAACATTTTCCTCCTTCTTTTCCTAGTCAATGCTTTCACCTGACTACCCAAAGCCTCATGTTGTTGCTTATGAAAAAACAATGCCTCTATCCATTTCCTTTCTGTGGTTTCCCAGATTTTAGACTTTTGCCTTAAATCTTGTAGTTATTCATCTTGTGACTTCAGTTGTGTTGTGCTACCCTTGAGCTTTTCATTCTCATCTTATAGTTTCTTAATGAGCACTTTAATTTTCTGTTCAACCTCTACCCTATTCTTCCTTTAAATTTCCACATTATGTTTATACCCCTTATGGAAGTCTCTCTCCTTACCTAATTCCTCTTGCAGTACTACTTTCTCCTTCTCCCCTGTAGCCAATTTGGTCTTCAAACTGTTCACCTCTAGAGTCCAATTCCCCATATTCAGATTCACAATTGCTATAATCTGAAATAATTTAGCTATCTTATCTTCTTGCATTACTTCTACAGTTACCTCCTCCACAAACTTCAATGTATTTATCTATGTCCTAGGTTTTTGGGATCATTCTATAGATGACCCCATCTCCTACACCATTCTATTCCCTAGTTCAAATTCAAATGGAAATCCCTTTGCAAAATTTAGTCTACTAACCGATACCTATAGTTATGCTGGTTTGAACACTTCAAAAGAAGGTTGTGGTTCCACTCCCTCCATCTATAGTCCAGCAACCTATAAACCTTCTTGTGTTTGGTGTTGTTGTTACTACAAATGTTGTTATAAATATTGAAAATGTTGTGGACTTGCAATGGTCTCCATCCAATCTTCATATCCATCCTAATCAAAGTGCAAATGTTCCTCACCTTTTGGAAACCTTATGTCATGTTCCTTCTTAACTTCCTAGCTCTACTCCCTTAGTTGTCTTTCTTGTGGAAATGTCATTTGTGCTACCTCCTACCTCGACTCCTTCAGTTGTCTTTCATGTGGAGATGTCATCTATGGTACTTTTACAGTCTATCTAGCTACTTGTACAATTGTTGGCACTACTCATACCACTGTTGGCACTATAGTTGGTTTCATTTTGCCCCTCATCATTTTTTGTGCCCTTACATCTATGCTTTTTTGTTCCCTTTTCACTCCTAAGCCTAAGGTTCCTCCTTCTTCAACTTTATTCTTTTTCTAAAAAGCAATTATTAGAAAGTTTGCTACAACCTTCTTTCTATTTTCCAATGTTGTTTAAGTTTCATGCCTAGTTTTTTTAACCTTGGTTAGTGGTTTTTGTGGATTCTCTTTTTGATGCATGAATAAATACTAAAAGATTTTTTCCAATACCAAGGTAAATTGACAGGTAGCTTTCTTATCCCCCTTATTATCCTTAAGATACTTACACCATCAATCCAACTCATTACATAAACTATTGAATATAATTTGTGCCCAATCTACCTTTTGCCCCTTCTTTGTTCTCACTAATGTAATAACATTCTTGTTGCTAAAATACTATACCTTCTCCTTTTAATAAATGATAGATATAATGGCAAGATATTTGATAGAATATGGTAGACCCAGGTTCTTTGCACTCCATTGATTTGCAAAAGAATTTGCAAGTGCAAGTTTACAACTCTGTAATGCCTAAATTGTTAGTGACTTATTGACTTGCCCTTTCAGTTCCTTTACATACCTTTCTGCACACACTCCAAAGACATCTACAATTAGCTATTTGTTAATTACATACACCTTATCCTTATGCCCAAAGTAAATATCTACGCCCTTGATCAAGAATGTGTTTAAAAATTTCAACATTACATCAGGCATTGGTGCTTGCCAATCCATTAGAAACAAAGGAACAAGCCCTACTTTAGAAGCCTAGTTTTCTTCCTCAACAATATCCTTCCACTTCTCCATTTGTTCGACATGTTTATCATAGTTTTGTATCATTTATGTCCACATGAATCGCCCAAGATCTAGAATTTTAATAGCTTTTTCCATAAATACCTAAAATTTCTCGTCTTTTTTTCACTACAACTTCCGATTCATGCCTCTCCATCTCCATCACCCTTCGTTGTGCTTCTGCCATTGCTTGCACCTTTGTGGATTATTATATTTCCACTTGCATTTCTATGGATGGATGTACTTCTCCCTCAACAACAATCTCCTCCCCAGCGTCCATCTACTATCTATGTTTCCACAAAGTGCTACTCCACAACTTTGTCTTCTTTTGATTCTTCAATAAACAACAGATCTAGTCATGTAGCTCATGGTCTTGTCTACTCTCTTGCACGCCAACTTCTTTTGTTTCTATGCAAAAACTCAACTGCAAATGTTCTAATTCTATATATATCATGAATTGTCATTTGTGCAAATAACATCTTCTCATTGTACACTTTTCCTTTTGCACATTTCAAAGATGATGATGAATGCGGTGGCAACCTCAAAGCCAATGGTTGAATATTCAACAGGCCTTTTCTTTCTATTCTTTTCAATTACTCTTCTACTTTTATCTTTCATCTGAGCTCACTCCTTTACGCTTTTTTTTCCTTTTTTATTATTTATAGTTTCTCAATCACACTATCTGCACTCACGTTACTATGAATTCCAAAACTTTCAAAACGCGCAAAAATTCCAACAACAAATGCAAACTACTTTTGATGATTACATCATTTTTTTTCATCCTTGAATTTCCTGCTCGTCACATTCATTTTTTTATCTGCCCGTTGTTTTTTAATTAACATATGATCCTTGAAATTAATATTGCCCATCACTACAAGTTTGTGTCCTTTATACAACCACATGGAAGCACTTTGCATCATCATTATGAATGAACGCCCCAGATTTCATCTCCTGATTATTCCACATTTGTAATCTCCCTACATTAATTGTACTAATTCCATTTTGTTCACCCTATACACCTTCTATTGATTACACCCATTTATCTACTAATTATGATAATACATCTGTTGACTGTATCGATTTTTCTACAGACTATGCTAACAAATATGATGATTGTGTGAATGTGCATAATGATTGGGTGAATATTGTTATCGATTCAGCTGATACCCATGACAAATCATCTTCAAAATCTTACATCCCAAATCCCTCACTTCTATAGTAATTATTCATAGACTTGTCAATCATCTATAGATCGAAAATCAATATTATGTTGACCACGAGATCTTCCATCTGTTCTTCATCTTCTATACTTTGCATCTATGGTTCTATATTTCACAGTCTTCATTTTCCTCTTCTATATCATAATTTTTCACATGAACTATTGAGAATTCAAGCTCAACTAGTTAAGTTTCATTAGTTACTAGAGTAGGAAAGTAACTAGGTTACTTTCACAAGGTTGAATTACTTTCTTTACTTATTTTAGTTTGGTTATTTGTGGTTTGGT
>Ga0116231_10011324_pt1 | contig 13782 bp, 5 predicted proteins | sample S1TSphgellanicum_2_FD_89695 | JGI IMG/M metagenome (GOLD analysis project Ga0116231, IMG submission 89695) | Host-associated microbial communities from peat moss isolated from Minnesota, USA - S1T2_Fd - Sphagnum magellanicum MG | ecosystem: Host-associated > Plants > Peat moss > Unclassified... | reverse complement strand
TGCCCATCCAAACTTTTGTTTATTGAGTGCCACATAGGATGCCACCTAGATTTTCAAAAAGTTGATGCCCATCCAACTTTGGTTTATTGAGTGCCACATAGGATGCCACCTAGATTTTCAAAAAGTTGATGCCCATCCAACTTTGGTTTATTGAGTGCCACATAGGATGCCACCTAGATTTTCATTTTAACACTAACTTAATATCAAGTGTGAAAGCACCATAATTAACATTCCTATCCTTAGGACTAAATCAGGGTTTAGGGTTTAGGATTTAGGGTTAGGAAGAAGGAGTCCAACTTCAACATTTTCCTGGATCAAAGAGAACCAAGGAAAAGGGCCTCCCTCACTCAAGAAGGTAACTATGGTAGGTGTTGGCTGGTTCACCCTGACCCTAGGGGGCAATGGGCAGGCAGGCAGGCAGGCACATTGCAGCAGCAGCTTTATGGAAATGGTCTTCCATCAAGTGAGTGGGAGAGATTCCAAACTTGGATGCACCATCATCCACTGGATGCATGTTCTGATTCGATTGTGGATGAACTTTAACCAAGTTAAAATCTGGTTTAGGGTTTAGGGTAATGGTTTTTGTTTTTTACTGCACATCTACTTAACAACCTGTTTGGTGAAATATTAGTTCATAGGTAAAGTAACTCAGCTAACTAACCATGATGGTTTAGCTAGGGAAAAAATTGTTTCATTACCACTTTCCATCCATCCATCCAGCCTCTAGGGTGTGCTGGTGCTGGGTGCTGGTTCACTCTCACAGAGGGTTTTAGGATGGTTCCTGCATTGGATGATGTTGGATACTTCTTCTGCTTCACACAATTCTGGCATGTAGTTTCATCCACTTTCCAGCTTATGCATCCAAAACACAAGGCAGCAACCTTGAATGGAGTGCTTCTGAATGGATGGTCAGACCCCCTTTTTAAAATATATATATATTTTAGAATAATAATTTTTTTAAATTTAAATTTTAAATAAATAAATTATTATTATATATTATATTATTTTTTAAATTTTTTTTTTTAATGGGTGAATTCTCTAATGTGAAAAACAAGAGTTTATGGGGCCTTCTGGTAGGTATCTAAATTTCAAACCTTTTAACAAAAACAATTTTTTCATCAGGGTCCCATACGTAGCTAGCCAACAAGATAAAAAGGATGCTTAAATGATTTTATTTTCATGTTTTGTTTAGCCAAAATTGGCTAAATTGTCTCATGGATGATCACCACTTGTGCTAGCTACATCACAAAATTGGAAAAAAAAATATACACACGGCAAATTTTTCCAAGGTGAATGAATGTGGGCTTTTTTGTGAGTTTTTCTTTATGTGATGTTGTTTACACTTAGGGTAAAAGCCTATGGGTGGGGGACATTACCAAAATAAGGGGGTGTAGGATGATGGTTATATTCGAGTTCACCTCACATTTTGGGAATGTCACCTTCACTCCTATGGGCTTTATTGAGTTGTTTTTTGAGGCTATTGAAACGACATGGGAGGCATTAATGGAAACTTGAGGCTCTAATTGACAAGTGTGACTCTAGGAAGAAATTCCTTATTTATGTGAAATTAGCTAAATATTCGTTGAGTGTCAACATGAAAAAGGCTAGTTCATGATGTGTTGAAATGCCAACCTTACCATGAAATTGAATTTAAAAATAATTCATTGAAAAGATTATTAAAACATTTATTTTGGTGGACCTTATGAATAATATTTATTAACTAATAACATTGTGGATGAAAATGTACGGTGAAACATGCGCCTTACTTATAACTAATTTTACATTATTTTAGATGATTGCATCAACATATTTACAACTGTTTACAATTTTCATTGGGATTTGACATGGTTTTTGGTTCATTTGATTTTGATCACACCAAAAGAGAAATGCTAAAAATAATGAAAGTGATGTCAAGATTAACTTTTTGGTAAGTTATATAACATGTTCAATTTTCCTACTTTTTTTGAAGCTTTAAGGAGATTAAATTAGATAAAAAAAATAGGAAAAAAAATTGGGTTTGTCACACAAAGTTTATAATTATCATTTCTTTATATAATGGTTGTAAGAGGGCAACAATGAAAGAGTAGGATATGCACACGTCAAAAGAAAGGTGATGATAGACAACAAGAAAAATGACCAAAGGGATTTATTGTTAGTCGAAAGTCTTTCCAAAGAGGTAAAATCTAGAGTCCTCTTCACATGTCATGGTGCTTAATGTATCCAATGTTTTTCCATGATTAGATGGCATTCATTATATAAAACTTGGATGTTCAAGAACACTTTTGAACCAAAGGATTGTATGGCAAAAGACAACAAGGTTATTCAAAAGTTTGTTTTTGTTGCTTGTAATGTTGGAATGTTGGTGATTGTGAAAAACTAGACAAGTTCATTGATTCCAAAATTTTCAAAAAGCTAGAACTAGAGATTTAAAAAAAAAATCAAATAACCAACATAACAACAACATTGGCATGTTAATGGATATAAGGTGCCCTTCAAAAATACATCATGAAATTTCTCCAAGTGCTTTTCAATAGGATTTTCAGCAATGGATTTTTGTATTGTTGAAATTTCACCAAAAAGTGAAATCAAAACTAAATTTTTGAAAAAAAAAAAAAAGTTTGATTTTGGAGGGTTTCAATCACCAGAAGTGAGAATGAAAAAATAAAAAAATAAAAAATGCCAAATTCATTGTTCTTGGTTTTCATTGTGTAGCAAAACATATAAAACGACGATTAAAGATTGGTACTTTATTTCTAGTGATTTTGGAGGGTTTCAATCACCAGAAGTGAGAATAATTTAAAAATAAATAAAAATTGCCAAAATTCATTTTTCTTGGTTTTCATTGTGTAGCAAAAACATATAAAACGATGATTAAAGATGGGTTGTACTTTATTTCTAGTTTATAGCCAAAATTTGGCTAAATCTTCCAAAGGGATGATGATCACCACTTTGGCTACAAACAAAAATTCCTTAAAAAAAAAAAAAAAACACTGGTTTTCAGAGCTGATATATTTTGCTATATTATAAATATATAACACAAGCAAAATGGATTATTAGCTAATGTCATGTACATCAAGTGTACAGTTATGAAGAAGATGTGTACAGAAGAAGGAGTAAGGACAGAAGAGTTTCCACCTTTAGACAGGAGAAATCCAGATTCATTGAAAATTTACTTAGAAAATCTCATTCATGACTTGCAGATCAGATGCTGAATTCCATTTCCATTTCCATTCCATTCCATCTTGTTTGTTGTGGTTTGCAGTTGTTGGATTCATAGTACCATTTTGCTCTTTTGGTGTAAGTAAGGAAGTAAAAGTACTTAGTGCTAGCCTCCTCTACTACCCAGAAGAATGCTTTTTTTCAGGACATTCCCTTTGTAACTTTTGTGTAAGTCATTCATTCATAATTATTATTATTGTTGATGAGTTTCTTTCTCTTCTTTTCAGACTGAGTCTTTTTTTAATTATTATTAATTACTACTACTCATGAGTGGAGTGAGGTCCGTGTGTTTCACAATTTGTTGGAGTGGTGGTGGTGGTGATTTTGTGGAATTTTCTGAGAGTTCTGCAATTGAGAGTCTTCGGTCACATTTTGTTGTCTGTGAGGAGAAGAAGAAGAACATTCCTTTTTTTGTCTTTCTCATTCCTTTGGCGTTTTCCAACACACCATCATCGGTTGGTTAGCCTTCGTTAGATAACTACTCTAGTACATGGGCCAGCCAATTTGACACTAATCTATCTATGAAGGAAGGTAGTTTGTTTCTTGTTTTGTTTTGTTTTGTTTTGTTTTGTACTTATGAGATCCATGGAACTGGGATGCTTCAGATCGTGTGTTCTCGGTGTCCTTGTAAAAGCTCTCTACGAGGATGGGTGCATGGGCTTTGTTTGGTTCGATGATGTTTGTTTGGACTTGCAATGCAAAAAAGTTCTTGAATATTGAATGATTTCTTCACTGAAAATTAAATTAAATTAAATCGAAGCTGAAAATTTCCAGAGGAATTGGAATTTGCCTTTTGGTGTTGTTGGAAAAAAGATCTTGATGAGCAGGATTGAATGGAAATTTATTTTGGTAAGATTTTTGGATTCAGAATGTGGGAGATATGTTATTGATTTTGAAGTGATTTCTACGGCTGAAAATTCAAATAAATTCCCCAAAAAACCAGGTTTTAGAAGGAAAAAATTCAGTTGAGGACATGACATGGTAACACTTGGGGGCCACCACCAGCACAGGCCACACTAGTTTGTGTTATTTTCAAAAATGTTGAAATTTTCATATCTATATATTTTAACATTTTTCAAACATGTTTATATATATATATATAATTTTTATATTTTTTCAGAAATTTTTTTTCGGAAGGAAAATTAAAGAATATGATGAAATATTTGGGAATATATATCATTTGTCAAAATGAAATCCTCAAAATTAATTAATTAATTAATTATTCAACAAACATGTGTGGCACCAGCCTTTTCACCTGCTTCATCCTGGTGTTTACGGAATATATAAAAGTAACTCCAACCAACCAGAGTCAAATATCCACGGGCTTACAATAATTCTTGAACATTCTTTGTTCTCTGACCCACATTCTATACCCTGGGTAATGGTCAGTGGGTAATGGCCTTTTTGCTATAATTTTTTATAATCCTGAAAAATAGACGCAACCCAGCAGCAGCTCTGCAGCCCATCATCATCATCAGATTTAGGTCGGTTTGTCGTCAACAACCACCACCACGGGATAAGAGCAAAGCTGAAATAACTTGAATTTTGATGCATTTTTTATAAAAAAATAATCATCTCGATGTAAATTGCATTGAAATTTTATTCTCAAATTGAGATCAAACTAATAAATGGGTTACATTAATGAATTTTCACATTTACCACATTAAAATGCCTTCATAAAAAATTTAACTTGGAAGAAGATGCCAACCAAAACTAGTTCATCTGGCTGGGTTGCATACATATGGGTATCAATAATTGATATCACAAAATGGGTTCACTGAATATAACTTGTGTGTGTGTGTGTGTGTGTGTGAGTGATACCCGTATGTATGCCTCTCATATGGTCAGTTTGCATGGACCGGGGTTAATACTTTAGTCACCTAAATATCATTCATATTTGAGCTAAGTGGTGAATATGGTGAGAGTATTGTGTGGGTGTACTTGATTGGCATGTTTTAAACTGGGGTTTCACTTCTAGGGTTTTTGTGACCTGAACCTGAGTTTGACATCTTTTTTGTTGGGATTGCCATAAGAATTGGACTTTTGGTATTAGTCATTTGCTAGATCTGAAATTGAAACCATGGAAATATAATTCTTAAAAGGTAGAGTAAGAGAGTTGATTTTTTTAGTCAATTCTTTTGGATACATGTAGGCTAAATTTTATAATTAAATATTAAATTTTAATTATTTGTTGAACTCCATACCTATATAATAAACCCATGTTTTAATTTGTTATAAAATTAACTTTGTACATGTGCGTACAATGCCTAAAATAAATTGGGGGGAGTGTGTGTGTGTGTTGTGCACATGAGATTAAACCCGAACTTTGAAAAACCCACTCAGAGATTCTTTGAAAAAAAACAAGCTAAAATTACAAAAAGATCAAGCTCAAACCCCGCACTTAGAGAATCTCCAAATCAATTCTACAATGTGAAAACTGGGATCAGACAGAGGTTCGGCTTAAAAAGAAGAACTGAACCAAAAACCTCAAATATGGCACGTTATTGGCATGTCTACCAGGAAAAAAGAAAAACAACAGATGAGTAAAGCAAAAGTGTGGCAGGAATCCAAAGGGAGTGTTACTAATTACAAGCTACAGTTCCAGAACTGCAAGCACAGTGCAGACTCCCAAGAGTGGCAGATGTTTCAGACCTTGACTAGAACTCAACTGATGATTATAAAACAAATTCCATGTGAGTCCCAGTTTCACTTCACAGATTGGATAGAATTTCTGCCCCCAAAGCAACAGGACCAGCCTTCAAAAAACTTGTATCACGCTTTGGCAGCTTTAAGTCTGTCAGCAAGCAAATTCTTGCCACGAAAACTTTGGGTAAGTGCAGAAGTGATACATTCCCAATTTGCATGCAGTTCCAAAAAAGAGACATCAACAAAGTTTGTCCAAAAGTGGGAGAAACATAATTAAAATCAGCAGCATTTTCAGTTGCCCCCCATGAAGCAATCAATGCTTAATTTGTGTGATAGCAGATGCCACAATCACTTACATAGCTAAGTAGGATTGGTCTTGCTTGTGAAGAACCATTACCAAAGATTCTCGTCAAAACTAGGAACTGGACAACACTTGTATTCTGTGTGCACTATCCACCAGTGGTAGTCTGATACCCGCTTTCAAAACATACATAGAAGCCTGATCTTGGGTGCCTATTGGGTAGCTCCTGAAAATCTTGTGTAAAAGATGGATGGTCTTGGTGTTGGTCCAAGATTGATTGTTGGCTCATGTAAAGCATGTATGCATACAATATTATAGCAGCCTGGTCTTGGTACCTATTGGGTACTTTTGAAAACTTTCATATGAACTTGGTATTGGGTCCAAGCTTGATTTTTGGCTAGTGTGAAGCATGTATACATAGGGTATATAAAAGCAACCTTTACACTTAAGAGGTAAGTGCATGTTAAGTCAATGTTAAGGACCAGAAAATAAGGACTTTCACATATGTATTGTGGAGTGTTATGTAGCAAAGATTTTGACATGGAAGTCCTTGTTGTCATGTGATGTTACGGCAAAGTTAAGCCCATTGTTAACTATCATTGAATCTTCCTAAAATGAGTATTTGAAGTCTGAAACATCATAAATGTTACATATGAGGCATGAAAATGTGTTGGTAACCCAATGGTGACAAAACTCTGCGACTAAAAATATTGCTCTAGTCACCTCCTTGCCATCCATCATCTTGGGAAGCTCACTCTAATCATTCTTTCCCACCATTGCTACCAAAGCAATATCCCACCATACCTTACATAAGCTTTGCACTCACCATCTTTAAAGTGTTGTATTTTTCATCACTACAACAACAACAATCATTACCAATAGAAGTAGATCATGTTCAACACCAAAAGAACAAGTTTTCACCCATACATATGTATAGAAGTACCATGGATTACAAATTCAAGGGCAATAATACTTGCATAGTTTCCATCATCTTAATGCTTGAGTAGAACTTTTATTCCTAACTTTGTTTATCACCATTTTTGGCCTAAGCTTTTACAGGAGCTTAGGTACTTATTTTGATTTATATTAATTAATTAATTAAATTAATTGTGGTGCACCCCAAAACACAAATGTTTTGATTTTTTTTTTTGCAATGGGCCATTTGGTTAACCTATCACCAAAAACATTATGGAATGCCCCCCTCCTCCCGAAGTAAAAATCACATTTTTAACATTGCTTTACACTTAAAATCATATAAATGCATTTTTTTACACTTATATTGTTTTACACAACTACATAAAACCATATAAATGTATTTTTTATTTTTATTCTTACACTATTTTACACAACATGAAATAGATTTGCACAATTTTACATTTACACTTACATGAACATAGATGGATATTAAACATTTACATTTACACAAAATGCAAATAAATTTCATTTTGGGATTTACAGTTACACAAAATGTAAGTTCTAGACCATTTACACACACAACACTAGTACATATCATAGCCTATGGTCAGTTTCCACATTGACAAAACAAATAAATCTTTTTTTTCAAAAAATGAATTAGTGTTTAACATTTGAAGTTATAAATTGTTCCATCACTATTTAGCATTGTGATACGAGAAGTGAAATTATTTAGCCTATAGCTTATGATAATTATGATGATTTTCAACATGTTAATTTCATATTTTCATCAAATTTCATTTTACTATTTCCATGATTATTAATAATGGAACTAACCTTAAGGTAAGATATACTTTCAAGACCTTTCCAACCATTTAAAAATAACCCAATTTGGATAAGTTTTAGTTCTCAAAACTTGTGCCAAAAAATTGAGACATTGTGAGATTCAATCTCCAAAAGAAGAATCCACTTGGCAATGTTGGGATCCACTTTCTTGCACTTTTCAACACTTGTAAAAGTGTGCTTGAGCCTCAAGACTCTTGGCTCACTTGTCTAAATATGCTTTAATTTTGGTTGTGAGCCTAAAGCTAAGCTTGTGCCATTTTGTGTTTTTTATTAATGGTAGGTTGCAACTATTTTGTAATGTTAAACATTACATTAATCATTTTTTAAAAAAGTATTTTGATTTTAAACATATTTTATCAAAAAAAATCTTGAAAACCAAGTGATATTTCTATGTTTCCTTCAATTATAATGATTATTAGACAATATTTTCAAATCACACAAAATCCTATATTTTGTGATGCAAAAAATGGAACATACATGGATTGGAACATTTTTTCATGGGCTTGCAATAATGTCCAATTGAAAATGGGTTAAACTTGAAAGATTAACTTTGACAAATACATCTTCCAACAAGCCAATCAACATCATAATTGAACTCATCAAAAGAGTATTGAACTATGTGATCCCTGGTAACAACACAAGACACAAAGCACATGGATCCAAAATTCTACAATATAAACAAGAAGTTTAAATAAACAAAACAATGATAGAACAAATAAGAATAAATTAGTTCACAAAACAAAACACAAGCAAACATGAAAAAAAAAAGAAAAAAAAGAGAGAAAACAAACCTTGAACTCATTATAACAAATTGAAAATGTAAGAAACAATAGAAAGGTGTAACTTTAGATGGAAGTAAAAAACTTCAAGGTCTCATAACTTTAGAGGGGAGCAAGAATTGGTGACCAAGTTCAAGTTGGCATATGAAAACAAACTTTTTACCATGGATCTAATTTGTGAATCATAAACATTATAAAAGATTTTTCTACAAAACAAAACAATGAATAAAAAATGCAATACATAAGAATGAAAATAAATAGTTTTAAAATAAGAAATTGACTACTTAAAACACAGATGATCACAACCTTTTAAAATCTTGCAAAGAAAACATCTTTTAACCAAAAACCAAGGAACATAAAAAGATGAGAAAAAACTTACAAAACAAAAATAAGAGGAGAAAGAGAATAGAAAAAAAGGAACTTGAAAAAGGGAATGTGTGACATGAAAGGAGAGAATGAAAGATAATGAAAAGACCTTTCGCAATGAGTTGGGAGCCAACCCAAGGTGGGAATTTTTTTTTTTTAAATTATTTGATAATTGGGTGTGCTTTGAATGATGACATGCCATTGTAAGTGTCTAATGACATGGAGAACAATGTGAAAGTCTGAATAGATAATTGTTACAAAAAGATTTCAAAGACAATGCAATACATACATTTTTCCTTTCTATGGGTCAATGGCAACATTTGTTATCTTAGCTGACTTACATTAAAAATATGGTGTGAAGGTTGTCTAATATTAATTTGAAACTTGTATAGGGTTGGTTTTACCTTAGGTCCCAAACAAGTCTATATTGCTTTAGGTCATTATATCAAATAATAGGCTATGTACTATCAATGTTGATACTCGATCAATACTAGGAACATATGTAATTCATACCCTATTGACTAACTGTGAGGTGTTTCACCACAAGGCTATGCTTAGCCCTTATGCATTATTAGTTTGGGATCTAGAGGTCCCATGTTGTTCCTTTGATGTCAAATTGACAATGTTCTATTAAATTTTGACTTATCTTAAACAAAAAAATAAATCATATTAATTAGTTTTTCCTTTCAATATAGTGAGATTAAATGTTTTTTGGATTTTGATATTCTTGGCATGTAGTTTTTAATGGTATTGTAACCAAAAAAGAAGTGGCATGAAACCTCAAATAATGAGCAAAATTTCAACATGTACATCCACCTCATTTAAAACAAAATCTTTATTTTGTTGGAAAATATACATTTTTTACATCGATTCCTAACTACAAACACCAACTACCAATAATTTGAAACACAAGCACCTTAAGGTTGCACTTCTAGGATTTGTCAAAAATGGTAGATGTTTCCTATGCAATTACACACATCACAAATTTTTCAACATAGAAGTGGATTAACCACTTAATGTCCACCTCTTTAATCTTTTTATCCAAGTATCATCCCACCATTGCTATAATCATTACAAATTCATTGAAAAATGCATATGCCTTTTGCCCAAAATCTTTTCCTAGACATTTATCTCTTTCCAAACCTAGATCGAAAAATTTATTGCATTTTCTAATTTTGCAAAAGATCCCCATGAACCTTTTTCATACATAATTCTCTCAAATAACGTTATCCACCATGCAACTTACAACACACCCCAATAATCCACTCCAACTTTCCAACTTATTCACTGATACATGATAAGACATAAAATAACACAAAAACATAACACAAACTTCCCATCCCCACTACCTTTTTTATGTTTTTAAGGCAATTAATTAATGGGACTTGACAAACCATGAATCTCTATACTCATTCATCATCTCCATTGCTTATGCAACAATTAAGAAACGTTAAACACAATTCACAACTTTTTATAGATGTCCATCTCCACTTAGTTTTGCATCTTACATAATGGAAATTTAAAAATCTAAAACTTCAAACACAAATTTCTTCCCTTCAAAATTTTTTAAACCACTAATATTTATCTCTTAACACCGACAATTCACTCCATTCATCACAATCCCTCTCCCTATTCATCTCCTCCATTTGTCCTCATCTCCATTGCCATATCCTTGACACCACCATTGTCACCAAATCTTCAGCCACAAACTATAAGCTAGAAAAAGAAACACAATTGTGCCTACAACATTCTTAAAACTTCTCACACGACATAAGATTACCATCACCATCATCAATAGCCTTAGTTGAAAGCCCAAAACCCAAAAGTTGTTTAATAACCGTGTCGATGAGTCCACACTATCTTAACACCTAAAATGTTTCTAAACCGTCATGCACCATTTTGCAACCTCTCACCCCATGTAACTTTTGCTTACCATATATCCAAATCTCAGCCAGAGTAAACCAGCACCCATGAACTCACCACCATAGATAGATGGTGCTTGGACATGACACTTTTTTTTCATTGCATTCTTGTTTCCCACCTAACCTCCCCATAGTTGAGGGTTCTAAATGTGTGTTGGGTGTTCTAAAATTGGGGTTCACCCAATTCAAAGTCCCTTTTAGGGTTTTCAAACACAAGAGCATCTGTGAAATGAACGGTTAATTTTGGTTTGGTTATTGTGTCTGATAACAAAGTATTTTGTGGGTTACATTCCCAACAACTTTAACTTGTAACCATGTCAATTGTTGAAAGAGGAAGTGCTAGATGTCTTTGGACGGATTGTGGATATACTAACAAACCTGCCATAGATTCACAAGGTAAATTTTTTAAAAACTCAAAAATGGTAAGCCAATTTTTTTCTCATGAATTTTAGACAAAAGGTGATTTTTTTTCCCAAAATGAAACTGGTGAAAATAGGTGTTAATGGGTTTTTCTTTTAGGCCAAAATTTGAAATTAATTAATTAAAAAAAAGCTAGATTCTACATTTAAGTTCCAGTAGATAGCCAAAAATATAGAACGATGCTTGAATTTTTTTTAGCTTTTCATACTTTTTTTTTATAGCCAAATCTGGCTAGATCATGCATCATCATGTGACGCGGCAGGGGAGGATGCTTTAAGAAAAACAGTTGTAAACTGAGTTATTATTATGTAGAACTTACAAGGTGTGGTAAAGGCATGTCTGGTGAAAGCATGTCGGAGTGTTGGCGTATATCCACTTTGTCAGCACATTCCAAACAACACATCTATCTAGCTTTCCACTTTCAACCTTTTGTCATAATTGTAATATTTATACATATCCATTTTACATGATAAAAAGGGTAATTTCTCGGATCACTTATGAAAGAAAATTGCTTGAGTATAGCTACTTTGAGAGAGCTCAGGATATGAGTAAGTATTAAAAGACTCTCTCTGTGTCTCTCTCTTCCATCTCTCTATAAAAGTAGTCATTGCATTGAAGCTCCACTTCGTCTGGCTGGGCGACACAACAACCACCACCACGTTGGGAGAATTTACTTGGACAGAAGATGATGATTGAGATTGATTACTTTGTTTCTGAGGCTTTAGAAATCTGCTATGAAATTGATTACTTTGTTTCCAAGGCTTTAGAAAAATCTGCTGTGAAGAATTCTTGCACTACCTCTCTCTCTCTTGCTGGGTGTTGTTGCACTTTGCATTGCAATACCCATTTCCATTATTAAGTGGTGTCGTGCATTAGTTATTGTAATAAAAGTGGGTTAGTTGAACTTTATTTGCTAGAAAGTAACAAGTGCAAGTCAGTGTTTTTTTTTCTTTTTGGTGAATTTTCACATTTTTTTATGACCCCAAAAAATAATAATAATAATAACAAAAAAAACTCAAGGCTAATTAATTGTACAAATGCTTTTTTTTGGGACAAAAAAATTAACAAAAAACAAAAATAGCCTGACAAAATTTGAGAGAAAAAAAATCACATATTACTACCATATTTAGACTTCCTGTTGGTGGTTGCCCAAACTAGGCAAGGATTTCAAAATAATTTTACTTTATAGTCTGACCTTTAGCCAAAAAGAAGAAGAATACTCTTTTTACAGATTCTTGAAATTTTGGCAAAATTTGATCACACCCTAAGAAGGAGTTTGCCAGATTAAGTCAGGTTTTTCTGCCTAAATTTATATTATTTTGAAATTTTTCCAATAAATTTTTTTTATTAAACACTAGTCTTGTGCAAAAATTGAGATTCTCTAGCTATAGTATAAATACAATTTTTTTATAAAAAAAGGTAACAATTAAATCTTGTTTTCTAAGCAGTTCTCTTTGTTTTGATTGCTTGTACATAAGATTTTATTTTATTTTAAATTTAAAAAAAATTGGATGTTGTGCAGAAGTCAGACAAAACTACTACTACTAGGTACTACAAATTTTTATTTTTATTTTAATGGAGTGGAATGTAGATGGAATGAAAGTGGTGTTAAAACCTAACTATCACCTAAGCTCCAAATGTTTTGGGCCTTCCCAAAAACTTCCAAAGGTTTTATAAATTTAAAAAAACTGTTCTTTTGAAGTCACATTGAAGATTGTCTAAAATCAAAAGAAATTTTTTTTAAAAAAAAATTTCTTAAAAAAACCAAAAATCAAAACCAAAGGTTTCTTTCAAAATCAAGAATTGCACAAGACTAGTGTTTAATAAATAAAAACTAAAATGAGGCCGATACCCATGCAATAATCCATAGAAGAGCATATATCAACAATACACGAAGCCCATAACACAATTTTCACAAACTCATAACTAATTGAAAAATTAAAAAAATCAGCTTCAATTGAGTTTTTTTTGTCATTGGCTAACTAAAAATAGCCAAAAAAAAGTGCAATTAAAAATTAAAAGTGCTAAAACCAAGTTTTTTTTGGGTGAAATTTTCATTATCTAGAATTTGACCAAAAATTTAAGAAAATTGCTCAATTTTTTTATTTTATAGATGGTTAAAGTAAGTAGTCAAAAAATATAGAAGCCACCATATTGAATTTTTTAAATTATATTCATATTGAATTTATAGTCAAAATTGATTAAAATATTCATATGGACAAGCCATCGAGGTTCTGGTTGGTCTTTTTGCAACTTGTTTTATGTAACCAAAAAAATTATAGAAATACAATAATTTTGATGACATCAGAAATTTGATCACCACAAAAAAAAAAAAAAAAAAAAAAAAAAAAAAAAAAATATTTTTTTTTAC
>Ga0116231_10011323_pt1 | contig 13782 bp, 10 predicted proteins | sample S1TSphgellanicum_2_FD_89695 | JGI IMG/M metagenome (GOLD analysis project Ga0116231, IMG submission 89695) | Host-associated microbial communities from peat moss isolated from Minnesota, USA - S1T2_Fd - Sphagnum magellanicum MG | ecosystem: Host-associated > Plants > Peat moss > Unclassified... | reverse complement strand
GAGACGTCGAGGCCGACATAAAGGTCGAGCTGAGACATGGTCTTCTCCTGGGCCGAGCGGGGATCGCTCAGGCCGCCGACCTTACGACCAACCGTCCTAGCGATTACGCCATGTCCCGACCCCTCCGGTCAGCCGTCGCGCGGAGGTCGTGTCAAGGGCAACGAGCGCAGCGTCCCTTGATGCGACCGAGCACGGCGGCATATGTGCGAGATTGGCCATCGAGTCCGCTTAACCCCAACCTGCCGTCGCGCTCCCGTAATTATGTTATGAAAGGTTGTTCCAAACTTCGCCAAGGGAGCCAGCCGTATGCAAGCCTCGCCCAGAGCGTCGCTCATCGTGTCGCTCGTCGCGTGTGTCGGAGTAGCTGGCGCCTCCGCGAAGGCCGCCGAAACGCCCGATCCGGTATCAGTAATTCGGAAGCTTGACCTAAGCTCTTTCGCTAATTCCACTGGGCCGCGGCGAGTTCCCGGTAAACGGACACCTGAACAATACGGTTTTACAAAGATTGAGGCACGTAACGGGGTTGCTTATCTCACTGAACCGGATGGTGAGTGGAGCTTGAGCCTGTGGATTATTGGTCAGCAGCCGGGTCATGTTCTGGTTTGTTTTGAGGATCAAGCCTTAAACGGCGGCGCCTACGACGCTGAGAGTGTACTCGACCTCTCCCTTGATGCGGACGAGCTGTACAAGGCGAAAGAGCGGCCCGCTACGGCTGCGTGCCCTGCGCGTCCGGGCCAAGGCTAGAGCGGGTCGTCTGCCTTCTACCCGCCGGAGACACTTGAGTATCAGCTTGCCGGGCTTGACCTCCTCCCCGGATGCCGCTCCCAACCCGCCCCTTGACGCCGCAGCCCCCCGCGACTAAAACCGCGCCTCTCGCGTGGAGGAGGCATCTTCCGCGTCGATTACCTATTCGGCACGTCTTTACGGAAACAGCCTCATGTCGCGTCGTTGCGAACTCACGGGCGTCGGCCCCATGGTCGGCCATCATGTGAGCCATTCCAACATTAAGACCAAGCGCCGGTTCTTGCCGTCTCTGGCCGCAACCTCGCTGCAGTCCGAAGCGCTCGGCCAGAGCTTTCGGTTGAAGGTCAGCAACGCCGCCCTGCGGACGCTGGACTTCCGTGGCGGCCTGGACGTGTTCCTGGTGAAGGCGCCCGACGAGAAGCTGTCGCCCCGCGCGCTGAAGATCAAGCGCCAGATCAAGGCGAAGCTGGCGACGCAGGTTGCGGCCTAACAAGCGCGCCTGAAACGCCAATGACCGCGCCGCTCGCAACGTCGGACGGCGGCGCAACCCCCAATCCTTTGAAGATCGGCGACGTCCACATAGCTGGACGTGTGCTTGCTGCGCCGATGACCGGCGTGACCGACCTTCCCTTTCGCCGGCTGTTGTCGCGGCTGGGCGCCCCCTATGTTGCGACCGAGATGGTGGCCTGCGCCGAGTTCGCGCGCGGCCGGCCAGATGTTGTGCGCCGCGCGGCGGTGGGGGAGGGTTTGCCCCTAAATGTCATGCAGCTGGTCGGTCGCGAGGCGAAATGGCTGGCGGCGGGCGCGCGCATGGCGCAGGCTGCGGGCGCCGAGATCATCGACCTCAACATGGGCTGCCCCGCCAAGGAGGTGACCGGGTCTCTGGCTGGCTCGGCCTTGATGCGCGACCTGGATCAAGCCGAGGCCTTGATCTCCGCGGCGGTTGAGGCGACCCGGCTGCCCGTAACCCTGAAGATGAGGCTGGGCTGGGATACGGCTAGCCAGAATGCGCCAGAGCTGGCGAAGCGCGCCGAACGGTGCGGCGTCCGAGCGATCACGGTGCATGGGCGTACCCGCTGCCAGTTCTATAAGGGCGTCGCCGATTGGCGGGCTGTGGCGGCTGTGAAGGCGGCGACCTCGCTCCCAGTGGTGGTGAACGGCGACATCGTCTGCGCCGACAGCGCGCGCCGGGCGCTTCAGCAGTCAAACGCCGATGCGGTGATGATCGGGCGCGGCGTCTATGGCCGGCCTTGGATGATTGCGGGCTTGCAGCAGGCTTTGGCGACGGGCGCGGCGGTCGTGGAGCCCGAGGCGACGGCGCGGTTCGAGATCGTCATTGCGCATTTGCGCGATACGCTGGCGTTTTATGGCGACCGCTTGGGTCTGCGAATCTTCCGCAAGCATCTCGGTTGGTACGTGGAGCAGGCGCCCCGGCCAGCATCGGCTTTGGCGCGGCGCGAGGCGAAGTCTGCGCTGTGTCGGTTGGAAAGCGGGGCGGAGGTTGAGCGCGGCCTCAGCCAGTTGTGGGGTTTGGAGCGACGCTTGGCGGCGTGAGCGCACGTTTCAGTGGGCCATCCCAAAGCCGACGAGCATTAAGGTTGCGGCCAGGAGGGGGCGGAGCACGCGGTCGGGCGCGCGGGCGGCGAAATAGCTGCCGATGACGATTCCGGGGATGGAGCCTGTCAGGAGCGAGCCGAGTAGACCGAAGTTGACGGTCCCAAGCCACCAGTGGCCGAGTCCCGCTATAAGTGTGAGGGGCACGGCATGGGCGATGTCGGAGCCCACGATCCGGCCGGCGGAGAGGCGTGGATAGAGCAGGATTAGCACGGTGACGCCGATGGCGCCCGCGCCGACGGAGGACAGGGTGATCAGGACGCCGAGCGCCGCGCCCAAGACGGTCGTCAGATGGGCGGTGGTCTGAGGCTTAGGCTCAGGGAACCGCGCCGCGACGAAGGCGACGATGCGGTTGCGGAACACCAGCGTCACCGCCGTCAGCATCAGGGCGAAGCCGAGGGTGACCGAGATCAGCTTGGCCGCGGCGACCCCATGCACGCCGAGCCTGTAGAGAAAGTACAGGCTAAGGATCGAGGCTGGCACGCTGCCGAGCGCCATCCGGCCGACGATGCCCCAGTCGACCGTCCGGTTCGCGCCGTGAACCGCTGTGCCGACCGCCTTAGTGGCGGAGGCGTACAGGAGGTCGGTTCCGACCGCTGTGCCCGGATGAAAGCGGAACAGCAGCACCAACAGCGGCGTCATCAGCGATCCGCCGCCGACCCCGGTCAAGCCGACCAGAGCGCCGACCGCGAAGCCGGCGACCACATAGCGCGGATCGGGTCCGGCGAAGGGACGATAGGCGGCGCGCCCCAAGCCGGTGTGGTCTGTGGCCATCACATAAAGCGTCGCCGCCACGACCAGGAGGATCGCGGCGAACAGGACCCAGACGCGCGGTCTCACGTGAAACGGCGGGCGGCCGTTCGGCGCGGTTTTGGCGATGGATAGCGACCCGATCGACATGTGGCGCCTCTTGAGGAACGTCCGCGCACCAGATGAACGCAGTGAGCCATAGTCGGCGCCGTACGAACAGTGTCCATCACGGCTTTCTGATCGCCCCTTTAGCGGAGCTTAAGGACTCAGGCCGGGACGGCGGCGCGGGGCAGGGCGGCGGCTTGGCGCGAAAGTTCAGCGATCTTGGCCCAATCGCCGGCCTCAACCGCAGCTTTCGGCGCGATCCAGGTGCCGCCGACGCACAGAATGTTCTTCAAAGCCAGATACTTGGGCGCATTTTCGGGCGTCACGCCACCGGTGGGGCAGAAGGCGACGTCGCCGAACGGACCGCCGAAGGCCGCCGCCGCCGCCACGCCGCCCGACGTTTCGGCTGGAAACAGCTTGAAGCGATTGAGGCCCAGATCCAGCCCCCGCATGATGTCGCCCGCGGTGGCGATGCCAGGAAGGAGCGGGATCGACGCCTTGTCGGCCGCCTTGGCGAGCGCCTCGGTGAGGCCGGGGCTGACGATGAACTTGGCGCCGGCGTCGACCGCGCGGTTGAGGTCGTCCGCGTTCAGCACCGTGCCGGCGCCCACGATGGCGTTCGGCGTGGACTTGACCATGGCCGCCAGTACCCGCAGCGCGACGGGTGTCCGCAGGGTCAGCTCCAACACCCTTAAGCCGCCCGCCACCAAGGCTTCCGCCAATGGCTCGGCGGACTCCAGCCGCTCCACGGTCAGGACCGGGATCACCGGGCTGGTGCGCATCACCTGTTCGACGGGGCTCATCATGGCGGGTCTCGAGGGTTTCTTGTTGATCAGGAAAACAGGCCGGCGCCCGTCTCGGCGGGCCCGACGGCGGCGCGGAAGGGGGCGAACAGCTCGCGGCCCAGGCCGTATTGCGGCTGGACGAACCGCACAGGTTCCCGCGCGGCGAACGTCGCGGGGTCGATCTTGACCTCGAGCTCGCCGGTCAGGGCGTCCAGCCGGATCAGGTCGCCTTCGCGGATGCGCGAAATCGGGCCGCCGTCGGCGGCTTCGGGCGACAGGTGGATGGCGGCGGGCACCTTGCCCGAGGCGCCCGACATGCGCCCGTCGGTCACCAGCGCCACCCGCCGACCCTTGTTTTGCAAGATCGACAGGGCAGGGGTGAGGCTGTGCAGCTCGGGCATACCGTTGGCTTTGGGGCCTTGGAAGCGGACCACCGCCACGAAATCCTTGTCGAGCTCGCCGCGCTTGAAGGCGGCGGTGAAGTCGTCCTGATCGTGGAAGACGATGGCCGGCGCCTCGACCACCCGGTGCTCAGGCGCGACGGCGGAGGTCTTGATCACGCTGGTCCCAAGATTGCCGCGGAGCACGCGCAAGCCGCCCTCGCGGTCGAACGGATCGGATGCGGGCCGCAGGATATCGAGATCGAGCGAGGTGTTGGCGGCGGGGCGCCAGACCAGCTTTCCGTCGTCCAGGCCCGGCTCGGTCGCGTAAGCGCGCAGCGACGGTCCCGCCACGGTGGTCACGTCCTCGTGCAGCAGGCCCGCGTCGAGCAGCTCGCGCACGAGGAAGGCCATGCCGCCCGCCGCCTGGAAGTGGTTCACGTCCGCCGAACCGTTGGGGTAGATGCGGGTCAGAAGCGGGGTGACGCGCGAAATCGCGTCGAAATCGTCCCAGGTCAGAACTACGCCCGCGGCGCGCGCCATGGCGATCAGGTGCAGGGTGTGGTTGGTCGAGCCGCCGGTGGCCATCAGTCCGACCACGCCGTTGACGATCGCTCGCTCGTCGATCACTTGCGACAAGGGCGCCTCGCCGGCCCGGGCCAGGGCGATGGCCTGAAGGGCGGCTTGACGGGTCAGGGCCTCGCGCAGCGCGGTGTCGGGATTGACGAAGGCGGTTCCGGGTAGATGGACGCCCATCAGCTCCATCAGCATCTGGTTGGAGTTGGCGGTGCCATAGAAGGTGCAGGTGCCGGCGGAGTGATAGGAGGCGGATTCGCTCTCAAGCAGGGCGTCGCGGCCGACCTGGCCTTGCGCGAACAGCTCCCGCACCCGCGCTTTTTCGCGATTGGGGATGCCGGACGGCATCGGCCCGGCGGGCACGAACAGGATCGGCAGCTGGCCAAACGACAGCGCGCCGATCATCAGCCCCGGCACGATCTTGTCGCAGACGCCCAGCATCAGGCCGGCGTCGAACATGTTGTGGGAGAGCGAGACCGCGGTCGCCATGGCGATGACCTCGCGGGAGAACAGCGACAGCTCCATGCCGGGCTGGCCCTGGGTAACGCCGTCGCACATGGCTGGCACGCCGCCGGCGACCTGGGCGGTGCAGCGCTCGGTGCGTGCCGCCTGTTTGATCAGCTCCGGATAGGCCCCCAGCGGCTGGTGAGCCGACAGCATGTCGTTGTAGGCGTTGACGATGCCGATGTTCACCGATCCGCCGCTTTTCAGCAGCGCCTTGTCGCCTAGGGGGGCGGCCGCAAAGGCGTGGGCCAGGTTTCCGCAGGCGACGGTCCGGCGCGTCCGACCGCTCTTTCGGGCTTCGTCCATGCGGGCGAGATAGTCGGCGCGGGTGTCTTTGCTCTGCGCGCGGATGCGATCGGTGATGGCGGCGATGTCGGGGTTCAGCATGGGGCTTCAAGTCTGGGTGAGGGGAGGGGGCGCTCTAAGCGGACCAGAAAACTGTAACCGGCGTGCGGTCCTGGCGCAGGAGAGCGCGCACCGGCATCTCGTGGGCGTCGTCGCCCGCCTCAGCGCGCTCTAGCGTCGCCAGCTTGGAGGCGCCTGCGATCAGCACCCCCAAAAACCGCGAGTCCAGCAGCGCACTCAGGCTCAGCGACATGCGGTCGGGGCTACCGGCGGCGGCGGGGACATGGAAGCTCGCCACCAGAAGCGGGCTTTGGGGATCCAGCGCCCCTTCAAGGCCCGGCGCGTGGGGGAAGAGCGAGGCGATGTGGCCGTCGTCGCCCATCCCGATCAGCGTCACGTCGAAGGGGCGCGCTATGCGTGAGATTTCGGCCTCCACCGCGGCTTCGGCGCCAGCGGGCGTGGGCGAGGCGGTTTTGAGAGGGACATAGGTCGCCCCGGCCGCGCGCCCCTTCAGAAGCCGGGTCCGCACCAGGGTCTCGTGGGTGTCGGGGTGGCCGTGGGGCAGCCAGCGCTCGTCGGTTCCGGTCACCTGCACCTTGTCCCAGGGTGCGTCCTGATCGGCTAGGGCGTCGAACAGGCGGCCGGGCGTCGAGCCGCCGGGGACGACCAGACTGGCGACGCCGCGGTCTGCGACGGCTCGTGTCAGCCGTTCGGCGATATCGGCCGCCATGTGGTCGATCATCGCGTCCAGGGTCGCGAAACGTTGCACCTCGGTATGGGGCCTGGTCATTCGTACCAGCTATGGCCGTTGCGCTCGGTCAGGCCGATCGAGGCCGTCGGGCCCCAGGTGCCGGCCTGATACGATGTCGGCTTGATCGACAGCCGAGACCAGGCGTTCTGAATCTCGTCGATCCACCGCCACGCCGCCTCCTGTTCGTCGCGCCGCACGAACAGGGTCTGATTGTTGTTCAGGGCCTCCAACAGCAGACGCTCATAGGCGATGCGCCGCGGCCGTTGCTCCTGGAAGGCGTTCGACAGGCTCAAGTTCAGCGACAGCGGCTTCAGCTCCATGCCGCCGTGATTGAGGCTGGGCGTCTTGTTCATGATCAGGAGCGAGATTTCCTCATCCGGCTGCAGGCGGATGATCAGCCGGTTGGCCATCAGGTCCGAGCCGCGGAAGATGGAATGGGGCACGTCTCGGAACTGGATCACGATCTCCGACTTGCGCTCCGGCAACCGCTTGCCCGTGCGCAGATAGATCGGCGTCCCGGCCCAGCGCCAGTTGTCCACATGGGCCAGGATGGCGACGAAGGTCTCCGTATCGGTCGCGGCGCCTGCGCCCTCTTCCAGATAGCCGCGCACCGCCGCGCCCTCCGCCACGCCGGACGCGTACTGGGCGCGGATGGCGTGCTTTTCGACGTCGCGTCCCACCAGGGGCCGAAGCGCCTTCAGCACCTTCACTTTCTCGCTGCGCACGGAATCGGGGTCAAGATTGGCCGGCGGCTCCATCGCCACCAGGCACAGAAGCTGAAGCAGGTGGTTCTGCACCATGTCGCGCAGGGCGCCATAGTTGTTGTAATAGTCCCAACGCCCCTCGACGCCGACGGTTTCGGCGACTGTGATCTGGATGTGCTCGATATTGGCCTTGTTCCACAGGGGCTCGAACAAGGTGTTGGCGAAGCGCAGCGACAAGAGGTTCTGCACCGCCTCCTTGCCCAGATAGTGGTCGACCCGGAAAATCCGGTCCTCGCTGAAACTGGCCGCTAGCGTGTCGTTGATTGCCTGACAGCTCGCCAGGTCGTGACCGATGGGCTTTTCCACCACAACGCGGCTTTTGCCATTGATCAGCTTGGCCGCCTTGAGCGCTTCGCAGATCGGGCCGAACAGGCTGGGGGAGGTCGAGAGATAGAAGACGGCTTCGCCGGCGCCGCCGATCACGCCCTTCAGCGTCTTGAACGAGGCGGGGTCCTGAGCATCGACCGCGGCGTAGCGCAATCTGGCTCTAAAGCGGTCCCAAGCGGCTTCGGAAAAGTATGCGCCCGCGCGCCCGCGGACCGAGTCGGCGACCTTGGCGACAAAGGCTTCGTCGGTCATGTCCGAGCGCGCGGTTCCCACAATCGTGAGGCCGGGCGCCAAGAGCCCTTCGCTTTCCAGAAAGAACAACGACGGAAAGAGCATCCGCAAAGCCAGGTCGCCCGTGGCGCCGAACAGAATAAAGCTCTCTGGCCCTGTCGGCGACGCGCCAGCGTGGGAGGGCGCGGGATGTTGGGCGGGGATGACCGGTTGCATCTTAGCGTCTATGGTCTTTCAATGGCCTTGTTGGACACGTGGTTGCGACACGATGACAGCGCTATCACGCTCCGCTTTTGGCGGGGAGCAAAAACATGAGATGTGTAGTCCGCCCGTCGTTTTCGATCTAGACGGGATCACCCGCGGTTGAGGCGAAATCATAAGAGCGTTCGGACGTATGCCAAATTCACATCTAGCCGTCGTTGGGGACGTCGGCGGCACCCATGCCCGGTTCGGGCTGGCGGACCTCGCCCGGCCCGTCCTCGAGATCGAGCAACCGCTGACCTTCCTCTGTGCGGACTACGAGTCCGGGCACGCCGCGCTGTCGGCCTACCTTGATCGGCTGGGCGTGTCGGCCTTGCCGGGGGCCGCAGCGATCGCGGTGGCGGGTCCCGTGGTGGAGGGGGCCATGTCGTTCACCAATATGAGCTGGAGCCTTTCCGAGGCCGGTCTTCAGGCGTTTGGATTTCGGCGCGCGGCCTTGATCAACGACTACGGCGCCCTGGCGCTGGCCGCGCCGCATCTGTCGCCGGCGGACTGGCGCGCGATCGGCCCCGATCGGCCGACGTCGGACTCGCCTGAGCCGGACATGAGCGTCGCGGTCTTGGGCGCGGGCACCGGCTTTGGCGCGTCCCTATTGGCCCGCGACGGCCGGGGCCAGGCGATCGTCTCCACCGAGGGCGGCCATATCGCGTTTGCGCCCGGCGACGAGATCGAAGTCCACGTGCTGCAAATCCTGGCCAAGGCGTTCGGCCGTGTGTCGATCGAGCGCATCCTGTCAGGCCCGGGTCTGGTAAACCTCCACCGCGCCCTTTGCGAGGTTTCGGGCGTGCCGATGTCTTGCGACTCGCCGGCGGATATCACCGCCTCGGCCAGGGCCGGAGAGAGGCTTCCTATGGAGACCCTGGAGCGGTTTTGCGCCATCTTTGGCGCCGTGGCGGGGGATTTCGCTCTGAGCTACGGCGCCCGGGGCGGGGTCTATCTCGCTGGCGGCATCGCCCCGCGCCTCTTGGATATCTTGCAGGCCAGCGCGTTTCGAAGCCGGTTCGAAGACAAGGGCCGCTTCTGCGACTATGTCGCGGCGATTCCGACCCGTGTCGTCACCCATCCCTATCTGGCCCTGTTAGGCGCCGCCTATGCCTTGCAGCCGCCGCTCTAGGCTTTGTCTGGGCGCGCGTTTTAGCCGAAACCGGTTTCCGTGCGCCGGAATGCGGGCACATTTTCGCGCGCGGAAGTCCTGGCTTGACCGCGCTGCATATACCCGCGTTGATTGAAGCCATCGGCGAACAGGTAACCCGCGGAGGCGTTTGACGCGGCGGCTAGGGAGCTTGGACTTGGCGAAGGACGGCGGCGCTCTCACGGCGACGATCTACGACGTGGCTCGCGTCGCCGACGTCTCCATCAAGACGGTCTCGCGGGTTTTGAACGGAGAGCCCAATGTCCGGCCCGAAACTCGGCAGCGGGTCATGGAAAGCGTTGCGGCGCTTCGCTACCGTCCCAGTCTGTCGGCTCGGAGTTTGGCGGGCGCCCGGTCTTACCTCCTAGGGCTGCTATTCGATAACCCCAGCCCTGCCTACGTCGCCGATGTGCAGACCGGACTGACGGCCCGCTGCCGTGAAGCAGGCTATCATCTGGTGGTCGAGCCGGTGAGCTGCGACGCTCCCGATGTGGCGAGCGTCGTGGAATCGCTGACGGGCGCCCTCAGGATGGACGGCCTGGTGCTCTCACCGCCCGTCTGCGACTCGGAGGCGGTGCTCGATGTGCTCGATCGCATCGCCATGCCCTATGTCCGCATCGCCCCTTGGCGGGATATGGATCGCGGCGCCAGGGTCGAGATGGACGATCGGCGCGCGGCCTATGAGATGACAGGCCATCTGCTCGCGCTCGGTCACCGCGATATCGGCTTCATTCGGGGGCATTTGGGCCACGGCGCCAGCCGGCGTCGGTTCGAAGGCTACGCCCAGGCGCTGGCGGCCCAGGGCGTCGCCCTGAACGCCGACTGGGTGGTCCAGGGTAACTTCTCGTCCGAGTCGGGGGTGGACTGCGGGCAGGCGCTGCTGGACCGGGCCGACCGGCCGACGGCGATCTTCGCCAGCAACGACGATATGGGCTTAGGGGTCCTGATGGTTGCGGCGCGTCTGGGGCTGAGTGTTCCCGATCAGCTTTCGGTCGCGGGCTTCGACGACTCGACCGCCGCCAAGATCGTGTGGCCGCCCCTGACCACGGTGCGCCAGCCCGTTGTGGATATGGCCTACGCGGCCGCAGATCTCCTGTTGTCGCGTGACGGCGACGCCGGTCGGACGAAGGCTCGAATGCTCGACTTCGACCTGATCGTCCGCAAATCTACCGGCTTGCCCCCATCCCTTTGAGGGACAGTATCAATCTTTAGCCACCGCCTTCGGCTTGCCCGGCCCTTTGGCTTCGGCCTCGGCGGGTGTGGGGGCTGTGATCGCGCCCAGTTTGTCAAAGCCGGGGCCGGGGTTGAGGCGAAGATCTTGCTGCGCTCGGGCCAATTCGATCTTGGCGGTGCGCAGATGGGTGAGGATATCCATGAAGAGCGCGCTCCTCACCCCATAGGCGGCGCGAGGGCTTGAGACATAGGCGTAGGCGTTGAATTGGATGCCGCTGACGGTCACCGCGTCGATGAAGACCGTCGGCGCCGGCTCGGCCAGCACGTCCTTATGGCCGTCCATCGCCGCGAGCAGGATATCGCGCGCCGCCGCCGCGTCGGCGTCGGGCGCGATGCCGATCTGGATCTGAATCCGGCCGAGCGGACTGCCCAGCGTCTTGTTCTGCACCGCTTTGGTGACGAATTCCGAATTGGGCACCAGAAGGGTGGAGAGATCGGACATCTTGATCTCTGTCGCCCGCACATTGATGCGCTGAATGTCGCCTTCCAGCGCCCCCACCACCACCCAGTCGCCCACCTTGACCGGGCGCTCCCAAAGCATGATCAGCCCGGAGATAAAGTTCTGCACGATGGCTTGCAGACCAAAGCCGATGCCGACCGACAGGGCGCTCACGATCAGCGCCACGCGTTGCAGGCCAAGGCCTGCCGAGGCCAGCGCACAGGCCGCCGCCAGGCCGATGCCCAGATAGCCGACCACCGTGCTGACGGAGTTCTGCAGACCCAAATCCCAATCGGTCTTGGGCAGGTAGCGCTTGTCGAGCCAGCTCTGGACGGCGCGCACCGCCGCGACACCGAAGGCGAAGGCGGCCACCCCCTCCAGCACCGCCACGGGCGAAATCACCACGGCGCCGACATGAATGCCGCCGCTCAGCTGTCTCAAGCGATCCAGGAGTGGGCCGAAGCCGTCGCCAAACCGCGATAGCACCAGGCTGAGACCGGTGAAGAGCAGCACCAAGCGCAACGCCGCAGACAGGAGGACGCCGATCTGTTCGATGGTGCTGGAGCGCAGCGCGAACACCAGATGCAGCATCCGGCCGGCCTTGGACTCCGGCCGGACCACGTCTGTGCAGAGGTCGTCGATGAACTGCCACAACAGGAAAACCGACGCGAACACGACGGCGACCCAAAAAATCTGGCCGGCCACGAAGACGGCGAAGGCGCTGTAGCCCGCCAGGACGCCCAAGAGGGCGGCGGCGATGGCCCCCACGACGGCCACCGCCCCAAGGCTCCAGACGGAACTGGCCGCCGCGACCCCATCTGTACGCGCCTCCGCGCGGGTCCGACCGCGGCCTGCGGCGACGAGGGCGCCAGCGGCGGTCAGGGCGAAGACCACCGCCAAGAGACTGTTGGTCGCCACCGTCGCCGATAGGCTGGCGCCCACCGCGATATTGACCCGCTCCAAGAGGCGGCCTGCGACGGTGACCAGGGCCACGATCCAGGGATAGGGCCGTATTCTGACCGCCGTGAAGTCCGACAGGTGCGCCACCCGCCAAGCCGGCCGGTCGACCGAAAGGAGCGCACGGCCCAGGGCGCCGACATAGGCGCCCCAGCAGATCAGCCACACCGCGTGCTGGGCCACTTCGGCGGCGGCCGGTGACAAGGCGCCGCTCCATTTGAAGGCGATATAGAGGCTGTAGGCCGCCAAGCCGGGCGTTACGGCGCCCACAATCGTCAGCCACACGGCGAGCCCGGATCGCTTGAGCCGCGCGATCGCGTCGTCGCCCACGGCGTGGCGGCGTCCCAGCGCATTCAGCGCCAGCCGCACCGGGAACAGGAACAGCAGCGCCACGACGGCGCCCGCGATCAGAATCGTCATGCCCTTAGGGCTTAGGGCGGCGCCGGCGGCCTGAGCCTCGTCGTCAAAGGCGTCGCCGACCTTGCCGAAATCTTGGGGCAGGTTGGCGCCGATATCGGTCCAGAAGCTCGGTCCAAGCGGCGAATCGCCGACCTGGAACAGCTTTTCGTTGAACAGCACGCGGCGCTGTTCGGCGACCTGGTCAGCCAGTTGACTGGCGGCGACCGCCAACAGGCGCGCTTGTTTGATGTCGGCGTCCACAGCGGCCCTGTGGCGGCTCAGCCGGTCGCGCTCCAAACGCACGGCGGCGGCCTCGGACCGATGCTTCTGCGTCGGCGCCGGTCCCAGTTGGGCGAGGCGGGCGTCGAATACGGCCAGCTGGGGCGCCTCCGCCTGGGCGGTCGCCTGAGCCTGCGCTTGCAGCGTTAGTGCCCTGTCCTTCACATCGTCGAGCTGATCGTACGTCTGGGCCTGGCCCATCTGGCGCGTCAGATCGTCGAGTTGGGTGCGCTCCTGGGCGACCGTCAGCACCGGCGGCGGCTTCTGCGCGGGCTGGGCGGCGGCCGGCGACGCCAAGCTCGCGATTAGAAGGATTAGGCCTGCCCCCACGGCTCCTATTTTCCGCCGTCCTCGGGCTTGTGCCGAGGATCGAGCTATCCGGAGCTGAGGCGCCTGACGGCGCGAATGCGCCGCGGCGACAGAACGCTCTGCCCTCGGGACAAGCCCGAGGGAAGCGAACCCTAGGGAAGCGAAAAAGGGTAGCTTCATCCAACCCAAACGCAGCATTCCCTACACCTGCCCGATCGTTTTTAGTTTCGCGCGGGGGTGGATTTCGTTCTGGGACATCACAACGGTTTGACCGCGGAAGCGTTCAACGATGGAGCGCACATAAGGCCGGATCTGCGGGCTGGTCAGCAACACGCCGCTCTCGCCGGTCTGGGCCGCCTTCTCGAACGTGTCGCGCACCGCACGGATGAAGGCCTGGAGTTTGGAGGGCGGCAGCGCCAGCTGCTTCTCGTCGCCCGTCCCGATCAGGGCGTCGCTGAAGGCCGCCTCCCATTCCGGCGTCATCGTGACGATCGGCAAGGCGCCGTCCTCGCCCCGGTTCTGCCAGCAGAGCTGGCGGGCCAGGCGACCGCGCACATGCTCCACCAGCGCAGTGACGCCCGCGGTGTGGGGCGCCGCCTCGCCGACGCCTTCCAGAATGGTCGGCAAATCGCGGATCGAGACACGCTCCTTCAAGAGCGCCTGGAGCACGCGTTGCAGCGTTGTGACCGTGACGATGGAGGGAATGAGCTCATCGGCGAGCTTCTTCTGCTCAGGCCCCAGCTCCTTCAAGAGCTTCTGCACCTCGGCGTAGGACAGCAGGTCCGACATATTGTCCTTCAGCACCTCGGTCAGGTGGGTGGTGAGGACGGTGGCCGGATCGACGATGGTGTAGCCGCGGAAGGTCGCTTCCTCGCGCAGGTTGTCGGCGATCCAGGT
>Ga0116231_10011322_pt1 | contig 13788 bp, 10 predicted proteins | sample S1TSphgellanicum_2_FD_89695 | JGI IMG/M metagenome (GOLD analysis project Ga0116231, IMG submission 89695) | Host-associated microbial communities from peat moss isolated from Minnesota, USA - S1T2_Fd - Sphagnum magellanicum MG | ecosystem: Host-associated > Plants > Peat moss > Unclassified... | reverse complement strand
GTTACGACGACGCCACAAACGCGAAAGCGAGACAAAGCCCGAGGCGGGCGGGGGGGGCGGGGGGGGGGGGGGGGGGGGGGGGGGGGGGTTGTTATGGGGCATGAAAAATACCTTAACCAAGCTAGATATCGTCTATGACCAAACATTTAAGGTTAGAACAATTGCATTTAACATTTTTCTAACAATTGGTTAGAGGGACAATTTTTTTGTTTGGTCATAGGCACAAACTAGTTCATATATGGAGTGTCCCACATCCACCTTAGGGTGGGTCAATGCTTGAATATGGGTGATGAGATGACCACAAACATGAACCCAATAAAACCAACAAAATGCAAGGGCTTATGCCCAAAAATGTTTGAAGTGTCTACTAATGGGTTTAAAGTTGGGTGATTTACAAAATGCCGAATGGAGTGTTGTTGGGTGTTTAGTGACGGGCATTGAGATGAACCATAGTAAAGGGCTGAAATTAAGGGTTAAAGACACAAAGTAAACAAGGGATGTGGTCTGATGTGCTTGGTCATAGGAATTGTTTTTTGACAATACTATAAAAACACAAGTTTGAGAAATTTTGAAAACAATTTGGTGATGGGGGTCTAAAAGAGTATTAAATAGCCCACAATTGTTAAGTAATGTGACAACCTTAATAACAATCCAAGGCATAAAATTGAATTTTCATTCAAGGATTATATGGGTAATCAAATCAACCCATTAATGGGGAAGGAGCTTTTACTTTCCCATGCAATTTGAGCACATTCCAAATTTCTCACCAAAACAATTAAACATAATTTACATTGTATGATGGGATTTATATGAAAACATGAGTTCTTTTCAAGTGCACAACATTTTTCTCAACGTGTTAAAGCTCCCAAATAGTTATGAAGAAAGTATGTAATCTTTGTTAGACATCTTAATACTTCACACTGTAATGTAACAACAAAGATCAAATTGCAAAGTAAAACTAGACCAACACTATTCAAATGTTAAGCTTCTTTAATGGAAAAAAAGATCCAATCTAGTACTCCAAGAAGAGGATCACAAGGCAGAAAAACATGGATTAAAATTAGTAGTAATAAAAGAAGATCAACATAAAAATTAGTGGGGATAAATTTGATAATAACCATGTGAGAGTTACAAGAGCAAAATCAATTTTGATCAAAGCTAATAATAATGAAAGAAAAACAACAACAAGATCACTATAGTTCAAATTTAATAATAGTAAAAAAAAATTGAGAGCAAAATTACTTTAGATCGGAGTTAACAAGAGTGACAAAAAAAGCAAAACAACCTATATTATATTTCATAATAACTAGAAAACAACAACAACAATATCAACTTATATTAGAATTAATAGGAATGACAAAAGAGTAGCAAGAGGCAAATAAGTCTAGATTAGATTTGATAATAGCCAAATAACAACAACAAGATCAACTTTATTAGATGTACCAATAGTACAAGAAGGGAATGGACCTTTGAAGCTTTGGAAGAGGCCTTGGATGTGGTTGAAAATGGAACAACATCAATGAGGAAGGTAAATAGGCATCGAGGCATACCCCTTACTTCCTTGTTTAATCACTTGCATGGGAAAACATAGAATTGGAAAATGTGGGCCAACATGTGTATCATCTAAAGAAAACAAAATGCTGGTTGCTTGGACTTTGGCTATGCAAGAAGTTGGGTTATCAATTACCTTATAGTAGTTGAGGATGAAAAGTGGTTAAACTAACCCAATTTGGGCCCACACCTTTTCAAAATGGAATTCAAGGGAATATTTGGTGGTATTGTTTCAAATGTTGACATCCTGAACAAAACATTCATCAAGCAAAGGGATTAAACATTAAACAAGCACAAGGACTCATCACATAGTCTTGTTAAAACTTTTACAACAACCTATAATCCTTATATAACAAACATAATTATAGGGTTGATCACATATGAAATGCAAATGAAACATGGATCTAAACACGTAGGCAATTAGGTGCAAGGGTCCTAGCCAAGTGAGGTCACACCAAGTATACATCATAATCTTTGAATATAGGGAATGACTAATTGTTAATTGTGTGGTAAATGTAGTTGGTGCGTCTTTATTAAGGTTTTATATTTTTAGGGGAGAAAGGTTATGGGATGATTACATTCAACTCTACAAGGCAAAAACTTGTATGGTTATGCAATCAAAACATGGGGGTAGAAAAAATACTTCAAGCCAACATCTTGTTCAAAGAATGATTGTTTTTATTTAAAAGTCAATATTAGGTGGGATCTACCTAACTAATAGCCATTTGTTGGTTTTAAATGGGCATGGATTTCATGTAACCTTAGAGGCAATTAAGATGGCACAAGAGTTTGGTGTAAATATGATTACCTTATCTTCAGATACTCCCATGTTCTTTCACATTTGGATGTGTCTTGTTTTAAAACTTTTAAAACAATTTTTAGATTTTTTTTTAATTTTTTACAATGGTCAATAAAAATTAAAGTGAATTTAACTGCAAGTTAAGCTTAGCAAGGTGGGTAGAGAAAGCCCTAGACCAAGCATTGGCATTGGAAATGGAAGAAGGGAATGCCCAACAACTGACCTAGGAAACATTGGCCAACAACTTGTTTTTTTTACCACACCTATTTACAATAAGGACAAACGAGAAATAACCATAAGTAGATTACTTTCAAAGCCATGTAGTGACATTAGACTAGTACATTTGACCTTCATGCATGAAAAAACAATTGAAAAGGAGGTAGTTGAGTTAATCGAACAAAATCGAGGAGAAAGTAGTTTGGAGGGCTTTTGAAAGAAAATAATGGGAGAATTTTTCAATGTTTGGTTAGTGAATGCAATCATAGAAGTAGGGCAAAAATTCCATTAGAATTTCGTAATTGGATTTTGAGTTCATCCACTTGGTTATAAGGGAATCAATTTGGGTTGCATATTAATAATTGTTAGGATGGTTAGACAACAAGTAACGGTTCAACAACAAAATCAAAGATGGCTTCCAACGAGCCTACAATGATTTCAACCAAATGAATGATTAGTGAGATAGGATTAGGGTTTAGGTCCATTAGGATTAGGATTAAAGAAATGTCATAACATACACGTTTACATTTAAGGTGGGAAAAGTTGTAATGGGGGGAACTATTGTGCTAGTTGTGTGGAGGTAAAAAGGACTAGAGAAAACACTTGAACTTGTGTGGATAGTTGATTAGAAAATGGGGGTCTTAACATGGGAACACACACACATTTGTGTGGTTAGTTGACAATTCGATGTGAAAAATTTAAGACCAAAGAAAAAGTGAAGGGTCTAATAGGGGGAACACATGCACATTCGCACAAATAATTGACCAAGGGAACACACTTACACATATAATCAACCAAGGGAACACACACAGACTCACATGGATACTCAACCAAAGAGATAAATTTATAAAAAGAAGGAGGGGTTTGAGAGGGGGAGTGCACACACATTCATGTGTGAATAATTAATGAAAGAGAATGAAATGTTTGATAGGGGGAATACACAATTTTGTGTGGATAATTAATGAAATAAAAAAATATATATAGAGAAAGAAAATGAGTGGTTTGATAAGGGGGAACACACATAAACTCGAGTGAATTGTCAAAAGTTGAGAGAGAGAGAGAGAGGAAAGGAGGGGTCTAATAAAGGAGAATGCATTTGCATTTTAATAATTGACCAAAAAAAGGAAATTCCCACAGAGAGAAGGAGGGAGGGGTTCAATTAAGGAGAATGTACACACATTTGTGTGTAGATAATTGACTAAAAATAAAGAAATTCATAAAGAGAAAAAGGAGGGGTTTGATAGGGGGTGCACATACATTCATGTGGATTAAGTGCAAATAATCAAATAGATAAATAAAAAATCATAGAGAAAAAAAAGGAGAGGTTTGATTAGGGGGAGTGCAAACACAATTGCGGATCACACACAAATAATCAACCAAAGAGAGAGAAAGGGAAGGGTCTAATTGGGGGAATGCACACACATTTGCGCAAACTATTGATGAAAGAAAGAAATTTTGAAGAGAAGGAAGGAGGAGTTTGATTAGAGGGACTACATTCACACATTCAAACAATGATAAAAGAAAAAAAGGAGGGAGGGGTTTGATTAAGAGGAACACACATTCACGTGGAGAATCAATGTCTAAAATAAAAAAGGGGTTTGATTGGAGAGATTGCACACACACATTCAGATAGTTGATGAAAGAAAGGGAAGGAGGGGTTTGATTAGGGGGGACATAGCTTTGTGTGAAGAGTCAACGTTTAAGAGAAAAGGAGGGGTTTGATAAGAGGGAACACACAAACAATTTGTGCGAAAGTTGACATATAAGAAAGTGTACACACTCATGCAAACAATCAACTTGAGAAAAATCAAAAGCAAAAGAGGAAAAAATGCATTAAACTACAGTCACCAATGAGGGGGAATTGAAAACTAGTTCAAGGACAAGGCAACTCCTCCTTTGTGTGCACCTACATTTGCAATGAAAACAATAAATAGTCAAGAAATAGGCAAGTACATGCCCATTACAAGGAAATAGAAATAATTTGGGATGGTGACTCGCTTGAAATAATTTATAATATTAGATTTGAAAGTCAGACGCATCAACAACAACTAGTTGAGATCAATGCAAATCACCGAGAATGAGAAAAACAAAACACACAATAAAAAGATGGTGTGAGTGAGAAAAGAGAAACATAGTGCACACAATTGAAAAAGAGGCAGGAACAGGAAGAGGAAATGAACAGTGAGAGAAAGAGAGTGATTCAACAAGTTCGATTGGAGACGAAGTTCCTACCTCTAGAGTTGGGGAGGAGCAATGAAATTGAGCTAGCAAGGAAAGAAAGAGTGATTCAACAATTTCAATTGGAGACGAAGCTCTTGCCCTTGGAGCTAGGGAGGAACAACAAGAGTGAGTAAAGAGGGAATTAAAGGGAGAGGAATTAGGGTTAAGAGTGCCACTTGGTTAAGGTTCAAAAGAAAGAGGATTAAAGGACAAAGATTAATCCCGTTTTCATCCCGTTTTCATCTTGTAATCTTATCACACATAAATATGAACCTACATTTTCAAATTGTTTAATGACTTAGGGGGTGAAATTATTTGGTGAAAAATGTGATGCTTGCCATGTGTCAAGTGTGAAATGCATGTTAATGGAAGTGAAATTGAGCACAGATGGGGCTTTGTTGTATGGTGAGGATTTGTTTATTACAATTGACGCACCTTGCTTTCAAGGCTCATAACTTGGGTGACTATTAACCAAATCGAGTGATCTAAAGACCTATAGAAGTGCCCAGTCCCAACGTCCATTCCATCTTTAAGGTCCAATGTGAATAAAGGTCGGATCAGATCGTGTAGCACACCTGCGTCTGGGTAAGCGTAATATGACCAGCCTGCTTTACCCTGGTGTTTTGGATACTAGTTTCCATTCATGAAAACTTTGTTGCTTCTTAGATACTACCATTATTGTGATGTACACCATTGCTTTATAAGGTACACTATAATCCATCATGGGGAGCTTGTATCGCAGAAACTTAATATGTAGGTTTTATATATTAGTTTGCCTGAAATTGTTGGTTGCTTATTATGTAACAATGTAAACCATCAGGTGGAGTTGATGAAGTCTAAGTATCTGAGGCAGCTTGTTGCTCTAATTTATGAAGTAGATTTTTTGACAAGTTTTCCTTCCATAAACATTTGAAAGCACTGAACTTCAAAGCAAAACCCTATCCACCAGGGTTTCAGTCCCCAATATATATCATTATACTCACCCTCACGAAGCCTCGTTCATGATTTGCTAACGAATCAGTTATACATACAGTTGGGTTCTATAATACTGATTCAGAGGCATACAAGAAACAAGGCAATAACACAATATTACACTGGATTTTGAGAAGGTAGCACACTTCGTTTCCTTCAAGACGCAAGCCAAGCCTTCACAAATAGTGCACAATGGAAAAGAAAAAGCTAACTTGTATTTCATATGCAGGTAACCCATGATAATTAGACAATCACTTCACATTTCCATTACAGTAGTACACTTGTAGGGAACCAAACAAAGTCATACTTCTCCCTATCTCTTAGTTCACAAACTCCACTGCATGAAATCCAAAACAAAGAATTTCCACCTTTTTGATCCAAACCTTTTTTATCCCAGTATGCTTTGTTGTCCAAATCACAATTGAAAGACAAATACTTCTATCATGCAAGACAACTATCCCAGCAAACCTGGAAACAAACCAGAAGACTTCCTCACTTCATGCCAACAACCCTCATATGATAAAGGACCACAATTGAGAAAAAGCATTTTTATCCACAAGTTTGTTAAATTCATGGAACATTTGCAAGCACCATCTCACTATTGCTAACATACAAAAACAGCCTTGCACATTCAACAACCAAGAGCAATGACGGGACATTGCAGATCAAGAAAAGAAGAAGAAAATGGTCTCTCAAAACTCCACAATCAAGCACCCATTTCCTTGCTGAAGTGACATGCCACTTGCTTGAAGGTAACATACCAAACCAAAACCCCAGAACATGTAAACCCCAGAATTTCAGGTGTCACAAAAACAGCCTTGCACATTCAGCAACAGAGAATAATGACAGGAGATTACAGATTAAGAACAAGAAGAAAATACTCCCTCAAAACTTCATACACGCACACCCATTTTCTTACCGAAGTGACATCCCACTTGCTTGAAGATAACATACCAAAGAACAACCCACAGCACCCCAGAATATGTGAAACCCAGAATTTCAGGTGTAGCAAAAACAGTCTTGCACATTCAGCAACAGAAAATGATTGCAGGACATTGTGGATTAAGAACGAGAAGAAAACACTATCTCCAAACTTCACAACTGTTTCACCAATTTCCCTATTTTACTGACATGCTTCTTACAAGAAAACATACCAAGCAATAACCCACAGGGCCCCAGAATATGTGAAATCCAGAGTTTCAGATGTCACCAACACATATAAAATACGATCTCAGTCCAAATAAAATAAACTGTTCTAAGTCCATCCCAGGCATGCTAAGAACAGGAACAAGGACGAGGCTACAATGGACAAGAAATAACATGGAACAGTTTGAATCAACAAGGAACCCTGCAAGTGAGTAAGTGTAAAAATGAGTATCTTCCTTTGCCGTAAAATCAACATTCTGACACATAATTTTTTATTTGCTATTTCCATGCTATGGCCCAAGTACTGAAAATCAGCACCAACCATCTTGAACAAACAACACCCAAAAACACACTGAGATATACAGCTTTGGAAATTGAAGCTGCCCAAAAAAATCTGACATTGCAGGTACAAGAATGCTACACCAAAGCAACCAGGTTTTGGCCTACCACTGAGAGCATGATGGGCATCAGTACAGTTTGTACACGGTTCCTAGCCGAGCTGTCAGGGCTGCACATTTCCATATCTCACAATGTACAGCGGAAAACCAACACTACGTCCTTGATGAAATGTACAGAGATCTTTACAGTACTGTAACAAAAAGCGTTTGTTTTGTTTTTGTTATGTTTCGAACCGGAGGAAAAACGCTAGCTACACTACACCTTACATTACAGCGCGCGGCTGCTGGATCCGGTACATGTGGGCTTTCCTCGGGAAGTTGACGTAGTTGCTGCGGATCTTGTCGTGAGCCTTCGTTGGCTTACACCAGTGTGACTGCGGCTTTTGCACTTTCATCATCAACTCTTTGCAAGAGCTCACATTCACCAAACCGACGTCTTCCCAGAGCACATCTGCAACAGCATGATGATCAACAATGTTAAAACCAGAGTCAGCGGCAAATCTGACAAAGCAGAAACAGAGACACTACTGTCACAACATGAGACAGATGTATCTAGGCTCAGATTGACATCCAGAAACCAAGAGCCTGAGCAAGAAAGACGATATACAAGCCAAGGAAAAGAACCATGCCATGCCAAAAAATGAAGAAGGTCTGCCAAAGATCCACCCCCCTCTCACGGTTTCGACTCGCACAACAAATTCAGAAGTCCACGAAGCCTACCGTCGTCCACAACATCATCCAAGTCCAACAACTCTTGTGCAGCTGCTTCCTCCTGCTGTTGCTGTTGCTGCTCCTGATACTCCAAAAACTCTTCCAGATCGGCAAGCTCTTCAAAGTCCTCATCAAAAAGTACTTGCTCCTCAGAGCCGGCAAGCCTTTCACTCATCCAACAACCCCGGAACGCGGGACTTGTTTCCATCAGAGTCCACCACTCCGGCGAGAAATCTTCAGGCACACGGTAAGCCGCGGGAACAAAGAGAGGCGCATTGGGGTTCAAAGTTGACACAACCACCGACGTCTTCACACTCGTCTCCATCGCATCCACTCCAGTCTCCCGACACATAGAAAAAAACAGACACTATTTCCCTGAACACTTTCAAACTCACAAACAGATCCACACTTTCCTCAGCAGGATATCACTCCAAACTCTTCTCTCTGCGCTTGCACCAACGAAACCCAGCTATGAAAGAAAGAACCAACACAAACTAGGGTTCTTCCCCCCCGATGCACAAAACAATATCAGAAAATTTCAAACCGACATGTTCACAATGTCATCCGCTCGTCTCTCGAATACAGAACAACAAACCCCGCATCTCTCATGTACACAAAAGCAACAACAGGTCGACTAGAAGAACGCTGGAGGCGCAGAGCTTTTCTTCCTTCCGAAAAGCAGCGACAGAATATGATGACGATGGTCGCTTATGAAGCCGGCCGGCAGGCAGGGGCAAGCCCTTCACAAAACTTACCACAGTCAATTCCAGAATTACAGAGGCAGCTAACTTACCCATATTAACAAACCAGACAAATCAAAGCTTCCCTAATAACAAGTGGGGCCATAATAATTTTTTCCAGAAGGGGAAAAAAATTTACCCCAATGATACGCCCAATTAACCGTGTTGGTAGATGGATGAATATTGAGACGAACTTTCCGGTAGATGAAAATTCATATCAACTTCCATTGTGATCGTGGTCTTCTCAAATACTATTTAAAAAGTACTTACCACAGTCAATTCCAGAATTACCGTGGCTGATAACTTACCCCTGTCAACAAACCAGACAGATGAAAGAGTAATAATAATTATGTGGGGGCCCGGAATTATTTTTTCCAGAAGGGGGAAAATAATTTACCCGCATGATACGGCCAATTAACCGTGCTGGTAGATGGATGAATATTGAGATGAACTTTTGGGTAGATGAGAATTTCTATCAACTTCGTCTGTGAAAACGGTCTCCCCAAAATACTATTTCAAAAAGTAAGTATCCGTAAGCTGACGTGTCAGGGAATGAGAAGGTTTCCAGTTCAGAGGGCAGCTTGTGATTGGACGAAGACGTCGTGTTTCCCCCCAGACCCCCACATACTTCGGGTCACCGCCTGCGGGTTCTGATATTTGGTACGGTGGGCTCATCGCAGCCGTCCTCTTTGCAGAACAGGAACGGTCATGATGGACCACTCTACAGGCCGACCAATCACGCGATTCCTTGCACGTGGGACGCTATTATTGAAACCCTTTTTTCTCTCCCTCGTAGGAAACCCACCACTAGGTACCTAGTAACCTACCTTCCTGCGACTAAGGCTACGATTAGATACCTACTACCTAGCGTCATATGTTGCCAATGTGGGTGGGGTAGGTATACGGATCGTAGCCTTATCGTAGTATAAAATACAATACAATATTAATATTTGATAAACCTTTTTTCTATGTCTTCCTTTGGATTTTATATTTAGTTTTTTACATTTTTTCTTGGGGGTTGGGTTTGGCTCTAGCACTTCCAAGTCATATTTTGACCTATTGGATCCTTCTTTTCTTATTAAATAAGGTACAATATCAAGAGCCAATTCTTTTTTTTAAAAAAAAGTCCACAATTGGGCTGCAAGATCAAATGGACCATGAGCCCTCAAACCACATAACCTATTGAATGCATCCAAAAAGAGAGCACGAGTGTTGGTAATGCCCTCAGAGTGGGGTCTTCCCAAATAAACTCCGCTCCTCCTTGGGTGGCCGCATATTTTGAGAACGCCCCACTCGGAGAAAATTTCCCAACATAAAGCACAGGCAGAAAAGTTTTTAAAAAGAGAAATTTCCCATATTACATACCCAGTTGGGAGTGGGTATCATGGGAATTATTTTTTTTTCATGCAAAATGCATTTGCCGGCATTGATGTCTTGAAAGACTTTGTACGATTTTTGTAGTGTAGTTGGAGGGCACCTTACAGCCCATATTATTTCAGAACAGGCGTTTCTAAAAACAAGGCGTCACAAACACGCTGGCCCTGCCAATAAATAAGATGTTGTACAATTTACCATGCAATATCCATTGTTGATAAAACCCTTGTTATATAACACACTTGCTTCAATTTCATGCCAAAGTTCCCACACACACACATGCCCCTCTTATCACTATGTGAAGAGTTAAGGAGCATTCCACTATTATATTTTGAAGAATTATCACCAATATTTTTTTAACAACCTAAGGCACATCACATGATATCAAAGCTGAAGAGAGGGGCTTTAATATTATGGGAGTAACTCATGTTCAATATGATGGCCAAAAAGGGCAAGTGATGGTGTTCTAATAAGGTAAATCTTCCAAAAGTTGGATCAAATGGGATAGTCCCTGTGACAGGGCCTAACAAAATGCTCGATCTGGCTTTTATTTTTTCTCTTATTATACCTGCCAGGGATCATGGGAATATATAAATATATATATGTGTATATTATATATATAAATTTTTACAGGTATTTATTCACTGTACAGCCTGAGGCCGTGGGCTTTACGTGAATCGGGCCCATGCTCGTCTCCACTTGCAGGAGCCCTTAAGAGGGGTAGAGCCCATGGCCTGCAGCTTTACCAACCACTTGTTCAGGTACTTTTTTAAGTCGGTTTTTACTATCTACCAACTAACAACCTGCTTTGTGGGTTGTTAGTAGGTAGTAGAAAAAAGCAACCGAGGTAACCACCATGGTTAGCTAGGGAACTGGAACCCAACAGAAAACTATTTCCTGACCACTTACTTACCATCCATCCTTCATCCATCCATCATGATGCCCTGGTGGGTGCTGGTCCTCTGTGGCCAGATCTGAAGATAGGCTCTTCTTGTATCATACAGCTGAAAAAATATCATACACTTGTTGCACACTGCATGGGCACACATAATCTCCTCTTACCCCCTTTGTTCAGAGTTTCATTGACAGAATTTTAGCCTAGTGGATCAGCAGGCATCCAGAAGTGGCACAAGTGAATGAAAGGCATTGAATGTTCCCCTCACCAAAAATCTGCTTGTTTGTTGTCAGTCCACAATTCATTGTCCAAGAAAAGGCTTATGATCTTTGAATTGAAACTAAAAATAGCACACCAACCCAAATGCCAATAGAGGTATCAGCTAAAGCACCCCGAACTGGGGGTGTATTGGGGCCCAGTTATTTTCCAAAATGGGGATGATATCAAAAGTTAGGATGAAATCTGTACACATGAAAAGAAAGAGGGGGGGGGGCCAACCAAAATTGATTCTCACAGGAGTTTCGCCCAACTTTTGGATTTGCCTTTTACTTGCACCTTCCTTACAGCTCATATTCTTCAAATCTCTTGAAATCCTGCAAATCTTGTGAGCTCATACCCAGTTTCGCCCACTTTATGACTACATTCAAATTGGGGATAGACCAAGGATTACAGAATCAAACTAGAGCCCAAGTACATGGTGACTTTAATTCTAACTGTTAAAGCTTTTGTAAGTATGTATGTTGAGGCCTGAATTTTTTATGAATGAAAATATTTGCGAGAACTAGAAAGCTAATAGATAACCTTTTTTTTTCTCCTTACATCACAAACTTGCCTCCTCTATGTATATGCATTTTTACAATATTTTAACAATGTGTTCAAGATTAAATGCTAATGAAATGTTATACAATCATTGATAAGATGTTGTAATAATATTGTAACACATTGTGATGATCCACCAACATTTCACTAGCACTTAACTCTCAACACATTATTAAAATTTTGTAAAAGCAAGTATATATGGAGAGAGCAAGTTTGTGATGTAAAGCTAAACATGACCAGACAAGTCCCAATGGAGTTGGCCTCTTTTCCTCTTTTGCTCATTTGCAAAGCTTTAGTCATCAATAAACAAAACATCTGTCAAAATAAAATCCAACATAGAAAGTATCATAATCATCCAAATTCTCACCATGGTTTAGGCATTTCCATGGAATGCTCAATATTTTGTAGCCAAGAAAACACCTTGGGAAAATGCCAAACACTTGGTCTGGCACACACTTTTGTACATGGATAGGGTCCACTCCACACAGGAACACCTCAAGCCTGGTAGGGTTAGACAACATTCTGTTAATTGGTAATGGGCTCCTCTAAAGGTGCATTCACACTTAATGTTAAGTCAGTGTTAAGTGAAAATCTAGGTGGCATCTTAGGTGGCACCCAATGTTAAATGGCTGATTGTTCAATATCAAGTGAATGTTAACAGAACATAAAATCTTTGTGGTAAATAGGTTTAGGTCCTAAATTACTGGCTTGGTGTTAGGGGACTTAATACTAGAGTCCTTAGCACCAAGTGTGAATGTACCTTAATAAGGCCTGTTTCAAACACAGTGGTGTCTTCTACAGTTGATTCACATAACCACAGCGTACCCCCTAGTTAAATTACATCACTAACTTAGTGGTACTGGCAGAACTGGAAGTGGAACCAGCAGATGATCACCCCCACCCACCCATAGGGAAAAACAGACCTTACTTAAACCCTCTACTTACCTTATAGTTATCTATTTTCTACCTATCTACTTTCCAGACTATGATAACATCTTGGTTGGGACTTGAGACCTTACAAAATACCAAAGGCCTTGCAGAGGCTAAGAAGGAGTCAGGACCTCATGGTACTTGTTGAGGCTTCATAGGATTTTTGAAGTGTAGTTGGAGGTTGCCTTATAATTCATAATTTTTCCTCCACGAAGTGTGGGCATTTTCATAAAACTTTATGCTAATTGGGCATTATGTTTTTTGAAACACCCACGTTTATTTTTATTTTTTTTCATCATACCTGACAGATACCCATTGGGTATCATGGATCACAAGGAAAAATCCTATAGGTCTTAACTTCTGATAAAGCAAGTGGCCTTGGGCTCTCCACCTTGCACTATGACATGTCCTCCATATACACTAAGCAAAATTTGGCAGGTTTCTTTTAGTGTAGGGTAAAACCTTAGGGGGAATAAAGGCCCCACAAGGTGAAGTGGAGGTTGGGCCTGGTTCTCATAAAGCTCACACCCACGGCCTTTACACAACATAAAAATAATGCATCTTTTGTTTTCCCATGATACTTGGTATCAAGAGGGAAAAAAAATCAATGCTGAGGTTTTTGAAAATTTAATAATTTCAAATTTCAAAAAGCCCATTGGCATATTATGCTCAACTAGTGGGTGCCTGTGACCTTCAGCCACTGTGAAGTCCCCTGGTTTCTTTAAACTTGGTTCGCGTTTAAGTTTTTTTTAGAAACTTTTAACTTTTTTATTTTTTTATTTTTATGTGTTTTTTTTATTATTATTATTTTGTGATCATCCAGTCGGACGAACATTTCATCCATCCCCTTAATCGGGACAGACAATAGCTAAAAGAAAAAAAGCTTCCCTAAAATCCGTCCTGTCATCAAGCCGGACGAACATTTCATCCATCCCCTTAATTAGGACGGACAGTAGCTAAAAGAAAAAAAAGGTAGTCTTGGTCAATACAAAAAAAAAAAAAAAAAGATTCTGGGCT
>Ga0116231_10011319_pt1 | contig 13791 bp, 9 predicted proteins | sample S1TSphgellanicum_2_FD_89695 | JGI IMG/M metagenome (GOLD analysis project Ga0116231, IMG submission 89695) | Host-associated microbial communities from peat moss isolated from Minnesota, USA - S1T2_Fd - Sphagnum magellanicum MG | ecosystem: Host-associated > Plants > Peat moss > Unclassified... | reverse complement strand
TAATACAAATTTGAACCCAATGTATATATAAACCTAATGAATCATGAATCTTTGCAAAATTGTGAAATTTGATATCCTTCTCTTTTCTTTGCATCAAAAAACAAAACAGAATTAATTTGTTATGTTGTCCAACAATATGGTTCAAGTCTTGCCTAATATTAGAATTGATGGAAAAGGAAGAACTATAGATGCAAACTAGGTTTAAATCCTTATTAATTGAAAAAGATTGCAACAATGGTAGAAACCCGCCTTACTTTCTCGCTTTAGTGCCCTTGTGATTTGTGCATACATGTCATTATCTCCATGCATGGTATATATGCCAATCTTGTCCACATGTAATGCCTTATTAGGTACATTTCATTTCAAAATTAGTGTATTGGATGTGGATAAGAGCAATGCCTACATATTCCTTCATGGTTAGTACTTGTCCATGCGTTTGGACCTCACATGGAACAATTGTTGGCCAAGGAAAACTATCTAGACCATGGGCATCTCTAAACATAATGCATCACATGTACATGATCAATGCATAGGGCAATTAATAAACATATCCATGAAATTTGAATGTTCTATTACACTAGACCACCAACAACTATATTGCATTGAGGAACATTAATTTTTAAGATTTTTTTTTTTTTACGAATAGTTGGGAGCATTTGAATTTTTTCTTTTTTTTTCGATTTGTTTTTTGAATGGAGCTAATGGAGCACTAACATTTTACATTTGGCAAGCTATTTTGAAGTTTAATGAAGGTACATAACTTGGCACAATTCAATTGATTTCATTCCTAATGAATATAATATTTGAACAAATATAAAAGGTATTTAACACTTCCATTTGAAATGAAAGTGATGGAGCAATTCCATTTATTCCATTTGGTTTTATATATATTTAAAAATGGAGGTGACAACAATTTTAGTTATGAAGTTATATAAGTGAATTTGTTTTTTAACGAATGGAACTAATGGGGCACCTCAATTAGTCCATTTTGTTTAGTTATATGTTGAAAACAATCATGGTAATGGAACATTCATTATGCCATATTTATGGTTGTACATGAATAAAATGCAAGTACACATGAATTACTTTTGGGTCAAATAGCCACCTTGATTGGCCCATCACAAATTGGTGGGAACACCAAAACCCAAAGAAAAATAAAATAATGTATATTATTTGTGTAAGAAATGATCATGGTTGAACACTTCAATTTGTTTTATTTTTTCTAAATTTAATTTTTGAATGAATGGAATAATGGAGTATTTTAATTTGTTCCATCAAACAAAATGTGCTTCATTTTGAAAACAAATGGAGGTAATGAAACACCTCAATTGATTTCATTTTTTATGGATTTTATTTGTTGAATGGATATTGAACACAATGGAGCACTTCCATTTGCTTTATTTGGTTTTATTTTTCTTTTATGAAATGAAAGCAATAGAATAATTCCATATGTGAACCACTATAATTGAAAATGTTTTTGAACAATTGGAGGTAATGGAACATTTCAACTCATTGCATTTTTCTTTATTTTGACAACAAATGGTGATAGTGGAACACCATAGTAAAGTAAAAACACTATCAAATGAACCGCCCAAGTGAGTGGACACTCTTTAAAACTGCATTTTTGTATGTTAGAAAGATCACAAATGAAGCATAATAGTTTGGATTGTCATAAGCTTTTGGGAATATTTTCCATTAATTGAAAATTTTACATGTTCAAAGCTTGACACAAATCAAAAATGTTTCTGCATGTTAAAAGCACTCAAATTTCAAAAGTGGATAATCCTTGTTTTTTTCAAATGTCATTTTTTTCTACCAAATGTGCACCATTCCTTCTAAAAATTAGAAAGGATTTTAACATTGATGATTAGAAGGGAAAAAGAACTTGACTTCATGAAAATTATTTTATAACCAATTTGAGCATATTTGGCTTAAAAGTGTTTTTGACCCTAAAACTTATGGATTTTGAAAATGTGCCTTTAACAAAAGTTATTCATGTTTATGTGATAGAAAGCATGAATGCATAATATACATGATATAAAATCATATAGTCATAATGTGTTTTTATTTAAAATGCAATATTAACAGGGTACTCAAAATACAAATTTTAAAGTTATAAACCAACACAAAAATAACATATGTTATGTGGAATCCTTAGAAAAGGACTTTTACCTTGGCGTTCTTGCCTCCTTTGACCGTGTTTTCACCCAATATGACCTATTGTTATTAATTATTTGGGTGCACCACCATTAAGAAAAAAGGGACATGGTGGGGGACTTACCAAAAAATAAATTCCCCCCTTGCAAGGAGCCATTTTGGTTGGCCCATTACAAATTTGTTTTGAAACATAAATGGCATTCCCCAAATTAGAAATATAGATACATGTGCATCCATTTGGGCCACCTTTATATAAATTACATGAAAGTTCAATTTTAAACAAAAATATGGGTCAAAACGTGGTAATATTGCGAACATATTGGGGAAGTTGGAAAACATTGGGAATTTCATTTGGAACTTGGGGAACATGTTGGGAAAGTCATTATGGAGTATAATTTCAATTTGTTTCGTTTTGTCTAAGTTTATTTTTTGAATGAAAGGAGGTAGTGGAAAACCTTAATTGATAATTCATCCTAACTATCCTTTATTTTTTGATAAAATATTGAAGGTAATGGAACACCTCTATTTGCTCCATTTGGTTTTATATATTTTTTAAAAATGAAAATGATTGAGCAATTCCATTTGTGAGTTATTATAAATCATTTTTTTGAATGAATGAAGGTAATGTAACACTTGAATTGGTTCCATTTTTATTGGTTTTTATTTTGAGGACAAATGGTGGTAATGGAGCACCTCAATGTGACTTATTATTTGTTATATTAATTAGTTGGGGGTGCACCTAAGAGTTTTTTTTTTCTTTCTTTGAAGGAGGCAATTTGATTGGCCTATCAAAATTTGTTTCGAAACATTGGGCGCGAGGCTTGAAATAAAAGTATACAAGTGCTTCCCTTTCACTCACCTTTATAAGTATTGAAAGTTCAATTTTGCACAAAAAATATTGATCAAAATGTGGTGTTACTAGGAACATATCAAGGAACTTGTTGGGAACATCATTTTGGAACTTGGGTAGCATGTTGAGAACACATGGGGAATGTGTTGCGAACACCAAAATCCAATTTTATTTATTTTTAACATTCTTTTTTAACAAATGATTGTAATGCACATTTCAATCAATTGTGAATAATTGGTGAAATTTATTTTTGAATGAATGGAGGCAATGGAACACATCAATTCACCTTCCCAAGTTAATGGTACATATTGATTGTTGTATTAATTAATTTGGGGGAGGGGGGACTTTCTTTCTTTTTTCTTCTTTTTCTTTCCTTTTTTTGGGTGGCTAGGAACCATTTAAAAAACTCCATTCACAAATTTGTTCTTAAAATTAAGTTGGATCATGATGAATTAACAATAGGATGTTTGAATCATAAATCCAAAAGATTTAAAATCTTGTACATAATTCCATGTAAACAAACATTACAAACAATCGATTTTGCAAATGTCTTTTTGAAAAGAATATCTTTGATGTTGCATGTGAATACTTTACATGCATACAAAAATAATTGGCATAAACTTTGTGAAGAATGCATGTTTTCATTCAATGGATTGTGTTGAATATGTGATCTTTTGAAACAAAACATAAATTATGAATTGCATTTTGAAATATTTTTGAATGTATGGTTGTGGAAGGATTTCAAGATTCAAAGTTTAAATGAATTCCATGTTATTGTAAATAATTGTGGCACAAAAGTGAAAGAAAATTGTGATGCACAAGTTGTGGTGCAATGTTTTTCGACAAAAGAGAACTATTGTGCACAATACATTTTGAATAAGTTTGGTTTCAAACAAAACATAGATATGCAACTATGTTATTCAACTATTCCTAATAAGTTTTATGTTAATGGAAAAGGAACAAGTCAAAACATGAATCCTCTTGTTCCTTATTGAGAAATTAAACAAATTTGAAAATACATGGAGGCCAATATTCAATGATGAATGCTCTTGCAAAACCATTATAGAGGCTTTGGTTGTGTTACATGGAATTTTGATATATGACAATGCCTTGTCAAACACCGATGAATTAGATTTTGAAACTCATGTCAATTTTGTGTACCTTCCAAATATGCTTGATGATGAGAGTGCTTGTTATGTGCATGAATCAACCAATTTATATTATGAAACAACACCATATATTGGCATTTCAGGAAAAGATAATAATTGAGGTGCTCATAAATCAATAAGTCATGGATTCACTTGCCATGCCAATTCTAAAGGCAATGTGGTTGCTTATAGTACAAACACCATTTCAAAGGAACAACAAAAAGCTTTTTGAAGGATGGGAGATGTTATTGCAAGCCAATCTGGAAAAAGGTTGTGTAAAAAATTGGCACCAAAGTCGTTGAAACATTTCAAAGACAAATGCATGGATTGGATCATATTTGTATTGGTTTGGAGGAGTACAAAACTTGTGTACATGCTTTGTACATGACAAAAAAAATTCACATTGTATTTCATACAAATAATGCAAACCTTGATTGTTCCATTGTTGTTTAGTTCAACAAAGAAAATGTGGAGGGTGGAAATTTTGGAATATATAATTCATGGTATAAAGTTGAATCCTTGCATGGAAGTGCAATTTACCAAAAAAACAAATAAGTTGCCCATGGAACATAAATGCTAGACCTTTAATCAATAGAACATGGAGCTTATAAACTAAGGATGGTTTTGGTAAATAAAATGGCATTACAATCAAGATTTTTAAACCAACTCACATCATCAATTGGAATAACACCAAAAATGCAAACATATATGCCACAAATTTATCTTTGTATGATTCAAGCAACGATGATGAAAAAAACATTTATTAACTTTCAACCTCACACAAACAACTAAGGAAAAAACAAGTGTGAGGTGACTTTCCGTCCCTCTACTCCCGGTTCTACAAGGTGATTATGCATGGAAGCACAAATGCTACTAATGAAGGAAGAATACAAATGTAATTTTGGAAATTAGATTGCGTTTGTAGTTGAAATTAAGTATCCTACCTCCTATGCATTATTTGTGATTAAAACTGATAGATATATTTTTCCAAGTTCACACACTACACGTTCTAGGACTTGTGCCAAATTGTCATTCATTCAAACCAATGTTTAACACCATGTCCAACCTTGTTGCAGACCACTAGTCACTTAAAATGTTGTTTCTCACACATAGATTGTTTAAATCTGGCTTGCCATAGCTCTTTAGAAAGCTAACAACAAGGCGCACCAACTTACCAAATCTCATGATCTACAGCTACAACATTAAGGAGTTATACCACCAAACCCGAGAGGGTTTTACAAAGGTGATGATCAAACCTTGCTGCAGACCACTAGTCACTTAAAATGTTGTTTCTCACACATAGATGGTTCAAATCTAGTTTTCCATAGCTCTTTGGAAAGCTAACAACAAGGCGCACCAACCTACGAAATTGCAAGATCTGCACCTACGACAATAAAAAGTTATACTATGAAACCCGAGAGGGTTCTTGAGATTTCTCTAAAGTTCTAACCTTCAACACTATCATTAGATTTTCATTCTAATTTTTTTTTTTCTTTTTTCCACCAAGATTAAACCTTATTTCCCTTTTCAAGAAGCTTGTGAAATAAGTGTTCAAGATTGCATGAAAATTATCCTCAAGGCAAAGAGAGAGGCTCCCCATGATCTAAGTCCGCCTTTTAAAAAGAAGGAGAAGGGAGGTGAAGAAGGATCCAAAGCTTGGTGGCCAATGGAAGGATCCAAAGCTTGGTGGCCAATGGAAGGTTCCAAGCTTGGTGGCCAATGGAAGGTTTCAAGCTTGGTGGCCATTGGAAGGATCCAAAGCTTGGTGGCCATTGGAAGGATCCAAAGCTTGGTGGCCATTAAAAGGATCTAAAGCTTGGTGGCCATTGAAATGTTCCAAATTTGGTGGCCCATGGAAGGTTCCAAGCTTGGTGGCCATTGGAATGTGAAGGATAAACACCTTTTCACTTCTTCCATTTTCCCCCAACAACTTTACTTACACCTTCAATTTTTCCCTTCGACCTCACGATTTTACTTTACCATGGTCCTAAGCCGTTACTCCCGCCTTTCTTTCCTCTTCTTCGAACTATAAATTACGATTGCGCACCTCAACGTGACAAGTCTTTCCCACCTCCATTGTCAAATTGATTTCGATTAAAGATCTAACCTTTTTCTTCCTTTGTTTGAAATTATGGCATCGCGCATGGTTTTATCTTACGGGCCGCAAGCCGCACAAGCGAACGAAAAACCGCCTTCGGAGTCGTCCCTAGATCTTACCCTAACCCAGCATCCTCGCGATGAAGAACCCGAACTTCGAGAAATGCGTGCTCGTTTTGAAATCGAACCTTTTTGAGCCTAGTACTATCGCATTTCTCCGAACTTTCGCACCCTGGTGATTTTGCTGCAAGTTGACCCCGCTTCTAGTGACGAACCCGAGACTGTTTATGAAGGTTGTTACGAAACTGAAGATACGTCTATCTTCGCATGGTCTTCAGTTCCCGGTGTTGGTCACTATCGTTGGTTGCGCGGTCCGATTTGTCGACTGCCTCCCAATAGCAAGGCGGACTACCTAGTTCGCACTATCCGGCGCATCTTAGATTTCCTGCAGTTGTGAACTATCACTAAGGCATAACTTAGGATTCTACATGTACTTGTAGCTCCTTGCTGAGCTTATCCCTATCATAAATAAATGTTTCAATTATCATCAGACTCCTATTGTTATTAGCACACTATCATACTATCTGTTTAATTGTTGAGTTGCCTTGAATTAACCTTATGTTCAACGGCTTGAAGATTATTCTACCTCTATTAAATCTTTCATCAACACCCCTTCAGCTGCTTTAAGAATTTTTAACATCCTTGTTACTTTCTAAATACCATAACAAGACTAATGTTGTGTTGAACACTGTAAATTTTGGTGTCTACTGCTACCCCCAACCCTCTAGAGATTTCTCACCTTTAATTATGCAACAAGGTTTCTAAAACTATGGTTATTAGCCTTTGCTGAAGAAAAGAACTAATCCAACTCCTTAATCACTAACAACACATTTTAGAAAAGAAAATAACCCCCTTTGCACCATGCACATTCAGCATCCCTATGAAGTCGCTAAAAGCCCTTAATAACCTTACCCCATTCAAATAACCCTGATGTAACTCTTAAAAACTGAGACTACCGCACATGGTTGTGTCGGTATGGCTCACAACAAGTTAAGAGGAAAAAATCATAATATAATTTGCAAAATAAAGTTGTTGAACACATATATTATGGACTTTAGAATTTGTAGTTTGTTATTATACAACTTCATAACTTTGCAAAATCAATCAAATTTAGTTTTTAAAGTGTAAAATGGGTTCATGGATAGACAATTTGTTTCCAATATATTGTTTCAATGAAAGAATTCAATTCATGTACAAAACTTTGTTGTTCAAGATTGTATAAGAGTTGTCTTTTCAGTCGAATTTCTAATCAATTGGAGATAGATCATGAATTGGTGATCTATTTTGTAGATCTAGTTTCTTATATGGAAAGAAATTTTGACTTCAAATAGAGAGCAACACTAGCAAAAAAACCCCCTTTTGCGACTACATTTTCAACTACATCTTGACTATAAAACATAGTTGAAAATAACAAAAAATAATTGCAAAATATTTTTTGCAACTAAAAAGTGTTTTTTTCAACTATAAACCAAAAAAGTTAACATGTACAAATCAGACATTCCAAATGAAAGAATTTGCCCCACGTGAACACACATTAATAGCTAACATTAACCATTTTAGCTACAAACTCTCTTACCAACCTAGTTGCAAGATGTTGTCAACTCCCCTTGATTAATGGATAAAGTTAATTCATTCATTGCATATGCCATCAACAAAATATTTAGTTGCAATTTCAACTACATTTTAACTATGTCAATTGAATATTTAACCAATGATGTGGTGATGCATGGCACACCCAAAACATTCCACCATTGATTTGCCATAGTAGAAATTAAGTCAAAAGGGGTGCAAGCAAGATATTTTATACATATTTGTCACCTTGTTTTCTACTTGAAAACACAATTTATTTTTTTCTAATTTTTAAACCTTCCTTTAGTATTTCAAAACAAATGAATTTTTTTTTTCATGTGCATTTCTAGCCTTCCTCTAGCTTTCAAAAGCAATTTGTTTCGTATCATTTGGATTTGAAAACGTATCCCAAAAATATCCCCCATTTTTTAAGGGTTGGGGATGATTTTAGTTATGAAAACAAACTCGATTAACAAAAAAATATATATTATAATGTTCACCGCATCAATATTGAAGTGCTTGAAAAAAAAACCAAATATTTGCAAAAACATTTCGCGTGCTTTCAAGTACTTGAACTTTATTTTTCAAACAATCACAAATTTTAAGTCCAATTCAAATACTTGCAAGTAGCTTAAAAAAACATGATTATAATAATTTAGCTTTTGAAGTCATGCAAACAAAATTTTAAAAATAATATACCCAAAAAGTTTATTATTATCCCCATAAAATCAGCTATTTTTTAGTCCAATTCCTTAAGGACCCCAATATTTTGTTGCTTATGCTATTTTTTGTGCATATTTTACCATGTTTTCACCCAAAGGTAAACCATGTCACCACTATGATGGTCAATCATTTGGCCAACAATGGGATGACATGTGTGGTAATTTAATAGGGTTGGGATGAACCAATAGTTAAATGACTTGTGCCATAACCTAGGCCTATCTATGTACATGGTGCTTAATCATAGGCAACCATTTAATTACCTAGGCAAAGGCTAGGTCTAAACCTAGGCCCCTTATTTTAAGCTTAGGTTAAAGCTAGACCTAAGCACCTATGTTAGGCCTAGACATAAGGAGGATGGCTTGTGCATGATTGTGATGCTTAAGCTTGGAACTTAAAGTTTAATGTAATTTTAATCCACTTACATGGATGAATATATTCATAGATGAATGATTTCATATGGATGAATTTCATTTATGGTTTGAATAAAATAAATAAATCATTGGATGAAATTCATCCATGACTAAAAGATAAATGAATTCAAAATTATTTATATCCATCTTCATTTGTTGTCCAAATATTAACATCTCAAACTTGAATGTCATTTAATAATGATGGATAATGAAATTGTGATAGTAGGGGAAAATATGACAGTGGGACCAAATGATTCAATTTTTTTTTTAACGAAATCATTTTCATGAACATTATTAAACACCTCAAGAAATATTGTGATGGAATGAGTGTTGCGCCCCCCCCCGCCCAATTGTTGTCAACAACATTATATATTTATTTCATGGAAAATTAGGGTGCTTTGAAAATCAATATTTATTAAAAAAAACCCCATTGTCATTTATGATAGTAGATTGTTTGAAGAAAGCTAATTAAGGTGCCTAAAATTAGATTTTAATTTATTTAAAAACCCATTATCACTATTGACATTATGTAGTTAAAAAATATCTAAAACATTCAAAACCCATTGTTGTTAACAACATTGGTTAAATTTGAATAAAGTCATGGCACCCTTGACGAAAAATGAAAACAAAAAACCCCATTGTTGCCAACGACAATTATAAATAGGTTTGAAAGATGTTGTGGCACCTTTAAAAGAGGGGGAGGAAAAAACTAATGTTGGGTGGGTATCACAAATTTATGATATCTTATGGGTTTGGTTTTCACAAAGTAATTTACAAAAGGGTCCGGTTCTCCCTCCAAAAACATTACAAAATTTCTACACTAAGCAAGGGTATCAACATTTTTTTCAAAAAATTGACATTGGTTCTCACAATGTCAATTCTTGAAAATTTGAATTCAGTTGGTTACCCTTTATCGATTCTCACAAATCGGGTATTTCTTATTTTTAAAAATAAAAAATTATTTATACATAAATAAAACTAAAATAAAATATTCATTGATTTATTTTCTTTTCTTAACAATAGCTTTGGCTTCTTGAAAAAAATTAGAATCAAAGGACCTTTGGTTCAAGGATTTTGAAAGATTTAAAAAATAAATTCCTATTTTGGGTTTTTGAAAAATTTCTAAGAACCTAACCGGTTTTATGGAAAAACTAGTTAAAAAACCAAACCTTTGGGGGCTACGTTATTTGACCAATTTTTTGGTTTTTAAAAATCTACAATTATGAGTGAAAACTAGTCTTTTGATTTTCTAAAAATTGCTAGTCATGGGTCCATAATACCGAAACCTCACTTGCTAGTTCTTTTTTCGAAAAATAGAAAAGATAGAATAATGTATTGTTTTGGCAAATGTTTTTTTTTAATGGCAAAAATCCAGGATTTTGAAAATTTTTAGTCACCAAATTTAGAAAAAATATTTTAAATTTTTTAGAATTCGCCATATTCTATTGTAAGTTCTAGTACATAGTAAAAAATATAATACAATTTCTTTTTCAGATACTTGTTTTTTAATTGTCATATTTAGCTAAATAGTCATTTCAGGTACATCACAAAATTAAAAAGAAAAACACTCACTTAAAAGTTGAAAAAAAAACCAAATAATCATGTTGAATCTCCAAACATCATTACCATTTGACTTGGCATACCATTAATAAGTACCTACCATCAAATACTAACCCTTCCTTGGATTTCCTATCTCCGAAGGCAAATTAAACTTGACAGGCAAATTTTGATGTGGGTTTAGTGATGAAGGTTTCCTTCCTTTAACCCTAATTAAATTAGGCAGACTAAACATCGTACCTCTGAGCAATGAAAATGAAGCAATTGACCTTCATAACTTCTTTTTCATTGCTTGTACTATTTTTTCATGGCAACTCTTTAAGACCTTGACCAAGGTAAGAGGTTAAACTTTATTCAATTCTCAAATTATTATTTTTTAATAGAAAAACTGGTTCTCACATCTGGTTTTCACACACATGAAAACCGATAATTTGGTTTTTAGTCAAACATCACTCATGACGATGCCTTGAGGGGATCAAACTAGGATGCCCAGGTGATATTTGGGTGATGTTCGGAGGTATTTGTGATACCCAGCCAACACTAAAAAAAACCAATTATCATCAAAGACACTAGGTCAATTTGCCCAAAAATAAATTAAAAATATTTAATATAAAAACGACAATGACCATGTGTGGGTGTTAGCATAATAATGGTAATATAGTTTAAACATTTTAAAGTAATGACATTTAAAACCATAGCCATGAAATACATCTATAATGGAATTTACATTATATTATTCAACAAATGTTATACCATATATAATTAGATTGTGTTTCATGAAGCTTTACTTAATTAAAATTATGGAAAAAAAATTCATAAATTTTTTATCATAAAATAAAAAAATCATCCATAATTTTAATGGAAGTTCTATTTTTTAAAAACATATACTAAATGTAGTTTTTTTTCATCCATACATTAGATGACTGAAAAAATTATTCATCCATAATGAGGATGAATGTTTACATCCATCGCATGTTTGTTTCTAGGTTTACTAATATAACATTCATTTTGTGGTTAAATTCTTGGGTTTTACTTGCATTTGTATAGGGAAAAAGACATTTTACCATCCCAAGTTCTAACTTTAGGCTCTAGGTTCGGGCTTTAAACTCATGCGATAGCTTGCCTCAGACGTAAGCAATCACCTAGTTTAAGCTAAAACTAGACTTAAATCACAAAAAAAATCCTATTTCATTTAACTTCGTTTTTAAAGTCAAGCCTTTTTTATTGGCTTATCCCAAATGCCTATTACATTTTCATGTTTATTTTGATTCTCCATCATCCTAGTGCACTTGTTTAATATATAGTTTGGATTATTAAAATGGAAGCCAAACAATATGGGACGAACATAACAACACACATAGGCCTACAATTAAACATTTATGGATCTTTCTCGTTTTTTATCCAATTTGAATGATGTAAAGAACTACATGAATGCCAATGTAAGCTCTACATTATTTTTTTAAGCTCTAGAAGCAAAGGAACATAAAACATGTCAATATTAGATAATGTGTTTTTTCAAAAATTGACCCATTATTTTTAAATGTCACATTTTTTTCATTTCTTATTCATTTTGTGTGATGTAAAGAACTATGGGTGCACCAAGGTAAACTTTACATTATTTCTTTAAGCTTCAAAGGCAAAAGACAAACAAAGAAAAATCATAATGAAAACAAATGTACTAAATTTTAATGTGTGAATTAAGCCTATGACCAAACACTTACCCTACCTACTATTAATGCTCATATATTATTCATTTTAAATTTATTTTGAGTAATTTAAATGGGCATGAGTGCATTAAATCAAACTCTAAAACATCATTTTGAACTTGAAAAACAAAAGAAAAATGTATTAGGATTTAAAGTTCTCTAATAACTTAAATGTATGGCGGTTGACTAATTTACCTTAGTTGTAACCCTGTGATAATGTAAGTGCAACTTCATTAGTTGCAACCTTGTTGCAAATGAGTTACAACTGAGTTTTAATTTAGTTAAACCAAGATTTAAACTAATAATTCACCTAGCCTAGGTTTATTTTTCATGTTAAATTTAAATGTAGTGAATATTTAACAAAACAACTTTACTATATATTTTGTAATTAATTGCATTTATTCTAATAAAACTACTAATAATGATTAAATTATTAAATTATTATTATTGATTAATATTTCATTAATTATAATAAATTTATATATTAATTGAAATATTATTAATATAAAAAGATAATTAATAAATTATTATAGTCATTACAAATTTAATAATACTATTGTAACTAATATAAGTTAGGTTGTTATTTAAAAACTATTATTTGTATTAGTATCTAACTTGTTATAACTACTATAAATTAATATAATCTACATTGAATAAATATAAAACATAATAAAAATATTGAGGTAAATATAGTAGTGTTAAAATAAAAATATTAAATGTTCATACTAACTATGCCAATTATTATGAATTAATTCCAAATATTCATAATTATGTTTGATCATTTATGTTGGAAATGAAAATATAAATTACATAGAAATAGTTATCATTACATGTGTTGAACATATTATTGTTAACTTGTACTTCAATGCACATTATTTGATACGTATATTTCAATTTATTTCAATTTATTTTTAGATTTAATTTATTATTTAAATGAAAAAAATTGCATCATACATAACCTTTCATTTTTATAAATATAATTTACATGTAATGTTAGTTTAATAAATTTTGATAATTCTTAACAAATATAACAGTATGATATGTATAAAAATGATTAAGCATTAAAGTTCCACAACAATTATTTGTCATTACTTGATATGTTGAAAACTAAATTTCATTTATAAAAATATTTTAATTACATTTATTGAACATATACATTATTGTCAACTTATATTTCAAAATTTTGTTTAATTTTATTTCAAATTATAAATTTTATTCTAAAATTCACAAAAATATTATTTACATCAACATAACCACTCATCTTTACAAATAAAATTACATGTATTTTATTTTTGGATGAATTTTGATCATAATTTTTAATAAATATTAAGATATCAAATATTCCTAAGCTTTCTTTGCTGCTCCAACAACAAAGCGCTCACACCTGACACCCGTCAAGAAAGAAATGCTGCTACTGCAGGAGCACTGCAAAAGAGAACAGGTAACAAACTATCTCAGCAGCAGCAGAAGATTGTTTCAACCTGACTCTTGCCAACCGAGACAAAGAAAAAAGC
>Ga0116231_10011318_pt1 | contig 13794 bp, 11 predicted proteins | sample S1TSphgellanicum_2_FD_89695 | JGI IMG/M metagenome (GOLD analysis project Ga0116231, IMG submission 89695) | Host-associated microbial communities from peat moss isolated from Minnesota, USA - S1T2_Fd - Sphagnum magellanicum MG | ecosystem: Host-associated > Plants > Peat moss > Unclassified... | reverse complement strand
AGAAATTAATAAAAAAGTTATAATATAATTAAAAAAAATAAAAATGTTAAGAAAAAAGTGAATAAAAAAAAAAAAAAAAAAAAACACATTATAATTATTTTTTGTAATTTTGAAAAAAAAATTCAAATTTGTTTACACACACCTTATAATCAATTAACTAATTTTTAATCATTTTAGATTTTAACACATTCACCAAAAATTGTTGGAAAAAATAAAGTTTGTAAAAAATATTTCAAGTCCAACACTCTTCCATCTCCACGGTGACTTTTGTGATTGATTTTGGCATTTCCATCACCTTTTTGACCACTTGTGATTGCTATTCCATTTATTTCAATTTTGTTAGAAGATTTTGGAAATTGACAAAATCCAAAAACTAGTGAAAAAAAACAATCTCCATTATTTCTCTTGTGTTTCTTGTTTGATTTCACATCAATTGTTGTTTTTTTACAAGTGATTGTCAATTGAATGTTAGGTTCTTTGGAAACTTCAAGAGTTGGTCCATTGAAATTTTGTTGACATTGAAAACATTTAGAAATCTTTCACAAAATATTTTCATCAATGTCCATAAGGTTCAAAATACTTGCACCCCTAGGTGTAACTTGATTTGCATTGTTGTATGTTCTAAAGGCCTTGCCAATTTGCATCGTGCTTACATAAATGTTATACATTTTTTGGTATTAAACCCAATTGCAACCGCATGCAATGGGTTCACTTTTGTGTTTATTGATATTTGTTTGATGTTTTTCACATCTTGTCAACTTTGTCCCAACATTGCTTGAACCTACACTTTGGAATCATAACCCTAGGTTTATCAAAGTTGTTGACAATTTTCATCGAATCATATTCTAAAACCTTTTTTTCCCATTGCTAAACAGTTTTTTTCATAAAAGTTGAGGAGTTGAATGATGGAATCATCTTTCCATTTTTTCTTCTTAAATGGATTTGTGTTTTAAAAAGTTTATAATTGAATGTTTTCAAAATAAATGAGATCTATAATTACAAGTAGTAAGGACACAAATGTAAAATTTTGACTCTCTTCCTTGACTTTTAAAATGAAGTTTTCATTTGTGTGTTGCAAAGTGTAAAAATATGCAAAATTTTATTTTTGCAAGCTTTATTACAATTTTATTTAAGTTGTAATGAAATCTTGGTTATGATGATGGATGAGCAGGGTGGTGGAATGTGCATAGGTAGTAGTTGCCACAATACGCTATCCCTCCTTCTTGTCACCACTGCCACTACTAGCAACACCATCACAATAATCAACGAGATCCTACTCGGATTGCTCATGTTGTTTTTGTTGATGCCATGGGACACAATTCATCTGACAATCTTGGCAACATTACTTGATTTCCTCTGATCTTCACACACCAATAAGTAAAAGGCACTTCCAATTTGGATCTTGAGTTGATGCCAATGTCATTTTAGTGATTAGGTCATCTTGAATTTTCTTGCAAGGAGCTAGGATTTTCATCTAGGGTTTTCTTTAGCTCATATGGGTTTGTTGGCAAAGCACCCAACAAACTCAATCACATTGAAACCCACATCCACCCCCTTCCCTGGAAAGAAGAACTCGAAAGGAGAAAAAGAACCGGTGGTAATGAAGGTTTAGGTCCTTTAAAATTTCTAGATTTTCTTAGCATATTGGGACATATGAGAACAACCACTTTCTAAAGCAAAGGAGGAAGATAATGATGACAACAACACCAACATCAACAGACAACAAGACAATAAAGGTAAAGAGGCTAAAGGAAGATATGTTTTGTCTTTTTGCTTTTCTTTTGTTTAAATTTTGTTTTGTGGTGGGTCCTTTTTTTTAATGTTTTCGTCAATTTTAGAAAGTTTTTATCACCAAAAATTTAATCATTATATTCAAATTAAACACAATAGAAAGTATTTACTACACATAGATAGACTTTGCCATAATCTTGGTTTTTTAAAAAAATTGTCACAATCCTAGAGAAATAGCAAAGGAAGAAAAAAAAATAAAAAAAAATAAAAATGTTTTGTAAATGTGAACTTGTTAATACTGAATGGTTAATCATTCATCAATAATATGCTTTTTAAGATGTTTTTTTCAAAACAAAAGATTAAATCTAAGGTGTTTTTATGTTATTGAAGTTGGGTGTTACATTAATTAAGTAGTCCAAAGAATAAAAGATTAGAAGTTTCTGGGCCCTTAATTCTTGCACAATAGTTCTTTTTAAAGTATATAGGTTATGTCAAACTTAGTAGAGTAAGGATGATGATGTTGAAGGTTATGGCAAAATTGAAGTTTAGCTATCTTTTGAAATAAAACTTGCTTATTTGTAATAATTCATTATCTTTGTCCATTTGATTTGTCCAGTCTTATGTGGTTGGCTTTATATATAGGTTTAAAATTACCATGTTGAAATAAATAATCTTTAAAATGTGGGACCTATTTGCAATTGCATAAATAGTTCCTAATCTATTATTTTGGTATTAAAATGTTTAGGTTTTATTGAATTCAATAGCTTAGTGATTGTGACACATAGGCTTATAACGAAGTTTGGCCTTGGCATAATGTTGTAACAAAGGATTCCTTGGAAAGTTTATTACCTTTTTTTTTTTGTTTCGTTTAGTATTATGTGATCATCTTTGTAAATTTAAAACTGTTTTATAGCAATAGGTAATTTTTAAAAAATGGGACCCATGTTCATAGTAGACTTTTTATCTCTAAGGCATGAAACATCCCATGTCCCCCAATTCATCATGTCTCATCAAACCTCGTAGTTCCCATCACCCATTTGCTTCATCATGTGGCACCATCGACCTATCTTTCACCTCATCCCCCATACAAATCACAAACCACCCACTAGTTACCCCTCTAATTTTAACAAATCATACACCACCTACTAATGCCCCCTACTAGCCCCCAACCTTTCATATGAATGTGAGGTCCCAACCTTACACTTTTCTGAACCCTTTCGATCATGTATAACTAGGACATTTTTTTCCTCCCATTTTATTGGTCCTTATAGTTGGCCATGATCATACCCTCCAACCTACCCCCATTTCTTCAACATGCCCTCAACCTCCCCTTAAAGTCTTGTGCCCCACACATGGGTGTTAATTTATTAGTTGAAGGTGATTTGTCATCAATGTTTTTGTCAAACATTTAATTCATTCAATCCAAACCTTTGTGATCATCTTAGCCCAATACCTTCCCTTAACCCCACTCCACTTGCATAAACTTGGATTTGGGTTTCAACATTGGATGTATTTGGGTCCTCCCCCTTAAGCTTTTGCCATCCTTGTTTGTATAATCACATCCTTAACGTTTTATGGTGTGATGTACAAGTGGCATTTCGTTTTCCATTAAATAAGCTAGCACAAGACCAGGTAATGTGGCAATTTGGCACTTGCTTTTTTTGTTACCACAATGGTGTTTTCCTTTCACCCCTTGTGGTGGGGCAATAGGGTGTAGTGAAATGTGGATTCAACTCAAATGCTTTCAAACAAGCAATTGGGAAAACTTGCAAGAGGAGTTTTTTTTGGAGGCCCAAGCTTTGTCTACTGGTTCAAGTTCAATCCTGTTTCCCCAACATGATCCTCCAACTCACAAGCGCTTGCTCCGTAATTTAGCCCTTGGTTATGCAGGGGAATACTTTTGTGTAATTCGCACTTTGGCACCATTTTCTCTCACACCCATGTCTTCTGACACCACCTTAATTCTCATCGCATTGCATTTTAAATCAGATGGCTACTTCCCACTTTTCATCAAAGATTACGAGCTAGACTAGGATTTCAAGCTTTCTTCTAATTCCTTCAAGTCGGCATTACAATGCATGTCACATTTATTGGCAAGTGGTCTTTCTGAAATGGTTTTTGAACACCTTTAAGACTGTTTTCACCTTAAAGACCCAATGAATGGATTCCTTTAGTTGTTCCAATTTTGTTTTCATATTGCATAAAGTTGCATTCCACCCAAAATTGCACGTGTCCTTGGAATGACCCACCTTTTCACCATGACTAAGCTTTCAGGTGGAGTTCGTCCCATTACAGAAGGGGAAACATTATATTGAATCACAAACCGCATTCTATGTCTTCAATTCCGTGAATCTTTTGCAACACACTTTTTCCCACAATAATTTAAAGTTACAACTAAAGGTGGTTATGAAGTAGTAATCCATGGCATTAAGTGCACCCTGGACCTTCACCTCAATTGGGTTATTCTTCAACTAGACGTGGCAAACGCCTTTAATTTCATGTCAAGAGGGGTCATATTTCAAGGACTTCGTGCAGCAAGTGGGGACATCATACAACTCATCCCTTTTGTTTGTGCATTCTATGCATTTGAATCTCCTCTGTTTTACAATCATCGTAATTGTGAAAGTGATGTCACAATCATCCCATGGTAGGTGATCCTTTGGGGGGGCACTATTCGTTTTATCCCATTTTAAGGCTTTACGTTCGATAGTTAGTCATTTCTTCTTTTATTTATTTTCATCCATTATAAATGACACTCACATCATTAGTCCTCCTTTAATTGTATCATCTACTTATGAACAATTCTAGACTAAACTTCGTGCGATAGGTCTTTCTATCCAATTTCAGAAATGCATTGCATGGTCACCCTTTGGCCAACCACCAAACTTCAACACTCCATCCCAATTTACTAACCCATTTGAAGGAATTAGAATTTTGGGGGTTCCATTGGGCACCTTAACTTTCACATCATCTTTCATGAAAAATGCCTTGCAAAAAAATGTTTGACATGTCGACCTTTTTCTTAGAATGGGTGATGTTTAAGTGGCTTATGGAATTTTAATTTGTTGTTTCATGCAATGCTCATTGTATCTTTTATGATGCACACCATCTTCCACTTAAAAAAATCCTTTATTTCTTAACCTGTGCATGTTTTCCTCTATTTGAACAACTCATCGAGTAACAAATGGTTCAACTTCAAGATTCCATCTCAAAGCATCTGCACCATCATACCTTCTCCAACATGCTCTTCAATGGGACATTTGAAGCCCATTGTGCTCGAATTTTATTTTGTTCTAGCCTAAAGGTAGACATTTGGCTTACAGTTCGACCGATTTACCTAGCCTTTCAATTATCTTCCCTAGTTTTTTGCACAACACTTCATTCACAACTTGGAGTACCCCATTCCTTAATTGCAAACATCTTTTAATGTGTGTGCACACATCCCATCGACCCTATGGGTATGCACCTCTTACGTTATGTTCATGGCAACAAACACATTGGAACCCATGATGCAATTTGTGACACCTTTGTCGCCATTATGTGAGATGCTGGTTTCCATGTGGGCATGTGGGATAAGAACAATTATATGCATTCCTTCAACCACATTTAACTCCTCTTGTTGATGAATTGACATTATGTTTACCAAAAATGACATTCGCACTTTAGCCAACATTGTCATTGTTGACCCAAGACAAGCGGATTTACTTCCTTGATCTTGCAAAACTCAAGGATTTGTTGCCTCCTAATGTAGCTCAAGCCAAATAAAAGAGCTATTGCAACTGACACCCCACTGATCAATTCCTCCCCTTGGCAATTGAGGTATTTGGTTGCTTACACAAACATGTCAATGTGTTTTTACACAACTGTGCCAATGCCACTCGGAGCTTGAAGGGGACAAAAACCCCTCATTTTTCTACCTTGGTCATTTTTTTTCGTCAAAAAATTTCAATCAAATTACAAAAGATGCAAACATTTTCCATCTTAAATCAGGCGATAACCGTAGGTTTAGCTATTTCTTGGCTTCCACCTCTTGAAGACACACATCCCATCACCATGGCCAATCTATTGTAAGCCATCGATTTTTGACATATAAATATGGCTAGCCATCCACAAGTGGTCGATTATGGACATGGAAAGATTTTCACAACTACTTTGAGCTAACTTGATGTCATGTCACTTCTCCTTTTTCATTTATTTTACTCCTTTGTACATTTCCCTAATCTATGGTGCATTTCTTAATAAAGCTTTACAAGTATTTGATGATGATGAGAAGGATAAAATGAAAAAAAAATGAAAAAAAAAAAAAAAGTTGATGAAAATGGGAATTAAGAAGTGAATTACAAATTAAAAAGCTATTTGGTGATTTAAAATTGAATTCGGGGCTAAAACGTTCAAGCGTCATTTAAAATTTTAAAAAAATGTCATATTTTAGAATTGTTTACGTATTTACTGAATAAGCAAGGTATAGAAATGGGGTGAAGGAAAGCTAATGGGCTGGAGGGGAGGACTTGGGGCAGGGCGGAGGAGGCCTAGGAGGAGTGACGGAGCTCGTTCGCATTCACGGAGCTCGTGAAGGCGAAGTAAGATGCTTGAGGTTTCACGGCTGGCGAGAGTAGAGAGGGCGTCCACCAACAATTTGTGGCGTGGGTGTTGAAGAAAATTTTGTCTGTTGTCGTCGTCGCTCAGCGTGTCTGTGTGTATGTTTTGCCGGGTCTTGTGACTCACTGTTGGGATCGAGAGTGTTGATCGGGTCCATTCTTGTGGGGCGCTTGGGTAGGAGCGGAGCTCATGATCAGCAGTTGGGTCTAAGTTAGTCCTGCAGCTGGACCTACATTGTTGTTGATATCTAGGCGTATAGGGGACCGGCCAGCGTGCTTGACTGGTTTACAGCCGACTTTTGTCTTGAGCCTTTTGCGGCTGCCTTGAATTTTGTGTGCAAGAAAGAAGTAGGTGGTTACCTGCATAGATCACGCGCAACATGTTTGTTTAAAGATAGATGAACCGCCATTGATGTTTGCAGGTTGTGCAGCAGTCATTGAGGTTGCAGAAGAGAATGGCGATTGCGCAATCCTAGCAGCTAGGGCAGTCAGCCTAGTACTGAAGTTGAGGGAGAATGATGAGAAAGGGTAGCTGTAATTTGGTCGAAACAGCTTTTGATCCATCGACAAGTCCCATGAATCACTCGGGCTTAGAATCATGGCTCATGAGTCCAGCTCGAATCTCGTTTTCAACTGGCTTCGTTGACGCGAACAATATTGGGGTGGTGGCCGGGGCGGCGGAGCTATCTGCAGCTGAGCGGCATGATGTTGAGCTATGGCGGGACGCGGATGTCGGAGCGGATTTCGAGTTTAATGGTATGGCAGCTACGTCGACTGTAGACCGTTGCTGGCCCGGAGGAAATTACATGTTCAAGCCTGCTGATGAGCTTTTCCATAAGGGCAAGCTCCGGCCTCTAAGTCTCGACCTGCAGCTCCCAGCTTCACGAAACCAGGTAGAGATGTTCAGCTTAGGAATACAGGAGCTGCTGCAACCGGCACCGTCGAATATAACCTCAGTTCCAAATGTAATCGCTGAGGAGCTGCGGAGCTGTACGCCGACCTCTAGCGCGACGCGGTCGAGAATGTCGTTGAAGAATGATCAATCTGCCGCCACATTTCACGCGGTTGCGTCGAGTCCCGATCCGAGTGTACCGAAATCTCCAAGGTGGAGAGAGGTTTTCGGGCTTTTGCGAAGAGCTCGATCTGACAGCGGTAGGTGTCGACCCACTCGAGAACCACCTGAGAAAGTCCCTCCATCGCGGATTCCTCCTCCGTTCGAACACCCTGACGAATGCTCCATTGTCGAAGCTTGTTGTCTGCAGTCATCGAAGATGCTAACGCACGAAGGTCGGCAGAATATTCTTCCCCGCTACACTCCTATAAGAGGAGTCTCATGCGTACCTCTTGGTTTGGTCGACCCTAGTGTAGCCTCTAACCCTCTAATTCCTGTATCGCATCTTCGTCCTTCAGTTTTATCTGCAGGTTTGCAAGTAGCCGAGTCTCCTCCCATTCCTCCTTCAATGCTGGAAACAGCCGAGGTACTAACTATGGAAAGCAAAGAGACGCAGCTCTCATTGCAAGCGGTCCCAAGACTTTCTAGATTGCGGCCTTCAAGAGACTGCAAGCTGAATCGGCTTGGAGCAGAAGGCAATACCTCAAGTGTAAGAGTGACGCCTGTTTTGAACATTCCACAACTGTGCATCGGCCAGGCTGCGATCATGGCCGGGTCGAGGAGCTCCTCCTCTTCCTCGTCATTTTGCAAGGGACGTCTTCTTGCCAAGACTTTGCGCTCCTTCTTCTTGTTCTTCAAGAAAGACCATACCGCGGATTTCAAGCCTCCTCTGACGACGGCCTCCTAGAACCCTAATAATTTCTGCAACAAATATATGTATATATATATATATATATATAGAAGCTGAAAGAAATTTGTCACCACCCACAACAACAACATCATCAGAACATCCCATCAATATGAGGTTCTTCACATGTTGCAATTTTCTGTCTCCAAGTTTTTGAGCAACAGTTCTGCAAAATCCAAGCTCAACTTCCATGGGTACTATTATCACATACTAACTAGGAGCTGAGAATGAAATTTATTGGTGTTCAACAAAACCGAATTTTCAGTGACAAAATTTGTTCATAAAAAAAGGGCAAGATGTGTTTGGGTTTTTTCATGCATGGATTCTGTGTAGTTTGCTGAATTTTTGTGACCCTTGCTCAAGAGTTTGTGAAAAGCAAATCAATATCTGTTCTGAAATTGCACAGAACAGATTGACTGTTTGATGATGAGTTTTCTCCAATTTATCTGCTCTCAAATGCACAGAACAGATTGTCTGTTTGATGAGTTTTCTTTCCCAATTTATCTGCTTTGAAATGCACGGATTGTCTGATTGATGAGTCTTTTCCAATTGATTTGTTCTGAAATGCACAGATTGTCTGTTTGATGAATTTTTTTCCCAATTGATCTGGTCTCAGAGCTGGTACTGGCACAACTTCTCAACTCTGAATTGTCCTACCTGGTGCATGAAGTGCAGCAAAAAATCAAAAAATCTATCTCCAAAATGGATCTCCAGATAATGATTCTGAATTGTAATGTCATATAAATTCTAGCTCAAGGATAATGCACTCAAGGATGAATGCAGATTTGTTTCACTCTGAGTAAGAGTATTGAGGTGGCTATCAAATCCCTTCAACAATTTGGGTGTAATTTGACAAAATTGTAAGGGAATTTTGGTTCAACTTGAAGCAAGAACTGATTATGAATTACAAACTGGGTATGAAATGCAGCCCATGCTGATGATATATTTGCTGCATGCAACTTCCCAATGAAAATTATGCTCTTTGATGACATTGCAGGCTGCATGTTTGGGGTGCAATGTTTACTTGGTACTGTCTTTTTTCACAAGTTGTCAAATTTAAAAGGTAATGGGGTTTAGGGTTAGGTCAGAACTCAACCATGTGCATGGGAATATTCCGACAGGTCACAGTCCTGTCACTTACTTTCATAAGCTAACATAAATTTCAATGCCGTGTTTGCTTCAGTTGAATTTCCTGCACTCATGCACAATCAAACCTATACAATACTTTCCAAAATTGGTGAATCCTACTTGAGAGCCAACCTTGTAAAGCAAGGTATCTTCCAATCCTCAGTTACACATCTTTGTGGATGATTCTACTTGATGGCTGCATCTGGTAGATTTTTGACATTTCAGCTGCATACACAAAGGACCCAAATCTCTGAAGTCTACAAGTTGCTGTACATTGACGACCAACTCCATTCATGCAAATGAAATCGTGGTGGAACCATGAAGGGCTTGCTAGCCAACATAATGGATGGTGCACTATTCTTACCCACATAAAATGTCCCATTAGGGCCATGCAGTCCTTGAAAACTGGTCGAGCATCCCGTCTGTGCATGCAGGGGCTCACTTCTGCCTGACAATTTGTTTCTGCTTTCCCAACCTGCTGAGAACCATCTTGGAAACCTACCTGAGCACCATATTTGAGTCTGTTCCAGCAGTCACAAGGAAACCTACTAGCACAGATATAGCTACCTGGTACACTCAGAGGGTTGAAGTCTGAGAGGTAGGTAACACAGATACACAGATACTGTTGCAGGATCCCTCAACAGAACAACTACTGAACACTCTCATCTGCCTATGCAGGATTCATATTCAGATTCTGTACACTTGATTTTTCTCTACACTTTGCACAACAAAATCTGCTTGAGCAGGAAGAGTGAAAAAGTCTCCACAAAAAATTAAGATGATTCTGAAGACCTTGAGGCTGAGATCAATCAGAAAAAGAGAATTCAGGCTGAGGACAATCACATTCTGCATTGGGCTGTAGAGAATCCAGTTCTTCATTGATCACCTGTGTGTTTGGGATGGGAAGTTCTTCATTGATCGCCTCTGTGTTTGGGATGTGATGTTCTTCATTGATTGCCTGTGTGTTTGGGATGGAACTAAGGAAGGAGGCAGGGGTGGATGCAGGATCGAGCTCCCATGATCCTGATGGCACGCCCCGAGCTTCACATCCAAGCATACGATGTTCAAGAATGCGGTGGGAAAATTGTGCAGCCACATTCTTGGCTGGGATCCAATATGCCAATCCATCGTGCCCTGTGTTAAATAATGTTCTGAAGCCAACAACTTTCAACAGGGGTACAACTTTCAAGCCTTGTTCAGCTGAGAAATTGTTCCGTACTTCCACAAGCTCATACTCAAATTTCTTTGCCTCTGCATCTTTGCAACCTATCTTCTTGTCCCATGTTTTGTATAAAGCCCAGACCTCACCTTCTCTTGGATAGATTTTGAAAATGCCCCTTGAAGTCCTCTCAATCTCTACTCTGTGAGAAAATGCAGGTAGATTCTGTACAGACACAAAACTCATCCTGAATTCACCACTTGAGACACAAAGATTTGAGGTTTTCACAAAGCAAGTTGCAGGAAGTACAGCTCCGAAAGGTTCAAGCCATTCAATTGAAGCCTGAAAAGGTTTCCGCACAATCTTACAGACACGGCCATAAAATCTGGGCATCCCATCCTGGTCATCATAGAGTGCCCAGTACTGGTTGATCTTGATTTCACTCTCAGTGCGATGCTCATCAAAGTCATGGAAATCACAACTCTGAACTTTGAACTCTCGTTGGCCCTCAGAGCTTTGAGCATCCACTGAGCCTCCAGATGTAGCCTGCAGATATTCAGAACCTGACTTCTTTCGTTTCTTGGTGCTGATGGGGTTTTGAGCTCTCACTTTCTTTGCGTTTGTCAAAGGTGATGAAGAAGGTAAAGTTGCCTTATCACATCTCTTGGAGTGAGATTGAGAGCTCAAAACATGATTGGTATCTCCTTGCGAGTTCTTCACAAACCTATTCTGGCTTTTATTTGAATTGCTTCCGGCCACATTCTTCCCTGCCACACCAAACAAAACTTCAATATTCAAATAGCTCATTCTCCTTTCATTGATGGTTCAGTGACTGTGTTCCTCCTCGTCACCTCCTGCATACAAGGCTCTTTCCTCATTCCTGGCAGATGTAGAAGACCTAATTATCATCCTCACTACATCAGACTCTTCATTTCTTGTTACAAGAGAAAGAATGATTACCTCACCTTCATCAATTATATCCTCGCCATCCAATTCATAGATATTGGCCTCTTTACTTTCCAACTCCTGGCAAGGCAGGGCTTGATAAGGCCTGATTTGTGGTGAAGCTTGTTTTGATGATGATGGTTCATTGATGGAAAAGCATCTCCTGTTTCCTATCAATGGAGATTGCTCCTCCATAGCCTTCACAACACACTCTTTTGGAGCTTTTCCATCATCTATAACCTTCTGGAGATTCAAATACTCAGTCTTCACACGATCAAGCTCATCCTCCACCTTCAACTTCTCATACTTAAGCTCTATTTCCAATCTCTCATATCTCCGCACTTCTTTTCCCAGTCTCTCATCCAAATTCCTCCAAGAGTCCATTGCAAAGTCTAACATCTCGATAATGACATCCCGCAATGCAGCTGTATCAAGGATGACATTGAACAAAAAAGCTCCTGAGGAACTTTGAAACAAAATCAGTTTCACCTGTTCATCTTCCAACCGACAGAATTGGAATTGGACACCATAGCTCAGCTTTCCAAGGAGAGAATGTGCCCTATCAATGTACTCAAGGTTTGAAATCTTGGATGTATTTGCAGTCTGTGTTATGGAAGCTTCAGAAGGACAAGCAGTCCATGCATGAACTCCATCAGAAATGCAGAGATTGAATCCAGATGGGAACCACGTGCCCTTGATATACAGGCATTGAGCTTGGTAGTTGAAGCCAAATCTTTCCACTTTGTCTACCTTAATGCACGTTGTGTCAACCATTGCTGCAAATCTCCTCGAAACTATCTACTCCAAATCGAAATTCAAAACTACAGAACAGTACTGCTATCTTCTTCTTCTTCTTCTTCTTAAAAACGTCTTCGCTCCTAGAAAGGCCGTTTCTACTATCCCCCAAACTTGTAGGATGAAGAAGTCAGAAACAGGGGCGAGAGGGGCCTGAGATAGAAGTTAAATCACCGAAACTCTTACTAGAACCACAAAGTGAAGCACCAAAACTCAAGGAACATCTTCCCCCCTACATTCTCTAGTCTCTTAAATCTCCATACCTGGACAAGCTCGAGTAATCTTGCATGGTCTCTAATACTGCTAAGAAGGCCAGACGGGAGCAGGTCGGTGCAGTAGGGTCCAAACTCTTTCGGCGCGAAACGGCAAAGTACATTCTCGGATAATTGTTACTTGACAAAATGTTGAGGCCGATCAATTCGCAGCGTTGCTCCAATCTGTCGAAGAACTTCTCGAAACCATCGGTCTCCTTCTTTGTCTTCTGCTTCATTTCTAATTCAGAATGCAACATTAATATGCAAAAAAAAAAAAAAAAACAAAACAAAACAAAAAATCTCCACAAGTTCTAGAAAACGTGAATATAGTTCATTCCTCCCCTTAGAAGAACTCCACCTGCGTGACCGTTGCCATTTCCAAGCAAATCTCCCGGCACTAAAAACCTCCGTCTACCTCCCACGCTTCCTTGTCTGTCTCTCCACACGCTCTGCTGTCGCTATCCCCCTTTCCCACCTCCTCTCCTCCCTCTCTCTCTCTCTCTCTCTCTCCCTCCCTTACTCATACGCTTCTCTCGTGTGGACAGAAATTCATTAGTTAGGGTAAACAAACTTAGCAGGGAGCACTAAACCAGTAATCCTCCGAATGTGGCACCATTTTTCTCCCTCTGCATACAGGATTTAGCTCAATAATCAGGCATTAGGCCCGCTTTACACTAGGAGTCAGGGCCGAAGAAACTTGAGGCCAACTTTGAGCATTTTTGGCTTCATGTTTGGCCCCAAGTTACTAATAAATGCTAGAACATTGATGTCAGGACATTAAAAAGTATCATAAGGCAAAAGAAGAATTATGAAAATTCAAATATTTCACCATGCAAAAATATAATCATCCAAAAAATCCTCTAAAAGAAACCAAAATCCTTCAAGATATCATACCTCTACACCTAATCTTAAGTTTCAACACAAGCCAAAATATCATCTTTCAAAAATCCTCATTTAAAAATAGACCTACTACCTAGGGGCCAAAATCCCTTAAGCTACTATACTCTATAATGAATCTAAACACAATATCCTTGCCTACCAAGGCAAGGCCAATAAATGCTGGAACATTGGTCCCAAGGGTTGCAAATTGGCCTCCCAAATTTGATGGTATCCTTTTTCCAACCTTGGGGCCAGTACAAGCCCATAAAGTTCAGCATTTATTAGTAATTTGAGGCAGATTGAAAAGATTTTTTCTAGTTCAGCCTTGACTCCTAGTCTAAAACCCTTGGGGTTGATTTCCACTTTTCCACCAATAGGAATGCTTGACTTGGGTTGAACATTGGCCCTGACTCTTATGGTGCATTCACACTTGATGTTAAGTGAGTGTTAAATGAAAATCTAGGTGGCATCCTAGGTGGCACACAATGTTAAATAGGTGATAGCTT